>Ga0065711_1026783_pt1 | contig 59946 bp, 36 predicted proteins | sample Hoacrofraction12_FD_59098 | JGI IMG/M metagenome (GOLD analysis project Ga0065711, IMG submission 59098) | Hoatzin crop microbial communities from Cojedes, Venezuela - Epithelial fraction 12 v2 (version 2) | ecosystem: Host-associated > Birds > Digestive system > Esophagus > Crop | place... | reverse complement strand
AAGCTACAGTCTTCCTTGAAAGGCAGCACAGAACTGGTCCGTATGTGCTAAAGTTTGTGTATAATCAATAAAAAGAACTTGAGATCTACTTGAAAGAGGGAAAGGGTCTGTGTTGATAACCTTCACAATTCTTTTTATTTATTATTAATACCTGCTTGCTGGAACTCCAGTGCTGGAATACTAGGCAAAACAGAGACTCCTCTCTCCACTCCCATCAGCCTTCTATCTACCCAGCTGTTTTATTTTTCCTCTAACTCCATCTCTTTTGGTCTATTGTTATTGAATCTTCTGGGACTGTGCTTAAGAAACAGTGAGTACCTTGGGGCAGCAAAACACAAGTTTCCAAAACAAGATATATTCAAGAATTTTTTCTGGAACTGCCAAGGGGAGCAATTGTGGTAAGGGCTGACAGGTTTTTAAAGTTTTCTCATCTCCAAGTGTGGAGAATGCCTCCATTCCACTGCCTCAGGGCAAAGGACAGGATAGGTCCCTCGCCACAGTGTCTAGTGCCAATATTTGTCCCAGTGCCGGATGCAGGTGATGTGACAGTACAGTGTTTTGAGAGGGAGAGAAGAGAACCAAATGTAGGATGTAGGAATGTCTGAAGTGCGTTTCTTAAGAAAAAGAGTTGAACCTGTGGTAGGAGCAGGCTATCGACCCCACTACTTTGTTGATCATGTAGCTGCTGGCACCTCTGCATGGCCTTTTGCAGACATGAAAGCTGTGACTGTGCTCAGGGCCATCTGGAAGCTGGATGGTTGGTGTCAGGTACAGAGCATCCACCCAACCATCTGTTACCTCCACTACCTCCAAAAGTTTCCGGATCCACCCTGCTTTCTTCAGACAGGTACCGGTTGCAACAAAGCCTCACAACTGACTTTTCAGACATAGTGGGCGGGATGCTCAAATGGTCTCCTTTAGCATGAAATAGACAGAGTGGGTCATGTCTGTCTGTAATAAAAACCTTTCTTAAAGCTATAATAGGCTTTCTGAGGTTCTTTATCAACCAGGAATGTCCCCAGGCACAAGACAACTAAATAAATACCTTTAAAAATTATATACTTCTCTGAATTCAGGAGATCAATCAGATGTGGAGCCTATTAACACTGAAGGGTTTAGGTGGTTGGTTTTAATGGAGGTAGGAAGAGAGAGTTTCATGATTTGGGGGAAGTTTTTGCCCTGCAAACTCTGAGAAGCAGAAAACAGTCAGGAGCACTGACAGGTTTTGTGTGAAAACTCTCCAGCATCTTTACTGCTGGTACCAAGTAAATTTTTTCAGATTTTGTGGCAGTCTAGCAAAATAATCATGGGGGGGAAATTTGAAAAAGGCAAATTTCTTCCTCTTTTGTCCTGGATCAGTACTCCTCTGGTCATTCTTTTGCCATGGCAGGGCAATTGCCTCCAGTTTTACATCCTCTACTTTCACTGGTATCAACTACAAGATCTGTTTCCCTCCATCAGCTCTTTCATACAGGAAAAGTGCTCCCATGTAAGGTATTTGCCAATAATCATCTTCAGGTTTTCTTCATTCAGTTATAGCCCAGAATGATTTATTACAGTTATTTCAACTGTCCCTACCCTTTGGCTTTCAAATTATTCTCTTTACTGTTTACTATTATTATTTGTATTATTGTAACTTCTAGTTGCAGACCAGAACAAGAACGTGCTTTGCATTTTCCCTGCTCAGATTCCTGCGTGGGTTGTCTCTTTGTTATTTCACTGAGGGACAGTGTATGTATAAGCTGCAATTTTCCAGTGTAGCACAGCTGTAGTTACCTGTGTAGATGCACCACTGAATTCACAGACGTATTTAGTATTTCTTCACATGGATGCTTTGTAATATTAATATGAGAATGACGCATCTGATTTGGGGCATTCACATTCTTAACTGTGGAGGCTCAAATTTCTTCCCCCCTCACCTTACAAGCCATTGCTTTCAACATTCCCCTCAAGATTTCTTCTGTCTGATAGCCTTTGCTGCATCATGCTAAGGTGTCTTGGGTTGCTTCTTGAGAAGAAAGGAGGGCAGCTTGGCCAGGAGCCTGTTCGTAACCAGATCAGCTCCTTGGACTTGTATTCTCCTGAGACAGTGGTTGCTGTAGACTTCGTGGTTGTCTAAATGCACCTATGCTATTTTTTGCTGTGCCTTGAGGTCCATTCATAGCCCTGTGGAAGTCAGGGGAAAATTCCATTGCCTTCATTTGGCTGTAGACCAGACCCTAACTGGCACTTAAAACTGTCAGCACACAGGTGAAAAGCTGTTTAGCCAGCAAGGAAGACACTGCAATATCAGATGTCATTTGCCACTTGAAAACTTCAAAAGCGTCCTTTCATTGCAATGGGATCTGCCCATAATGTGATTTTGACAGTGATGTCTGTTATGTAGTACTTACTTTTAGCTTGAATTTTTACCAGTAATTTTAAAAAACTATTCAGTTTTAATCTCATAGAAAGTTTAGAGCAATTTTTTATTAGTGCATAACTCTAAAATACCACTTTGGAATGAAGAATTATCTCTCAAGCACTTACTAGATAGGCTTTACTTTACTGTTAGTTAATCTGACAGTGTTTTATTAATAATCATCTCTTTTTGTATTGCTATTATGCATTTTTTTTCTATTAATGCAGTTTATATCTCTAGCATCACCATTATAAAGAAGATCATGAAATATCTCTCAGATACGCTGTGTAGGAATAAAGTAGATAAATATTGCTAACAAATCACAGGCACTATTTTTGTTGAATTTCCTTGCCGTTAATAAACAATGAAATATTTAATACCAATTTTAAGAAATATTTTTATAGGTGGAAATCAGATTATGGTATGGTCTACATCTACTGTAAGAGAAGAGGGAGGGAGTAGGTACTCTTGTTTTATGATTTTTGCATCCTTGCCTATGATTCATTGTTTGAAACCAGCCCACAGCTTCCTGCCTGTGCTTGCCTTCACTTGAGTACAATTCTGTAGCAGCAACAGAACAGGCAGAAGCCTGAACCTGGTCTTCTTCCTCTGTTTTAGATTATTTACCCCTAGATATAGTGCACTGTCTTCATTCATTTATACCCAGACCAGAAATTAATGACAATTAACTTAATGATCATGTTGAATTTCATAGGTTTTTGCAGGAGGTCTGTGGTAAGCCTGTTAGTTTTATACAGCAAAACTTAATTCACTTCTGTAGTGATTCACACCAGCGTCAGTGAAAGAAAAACAGGCTAGGGAAATCCAGTCTGAAGATGGGGGCTTTCAGCTTTTCATTAAGTCACACTTCCGACCACTTCAGTACATCTGGGTTATTTCATTGTCTACAGTGTTTGCAATCACTCCTCTGGAGTATAATCTGCAACTGGAATTAACCACTTATTTATGCCTTCCCCCTAGACATGAAGATTGATGTGGAGTAAAAATGGTGCTAATATTGATCCTTTATGGCATTCGGCTGGACAGTGTTTTCAACTGTGCTTACTGTGCCACTGATTTCTTACCCTTCCTGTGCTGTCTGGCTGGCAATTTTCCATCTCAGTCAATACCCAACATGCTTTGGAGAATTACTGGTGAGGTGCATCTCATATGTCTCACAGAAACCTAGATAAATGGAATCATCTCCTCCCACGTTCATCTTCAGAAGGATCTTACCCCTGGCCTCACATTGATTTGGACCCCTCTATTAAGTAACCAAGTGCTGCTTTGCACACCTAAGTCTCTGACAGGACATCATTTGCCTGCAGTCATGTCTAAGGCTAGGCGAGAGCTAAGACTCAAGTAGTTTCCCTGCCCACCCATAGGAACAGAAATCGGGCAGACTCAGCGGTAATTGCCAGTCTCTCTCGTCTCCTCCTTTTAAGAGCAGTAGCACCTACAGGACCTAATCTTGATGTCGCAGTTTAAAATCAGAAGTGAAACAGTTACAGACCATCCAGTCAAAAAAAGTCTCCCAATTTCTCTGAGAACTTCCTAGTGATTTTTCATTTTTTAGCAATGTCAACAAACCATACCTCTTTGGAGGCGCAAGTCTGTTGCTCACCTGGATGCTCTGTTGTGCCCATAAAGGGTGAACACTGTTGTAAATATTTATTTTAAAAGCTGATACTGCAGAGGCTAAACTACCTGCTGTTACCTTCAGTGGAAACCCTCCCATTGACTTCAGTGGGTGATGATTATTAAGACTGAACTCTTACCACATGAGACCCATGAAACTGTAAGCTTTCCAAATCAGGCATATGTGTAAAACCAGAATCTGCATCTTGAGAGAATGAGGTGAGTTCTGCTGGGCATTTTAATGCCAACATAGATAAGTGAAATTATATATGGCTCAAGCCAATACTCCATTAAACTGGCACAGAGATTTATGGACCCTCAAGAGCACAAGGTTTTTTCCACCTTTGAAAACATCAAAGAAAATCAGAGAAATAACTTTTCAGTCTAATCCTCATGACCAAAAGCCCTGCTGAGCAGTCTAAGCAAGAAGCAAACATATCAACACAAATAGGAAATGGCTTCTGAAAGGAGGGTTTGATCCAGAGGGCTGGAGGATCACTAGGAGGAGTGATCAGTAAAAAGGAATTCCACTGTTTTCAATTTAAGTATCTGTTTTATCTGTTCTTTATCAACAGCTCTATTGACAAGCTCTTCATTGCTTCCTAATTGTTTGTCCCAGTTTTTTGTGCTTTTCTGTGAAGGCCTAGTTTGAGCAGAGGACTTCAGCAGCTCGGCTGTGTTGTTTGTAACTCAGCCATCATTGATTTTATTCCTTTTCTAGTTTATTAAAGGGCCTGATTTATCTCTGTTACAACTCTCTCCACAGACCCCGCAATATTTACTGCATTCTTAAAGCTCTTTATTATTCAAAACTGTCATTAATTTGTTCCACACACTTTGATCTTCCTCATATCTTCTACTTCTTCACTTACTTCTAGCCTTCAGCAGCCTGGAGAGTGCTGGTAGGGTAAACAGCACAGGGATGAACCCTTGTTCCTACTTGAAGATCTGCTGTGAGGCTATTTCATGTTTGTTCAGCAGAAACTGGACCACGATGTTCATCTGTCACTCAAAAGCCTTATGGACTCTTCATGGTGTTTAGCTGGTCTATCTCACACAAGACCAGAACATCTCTTCCTGGGTTTCAACCTGTAGGGTGTGAATGTCAAACTGCATTATTGCCTACAATCACTCCACTCGTGAAAATTCATATCAGCAAGGGTCGGGCAGGAAAGCCCTCTTCTCTGTGCAGAGGGCAGCTCTGTTGCAGAGAGGCCCTGGAACACGCATAAGGAGCAGGCTCTGTGAGCTCTGGGGTAAGCACTGCCGCCAAAGGATCAGAGATGGGGCTGCCCACTGCTCTGGCTTTGCCTTGGTCAGCAGCCCTGAGGGAAATTATGCAACATTCAATGTAAGATCTCAGTTCTTTATTCAAAACCATTATAAACAAACAACCTGAAAAACAAAACCCTGGAAGCTGGATGCAGAAGGATTTCACTAGACAGTAGTGTATAAACCCTTCTGCATCCATGAGTCGAGCCAAGGACACAATCTTTGGGTTACTGTGTGCCATGCTGCTTACCCCCGCTGAGAAAGGACACTGCAAAATCAGAGTTCGTTAAAGGGATCTGAGGGAATTCCCACGTGAAGAAAATACTCAGTTCAGTACAGGGACACATGCAAAAGGAATATGGGAATATTGTATGAAATGACAAACAGGCTGGGGAGGGTGGGCTGGGAGCTCCGCTCTCTGTCTCACGACAGGAGAACAAAGAGACAGCAAATAAAGAAGCAGCAAATTCAAAACTGATAAAAGGAAATATTTCTTCACACTTTGTTTCACTGCCAGAGGAAACTCTGACAATAAGAATTTAACAAGATTGCCTGGGGACTGACCACTCACTTGGATAAGGAGAATGTCCAGAATTAGAGCAGTTAATGCTACAAACCCTTGGAAGTGACTTCACGCAATTCTCTTAGAAAACAGTGTGTATTAGAGAAGAAGTGGGAGAGAGGGGAAGATGGATTATCCTACATCTGTTTGTTGGGCAGTGCTTATGTCTTCTTTAGAAGCATCTGGTGTTAGATGTAGTAAGAGGCTGACAGCCATAGTCATAGTCTGATCCAGGCTGACAATTGTTTTGTTGCCATTTTCTGGTGTCCCTGAGTTGTTTCTCTTCCCTCCTCCACCTGGTTAAAGCTGATTAAAAATCCTGAAATTAATTTCACACAACAATTCAAAACAGTTTTCATCCTGAAAGGTTAAAAATAGATTCCTTTTTTTCTTTTGTTTTCTTTTTTTTTTCCTCAGAAACTTATGGTGCAATATTTCATTGAAAACATTTACTGCAAACACAGGTGCTAGTAAACAAAATATGTGAGTATACATTTGGAAAGTTTACAACTCAATGGTTTGGGAAGAGACTGAATATTTTAACAAAACACTTGCTTTTAATGAAAAATACACTTTTTTTTTAATCAAAAGGCTGGGTTTGTTATGTTCTTTGACTCTGAAAAATCTTTATCAACTCAAGTCCCAAAGACGAGTTCAAATGGCCCTGAAAGGGATTAGCACAGCTGGGAAACAGCAGCAGGTCTCATCCCGGACCAGGCACGAGCGGGGGACTGGGATTCAACCGACTGAAAGATTCATCACAGGTTGAGGAGTGGAGGAGAGATGAGGAAGCCAAGTCCAGCTCCCGCTGTCAGCAGCTTCAACAGAAAATCCTTTTCTGACACGGGCAGGAGCAGGACACGCTGCTCGCGCCTCCGGGGTGGCTGGCGGCTCTCCCAGCGTTAGCCCTCACCCCTTTCCCGTCACTGGCCGTGCAGGGACTGCAATGGGAGACAAAGCGCCGGTGTATTCTTGATTAAATTGATGAGATGGAGCTGCTGGCAGCAAATGCATCTCTCTCTCGGTCCCCTGGCACTTTGAAATGAGCCGCTCCTCCCTCTGTTCCTGCCGAGCCCCGGCGAGGGAGGAGGACGGAACAGGCATTAGCAGTGCCTCTGACTGCGCGGGAATGGGGAGCACATCCCCGCGGTGCACGGAGCAGGCTGGGGTAGGTGCTCAGCCATTCTGCAGCAAGCTGAGTTACTTCAGGTTTCCTCTGTCTGCTGTTATCTTTGTCCCTTTGCTACACGTTAATTCATCCTTTCTTGTTCCCTTTTTGGCTGAAATACCTGCTTTTAATGCTCACAAACAACAAATCCTTTCTTTTTGCCCTGCTCACATGGGATGTAAAACCACACAGAAAGGGAAAAGGGGAGGGGAGGAAAGGGCTGCATGCCATGTTCCCAGCTTCAGCATAATAGCAGTGATTATGGCTCAGCGCAGCCCTGAGTGGCAGCCAGGCTAACCTACCTCGGCTGAGCTAACCTAGCCAGTGTGCCTTTCGCTGGGAGCACCAGGGCTTCCAAAATGTGTCACTGGGCTCGCAGGGGTGCTGAAAGTTGGCTTGTCCCCTGCTGTCAGTATGGCTGACAGATTTCTTAAGAAACAGCTAGCAGGAACAGTGAGGACGTCTAACACCTTCCCTCTGCTTTACAAAAGTCAAATAAAATAAAATACTCATATGTAAAATTGGCCGTAAGCCTTATCTCACGTGCACACCCGACTGCATCTCAGCAAGGCAGCCTCCTGAGAGCCTAAATTCCTGAAACCCAAGCATCCAGTTGATCCAGTGTAGACTGTATCTGTCCTTCCCAAGAAAAGGGCCTCTTGGGTGTCTGTAGACATGGCCAGGGCTGCCACCTGGCTCTCTCCCACCTGCTCACCTGCCTCGCTGCCTGAAGTAGGCAAGTCCAGCCTCCAGCGGGGCTTGGAGACCATCGCTTTGTCCTTGTGAGTTGCTGACACGTCATGAAGGGTTCAGGATGTCCCACCTCCAGGAAAGCACCTCTGCCTCAAAGCTCGGGCTGTTAACTAGCACTAGGTGCTGCTTAGTTAGAGGGGAGGAGTGGGTGCAGGCGTGGCTTTCTACCTCTTCACACCCCTGCAGTGCTCATGTTTCTCCTTAGTACAAGTGCCACCTCCTTCAGTCAAATTCTGCCTCTAGCAAGCTCTGGACTAAAGGTCCTACCTGAGATATGAACACAAAGGAGCAAATACAGGAGCTTGGCTGGGATCTGCTTAGCAAGTGAAAAATGGGGAGGTGCACTCACACTTTCATCTTCCATTTCGTTAGGTGTGGGGCGAAGATCTCACTTGCTTTCAGAGACATGTGGGTGCTTTTTTCCCCTAGGTGCTCATGAAGAAACCCATTCTTCATCTCCGCACCTGCACAGCCCGATGGCATCTGCTGAAGCCAGGCATTTTGCAGCAGCAGGGCTTTAAATTTTCCATAAATGTGTTGTTGTTGTTATTATTATTATTATTTTGTAATTAAAACCGTCTCTGTGGTCTTTCACTTTACTGCTTTGCTTCATATTAAACAGCTCAGCACATCTAGCCACCGCTGTGAGCCAGCAGCATGACTTCGGGTCCCCATACATTTACCTATGTCAATACAGGAGTTTACCCTCTGTCAATATTGTAAAATTCTTGTGACAAAAGCAGAGCAAGTTATCTGTGCCAAAGAACCACCCCAGAGCCGGGGTCTGTTGTCAGCAGCGGGTCTGTTGTTCCCACCTGCATTCATTCAGAGGTGCCACGCTGTCAAGGTATGAACCGACAGCCCCCCACCAGCCTGAGTCTGTGTGTGAAGGGAAAGAGATAAAGGTATTATTGTTCCAGAATACAAACCCACCTTCCAGAGCCACACGCAAGTCAGCCAGCCATGTTCGGCTCTGGGAGCCTAATGCTTAAGACTCAAAAGTCGCTTTAAACTAAATTTTCCCATTTCCAAAAAAATTAAAGTGTTACAATTACAAGCTGTTTCAGCAAAGGCTCCTCAACAGATAATCGGATTTACATAATTGGGTGCTGGTGGGACATCAGTAAATCATCAATGTGGCAGCATGATTATCGCCACGTAGAGTTACTGCTCTTTGCAAATAGTTCCTGGTGCCTAAAATACACAATGTGATACAGAGAGCGAGACAGATATGTGGTTAGTTCTTGTGGACAGAAGAAATACAAAGACACTGGGGCTAATTGCCACTGAGGATCTATTGCATATGAAGAGTTGTGAGCTCAGTGGTTTGATAATGGGCTGAGGCTCTTTTGACTTCACCGCAGGTTCAGGTTTAGTCTAGGTCATTTATAAGATAAGGTTCTAGGAGACAGCGGTTTGTGGGTCAGCTTAAAATCAGTTGCATTTCTCATCTGCATTGAGAAGCCTTGTTTTCATACTTCTGTCTGATCACCTCCACGAAAAGCAGAAATTCCAGAGATGGAGAAAGAGCTTCACTCCTACTCACAGGAGTACTACCACCTACTGCCACCTCTAAGCCCTACAGCAAGAGGGGAAACTGCTCTGCCATTGTGATGGAGGTATCTATCTGAATGCGACATTTTGTTGATCACCCACCTTTCACGAGTCCTAGGCTTATGTACACCTAAAACAAGCTGTGATCCAGCTGTTTCTTCTACACTTCTAAAAGTGGGGATAAATCCTTCTCCAGGATGGTAGGGCTAAATGCGGGAGAAGGACAGAGGCTGCCAGTGTGGTACTGGTGTCTGTGTATTGGATAACACCGCATGCCAGGGACAAGCAGTGAACAAAGGAGATTTGTGAGTTGGGAAATGGGATTGCCGAAAGAGATGGAACAGAAATGAGGTTTTAATCCCCCAGCCCAATCTTCCCTGGTACTGCCTGTCTGCAAGAGCAGGATTTTATCAGTGTTGTCCACAGGGAACTTTTCTGACCTTCAGTTTGCTGAAGCCTGGCAGAGCATTGCACTTCTCTAAGACGTGTGAAGACAAGTTTTCAAAATACACAGATGCTCCTGCGAGCTAGCCGTAGCACAGCACAGCCCACACCAGAACACACTGTGCAGACTGAACTCCACATAGGAAGGCTGTGCAGCTTACAGGTCCTGCAAATTCACAGGAATGGGTATATCAACAGTTGCTGCATTCTTCGTTGCTACTGAGCTTTCGAAGTCAACCGCTGTGGGATCTCTGTATTTTCCAGACTAGATGAAAACAACCTTCCCTATTTGTGTTTGTGGGGCTCACCATGTTAAAGTGGAAGAGAAAACGATGCATAAGACCCACAGCTATGCTACACAGGAGACTGACTTGATTGTTTGCTTGAAAATTTAAATTTGCTTGTATTGTACAGCCTCCTGCAAGTGTTTTCTATGCCTGATTCCCCCACCAACTCAACCCCTCTGCCTGCCTGTCTGCCAGATACATAGTGCCAGCCCTAGCATTTTCTCAGCTGCCAAAGCACGTTGGCCTGGGACTTCATTTCTCTGTATCACAAGCTACCAGCAGAAACCTTGTCATTGCAATTTTTCACATATTTTCTTCTGCTCTGTTTTTTTATCTCTCTGAAATCTCAACTCCCCAACTTGTGGCTGTAGGCTATTACTAGACTGGAACAAAACTTATTCTCAGTCCTAAACAAAATGAATAAGGCAAAAGGAAACAGTCACAATAAAGAAAAACTTAATGCTTGGAGTAATAAGCATCAGAGTTTCCACCTGCACTGGGTCAGGAGGGTCAGGAGAGTGAGAACGGACAGGGGAGAGGATGGCATAGCTGCTGTCTGCTCTGTGAGCAGTTCAACTGGTGGCTTTCTCTGATGAACTGGCAGGTGACAGGTCTACCAAATTGCTGTGTCCTCAGTATTTTTATCTCATATCACAGCAAATTTCACTTAGAGAGACTGTGTCCCAGCTGTGGGCTTGGAATTAGGGCTGCCAAATCCACCGTGTATACAGATAGGGGACTGTGAGCACTACAAGAAGTCTTGCAATGAATGTCCCATGATGAGATGCTAAAGAGACAGCCCCAGGGCACAGGGATGTGTTTAACTAATATAAGGCACCATTCTTCCACGTGCTATTTAATAAGCAGCAAAGCCAGCAAAGCAAACTAAGACAATCCTTCCATTTTCTCCTGTCTTTTCTTCCCTCCTCCTTCCTTCCTTGCTTTCTTCCACTCATTTTTCTCCCCCCCAGAAGATTTCAGATGAAGAAATGAGGTTTGTTGTTTCACCAGCTGAGTAAACTTTGAGGGCTTTAAGAAAAATAAATAGTAAGTCTTGCTCGCCAGGTGGGTTCTTCCCCACATCTCAGCTCCAGTTACAGCCCTAATTTAGAATCTGCAGCCGGTTAACAAGCACAGAGGAGACAGGCTTGGTGCAGAGGATGCCCATATAAGCACAAACACACACCCACTTCCAGATGTTTCATCTTTTTAATAAAGATTGGAGCCCTGTGAAAAGAAAGGCTTCAGGTTTGAAAATAACAAAGTAGCCCATGAGAAGCATACTTACTCAGAGCATTGGTGTTGGGTTGGGAGATTTTGTTTGTTTGCTTAATCCTGAAATATTATGCAGAATCCAGCCCTTGAAAATTTCATATTTTCTTGCACCAAAAGTGGTCTCTAAAGGCCTGAGCAAAATCTGTGTATTAAATCAAATGTATTTTCCTGCCCACACCCCCTCCCCACTCTAACCTCTCTCTGCACACTTACACAGACACACAACTGCTTTTGATAGCAAGGCTATAATTTAACAGCTAATGCCTTGCATGAGTACCACCCCTTCCCAAATTCTCCTGCTTTTCAGTTTCTATTCAAATTCAAAGCCAAATTATTTTAGCTCTACAGCCCTGGAAAAAATGAAATGACAATATTTGAAGAAGCTGGTAGTACTTCTTTCCCCCTTTTAGTTCACACCCAGGCAATGTCAAGTGTAAGTCTATTCTTTCTGCCTCTGCAGATACAGAGATAGTTGGGAGCCCAATAAATACAATTCCAGAGCTGAAACTTCCCATTTTAGACATGACATGGGTTTTGATTCTCTGGGTGAGCACCCACAGATCTGATTGAAAAAAAAAAATAAAGCACCCTCTGCGTTTACACCAATACATCTGGTCCAGACCACAGCTTGGGACTTTCCCAGTTTGACTGTGGCACACCAGTGAGGCAATTAATTGGTAGGTAAAAGGGGGCTGTAATGCAGCCTTTATGCCTTTGTACAGCAGGCTGTGCCTGGCATTTGCCTGCCACGGTAACCAATAATGGCCAGCAATGAGGGACATGGTTTGTTTGCATTTAAATATTGGTGTGCATGTAACAACGAGTGGAGGGGGAGTCCTGGTTAGAAAATGCAGCCTTAGATACAGCAAGCTCGTCTGCCCCTCTCAGAGCCAAATCAAGAACTTCCCAACCGGGCTGAACAACTTGTGCCTTCGCTTTTTAATGCTGAATCACATCAAGGGGGGGAGACCTTTTCATGATTTTTCCAGCACTCTTTATGCTTTACACTGGGCGTGCCAAACCCAAGCTGTGGGGTACAGCAGTGAAGCTGATCAAAATGAGATACAGTGAAGGGAATTAGGATAAAAAAAAAAAAAGCAGCATCATAATCAACACCAGGTGTAGGCCAATTAAGCAGCCGTTCCCATGTGCTCACAGGAGGGCACTCACTCACAATTTACCCAAACAAACCCATGCTTAAAAACTCTCAGGAGTTTCACAGAAAAATCACATTTCTCTTCAGGGCTCTTTAAAATATATTTGCAAGCACTTTTGTCTGTACACACCAGCTTTGCACACCAGAAACAGCTCCCTCTCAGCCCAGGAGAACTGATCAGCCTGGATTAAAGTACTGGCAGATGCTTTTTCCTTACAAAGAGGTAAGAGTCCTTCTTTCCACAGCTCTCTTCCTTCAGCTGCCCCCTCTAGTCCTCCTCTGACTTTCTTCAAGGGGGTGTTGGCTTTTGGCTCATACTTTCAAAAGGCATCTTAGGAGCATCTAGGTGTTCAAGTCTGATTTATTTATAAGATCCAGGCACCTACCTCTCAGGCTCCTTTGAAGCCCTCCTAGGATCAGTGGTATATTTATTTCAAGCACAGTTTCCCTTCGCTGTCTCATTGTTTGATGTGTAGGAAGGTGCACGTCAAAGTAGACAGAGTTTCACTATGTCCCATCGGGACCTACTGCCCACTCTACCTCCATCCTGTCCAGAGCAGCTATCCATTTCTCAGCCCCTTTCACTGAGACAAGCACAGTAACCCCAACCATCCATGCCAGCTATTGAGTCAACCTCCAGCCACGGTAATGGGCACCCTGCATCCTGCTAGGGTGGACATGCACCCCAGGCCATCCTCACTTCCCCTTCAACATGCAAGTCAACTTGTACCACCTGAATGTGGTCCCTAGTTACAACTCTGTGGCAAAAATCCCTTTTCTTTAGCATGCTGGAGCTAGTGAACTTGATTTGGCTAATGGAAACATGGGATAAATCTTGAGTTCACCCATGTTATTGTCCATTGTAACAATCACTAGTGTTCATACAAGATACTTCCAGTCCTCCAGTGCCTTCTCAGGATTCCCCCCATTGCTCCTTCATGGAGGGCTTTCCAGGAGAATCTTGCAATCCAAAGATACATGGAACAGATCACTAAACATGTAGCAAAGGATTTCTAGGGTTTTGTATGCCTCCCTCCTCACCTTACTGCCAAACACAAGCTTTAGTGCTACATGCAAAGGGCTGCAGTGCCAGCAGGAGCCAACAAACTGTGGGTCACTTCTGTAGTGTAGCCAAATAAGGGCAGGACAAAAAAAGCTATTTTAGGCTCAGAAGGCACCTCTGTGAGACTCAGACTTAGGGATAGGATTCCTCCATTCATGATCCTTTTTTTCAGTTGATAAATCCTGTGTGGTCTTCTGTCAACTGTAGTTGAACCCTCTTCTCCTTACACTTCTATAACAATAAATCCTGTCGTCTCATGCTGACAATTGATTTTGCATGTGTAACTAACAGGCGTGGCGGGAAAAGGGTGAAGTGTCATCCTCTGGGTCTAGACGTGAATTTCAAGGCTGCCTTTAGCTATAAACAGTTATTGATTATTCACTTGGAAAGTCAAAGGCAGAGAGGGAGGATGCTAGCTATATAAACCTTGGCAGGACGCTGGCTATAGATGCTGGATTGCCTTCATCACGTTAGCCTGATGGCATCTGAGTATGTGCTGATCTTTGACCTTGACCTCAGATAACTGAAGGCAGGTCCCGGACCCCTGTCATGACAAAGCAGCAGCGTTGCCTGAGTGCAGCAGGAGATGCACACACCCACCCTGCTTTGGATTCCTCCTCTTGTTTGTGGTCCTCAACGAAATTACAAAAGACAATCATCTGGCTGTTGTACTGCTTAATCCCGGTCGTCATCTCTGTTTGAGGTTGTTGGTTGTCATCAGGAAGGCTGCGGCTGCCTCTGCCACTTAACATTAGGATTTATCACATCAAATGCCATCATCTTTTTAGTTTTTATTTTCAAGGGATTTCAGCTCTAACTATATCATCTGGGGGGAAAAGAAAGTATGTTTATCATGAATGAAACTGCCTGGAAGCTCTCCTAAGGGTTTTAAATTTTAGAAACAGTGTCTGATTCAAGAAGCAGCTCCCTGAGCAGTAGAACCGATGTAGCTGGGCAACTGAAGGATTTATGTCTCAGGACTCAACGTCTCTTTAAAATTCCTTGTATCTAATGAGGGCTGAGCTAACACTGCAGCATTGGGTTGTTGGTAGGGGTCCTCCTCTCCTCCATCCATCTGTTTCCATGAAAGCCACAGGAATTTAAATTTTTTTGAGAGCTTGACCCACCTGTCAAGTTGGCTTGACATAAGCTGACAAGTTTGGAGGTTGTTTCGTGGGGTCTGATAGATGCCTGGACACTATATCACAGACATCTCAAGTCCCTAGGAAACTGAGCTAAAACTGTTGAATTCAGTCCCTACAGCCTCCTATTGTGCCTAGTCTTTTATATAATAATATACAGCATGCCCTGCTCCTGAAAAATGCTAACACATTCGGTTTGGGCCAGGGCTGAATAGCTACCTGTCCTGCAAGCACAATTCACTGGTAGCACCCTGCCCTGTTCACGGAGAAGAGCACGCTTGTACAGCTTGGCAAAGCTGATCCTCACGAGCTGAGTCTGCAGGGCATGCTCAGTAGGGCTGTCTCTGTCACTGGGGACCAGCAAGATGACAGATGTTATATGAGGCTGTGGCTGAAAGAGGAGAGAAGCAATATATATGTATATCTATCAAACAGCCTGGCTTCTGCAACTAATAACACCAGAGATTAGATCAGTTTTACTAATGCTCATTTCTGCCATTTCCTCGGGATTTTTTATATTCCCTTTGGCTTAGAGTATGTAAATAGACTGATTACCTGCTCCTTGATTCTGTTTACAAAACACCACCTTTGCATTGCTCTCGCTAGGGAAGAAAATAATTGATGGTGTAAAACTAGTTATATATCTTTTCATTATTATTTGATGGCAGCATTTACATCATTGTTATGATTGATCAAGCCTTTAAATCCTGTTCAAAACCTACATCTTTCCTCAGTTCCTGCCACTGTCCTTGTAAGTACTATGAGTTCATATCCAGCAATTCTTTTCTCCTTCTTCCTGCCTATTCCTTTGACAGGGGCTGTCAGAAGAGGTTTCCATCTGCTTTCCAGAGCTGAGTAACCAGTTCATTATAAAGTCAACATGACAGGTTGTGGAAAATAGAATGAACACCTTTCCATAACCACTGTATTTATGCAAAGAGAGATCAGTCTTCAGTGGAGCTGCTTATTTTTGCAGATGTCCCTGGACTGGGAAAACAGCATGGACCAGAAACAGTAAAAGGATTTTTGTCATCAGTGGTGTAGAAGATGGCAGCTCCAGGGGAAAAAAAGAAGTCAGAGATTAAAAAATAAAGTGCATGTTCGAAAAATTTGAAAAGATTAGAGAAGAAAGTGTTTGATCTAAATGGGCAAGAGCCGTCGTGTCCTCAGACAGCTGTCTCCGTTTGCCTAGCTTTGAGTTTAAGATAATTGAGGTTTCATCAGTCTGAGAGCCTTGGGAAAAAAAATTAAAAAATAGACAACGGAGAGACAAGTTCTGAGACTCAGAGGTCTCCATTTGCAGAGACGAGGTTGTGGCATGGTCGGGTGGATTTGGGATCCCCTACCAGGCACATTAATTGGAGAGAGCTACCTCTCTATCAGGAAGCACTTTCCCTTTGTAATGTGGTTATAATGTCCTGAGCCAAGATTTACCTTGAAAAGGGTGGCTAAGCAAATGTACATCTGTGGCAGGCTGTGAAAAAACTGGCAAAAGAAAGAGATTTTATCTTCCTCTTATCTCAGTAGGCAGTTGCTGGCATTGCCTCTTCTCATCTCTCTAGGGCAACACTGCAGTGACCACCGTAGAGCAAAGTTCACAAACAGCTTGAATCCGTTTTGCCAGAGATGACAAAGGTTAATAAAAGTCACACTAAAAATCATACACATAGGTCAGATTTTGGGACCGGTTTCCCTGTCAGCAGGCTTTACTTTTACGTGAATTAGAGGTTAGCATGAAGATAAAGAGAGTTTTACTTTCTTGCTTTGAAGCATCCCTCCAAACTCCGTGAGCAGAGTGGAAGGTGCAATGAGGACTGCTCACAGTTTTCATAAGTAGAGAAATGCCTAGTGTCTAGCAGGATTGGTGCCCTAAGCATGCTGAGCACACACTTTGGCTGAAGATCCAGCTGCCTGCAGAGCACATTGCACCACTGGAACAGGACCCTGGTTATTCAGAGGGCCTAAAGTTCAACATACAGTGAAATCTCAATTTCACAGGGATTTCACAGCTGAAAACATCCTCCTGCTACAAATAGATACACAAGTTAAATCTGTGCATCAAGCACAATGCACACTTAAAGAATGATTCCCCTGAAGTGGAGGGAGAGTCTGTGCACCCATCACAGAGTGAAACTACAGGGAGAAATGTGGCTCAGCAGGACAGCCCACATTTCAATAATGTCATCACATTTTTTCTGGACCCATCTCAAGTTGTTTATATCTGAAATTGACACATTTTATTGGGTCTAAGTAGTATCATAAAAACAATAAAAAGCAGCTCTGACATTTTCTCCTCCCCTGCTGTCTCAGCTGCTGTAGCCCTGACCTTCTCTTGTCTGTACCCAGTCCGTATTTCAAAGGAAAAGAACCTCAAAAACTTTTTTTTTTTTTCTCTCCAAAGTTTGCTGCTGCTTGAAATATTGGAAGACCTTTTTTGGGGGTAAAATGACCATAAAAAGTGCTACTTTTTCAGCAACTCCAATGTTTTACTTCATTTTAAAAAGAAGCAAAAGGAGATCTTCACCAAAAAAGAAGAAATGTGTGCAGCAGGAGCATGATCCATCTCAAGAAAACCAGTGTGGATGGCCCGTGAAATTAGGCTTTTATCACTCCAGAACATGACTATCTTTATCACATAGACTTGATCACACATTAAAGATTTTAGCTAGTGCATAATAACTTCTAATTCTCCCTGTCCTAAATCCCTTAGGAATGGAGAAATCGGCTTTACCTGACCGTACCCATGTGCTTTAAAATCTATCTAGTACCACTACGGTCTCTGATCACATCAGATAATATAAGTCAGACAGGGCTAGTGCTAGCAAACAGGCACCATCTGACCTCTGGCGTGATCTGAGGTGCAGTGAATGGTGGTTATGTTTAGCAAGTGTCCACCGGGTGTCTTACCCTCCAACACAACCAAGAGCTTGATGTCATGGGGAGCAATGGTGTGGACTTAAAACCAAGACCATTGGTAACAATTCCTTGGTAGCAGATCCATCCAGACTCATGTACGGCATAGGAAAAGCAGGCACCTGACACTTACTGCTGCAGTCTCAGAAGATCACTGTCATTATTCTCCCCTTTTGGCACCTTACACCAGTTACAACCCATCTGAGATCCTCTGGCCAGCAGAATCCTGCACACAGAGTCAGAAAGCACGAGGCAGTCCCAAGCATTGTGCTGTGCCTGATGGCCTGAACCAACCAACAGGATCAGCATTCTGCTTCCCTGAAATTACTCATGGTGCCTCAGCTGGACACAGTTTTCTTCTTCACTCCCTCTCCTAAATATATTGCACAGTGAGAGAAATCTAGTTTGCTCTATCCCAAACGCACAAATGGCTGCATTTCAGCAGTTTGTGAAGCAAGCCTTGTCATATCCAACCTGCAGGTCTGCTGGTAACATCTGCAAACCCCTCTGAATCATGCTGAATGAAGGATGTTGTGCAGACACTCAGCATCATTGTTTAATCCTTTTAAATCTGTTTCTTTGCACCAGTCCCTGACAAAGACACCTGTAAAGGGTTAAATCAATAAAGCAAAGAGGATGCCTATAGGCAGCCAGTTCATTTCCCAGTATCAAAGATATTTATACTTTCTGTATGTCTGAGTTATTGTGATAAAGATGTTGAGGTTGTATTATTAGTAAGATAGTTGCAATCTCATGGAACTACTTGCTGTAATACAGAATTCATGAGCTCCTGGCAACAGACTGCATTAAACCACTTAACAGAGGTCACTTCTCCAAAGTTTAGACATTTACATTCTAACCAGCAGCCTGGCTGCGAGCAGTGATTTATCCTCCGCTACTCAGCCACCAGCCGGAGGCTGCTGGGGTGCACGAGGCGGTGGCTGTGTCACTGGAACACCTCACAATGACCTGCAGGACAAAGCCGAGAGGAAGAGTTAGTTTACACAGACCTGAAAATGACATTTTATTCCTCTTCCTTAGTAAAATAATAAGCTGTATCCACAAGGTTAGAATAGCTATTTAATATGGTCTCCAAAAATAGGAGCAGAGCAAAGTGAAGATGTTGTAAAGAAGACAGGCACTGAGACTTGTGAAGAGTGTATTAGTTTTTTCTCAACTCAGCATCTTCAGGGACTGTAGCGATAGCCAGTGAGGCAGAAACAAAGCCGATAGTGCCACCTACTCCTTTGCAGACTAGGAGTCCGTCCTGAACCAGTTTCCTGAAACAAAGGCTACCTTGGAAACCCACCTACAGCCTGCCTGACTGGCAAAAGGAGCTACTAAAGCAAGGGCATAAAAAGAGAGGGAGTCTCCATTTTGCTCACTGATTTAGCAGGAAGACTCAGATACAGACACAAATATACCCACACACACTTCAGTGGCCAAAGAAATGAAGACTACAGATTGATGGTGGCTTTGATGACTTACACGAGAGTTTGCATTTCTCTCTGCCAGCAGTTTTCACTACCTGGTCCCCTGCTGTGGATGTCCCAGCTGGGAGAGGCTGTTCAGCGGAGGAGTTTCCCCCAAAGAGCATTGCCAGATGTGCCCCCTCCGGGTACGACTGCTCACAATCTGCAGCCAGAGCAGCATTCCTACACAGCCTCTGGCTGCAAGGCCCGAGCCTCCTCTAAAGTTGCAAAAACAGGATTTTTTTTTTTAAAAAAAGAGAGATCTATTTATTGGGGAAAGAAGAATTATGGGGAAGATGGTAGCCCTGAAACACCATTCTAAAGTCTGGGCATTTTTGTTAAAGAAAAGGATTAGTTCATAAAAATGCAGCTGGGTAAATAATAGCTTAGTCCATCACATAAACACATTCTAAAAATAATTTTATTGGATCTAAAACATCTATAGTATCTTGTTCTATTTATCATTTTAATATATCTATAGTCACAATGAATTTATTAAAATGTTATATCCCATGATCTGCCTGATCAAACTCAGATAAATCGTTGCACTTTGAACATCTTGTTAACAGGTAATTAATCACAGCTCCCGAGTGCAGAAAAGGGGCTAATTTTGATATTTACTTTCCTTGGTGGCATAGGTAATGCATTCTCCAAAGCTCTTAAGTCCTTCTTGATATCACTACAAGTCAGGTGTGATATGTAAAGATGCCTCCCTTCATGCAAAAAAAATCTTATACAAATACCTGTGATACATATCAGCATAAAAAAAACCCCAAGCAAATTCCCCTTACATGTTCTGACTTCTATGATCCATTTCCAACTGCTTTATTACCAATATCCCACTTCCCAGCATCACCTTGTTTTGAATATGTCCGAGTTAATGGATGACCTGTGCATTCCTGCCTCAGTCTTCTGCAATTAATGAATATACCAAAAATACCAGTCTGGATAAGATACAGAAAACCTATTTGTTTCTAGGATTAAATGATACTGTGGCATGTAGGGAAAATCCCTGCTGTCTTAAGCCCCACATATTGCTACCAGGTTAAATACCGGCTTGATGCAACCACATTATTTAAGGTTTTCTTTCTCCCCCCTGATTTTTTTAGTTTAAAACCTCCCAGCAATCTCCTCTCTGTGTTCCAATACTGTAAATAATTGATCATACTGATAAAACATTTTGGTTGGACCAAAGCTAACATTTACCCTCAATATCTTCAAAATCAAAGTAAGACTAAGGGGCTCAGTGTGGAGCCAGTTTCACAGGGGCTGTTAAACTATCACTGTGGTCCGGGCATTTGTTTGAATAAATTGTTTGTGTTTATTATCATTTCTTAGTAAAACTAATTAAGGAACTAATTGATTGTTTTGTTGTTCTACTAATTAACTCCATATGGTGCACATCTCCATGGAGATACTGTATGAGTTATTGAAACTTCAGTGATTTAATGCATCGCTATTGGATATGGGGACAATTCTTTGAATCTAAGCATCATTTCTATTTACGTCTCCTTTTCAGATGTGCTTTCTGTCTTTTCTGCCTCTCTTTTTAGTTATAAATGTCCTATGCATCAAACTATATAAAATCAATCAATCTGAAAGGCAAGCCAGCCAAAGAAGATGGCGATGTGGACAGTTACTATGAGAGGGCTTTATTCTGTGAATAAATGAGGAAGATGTTGGCAGGTTTGCTTCTTAGCTTTCTACTTAGCTTTAGGCTAGTGAGAGCAAACCCTGTCAGTTCACTCGGTAGTCAACAGAGCAAGGTAGGTTCCTTAAATCAGCAATTCAACAGCAATTCGGCTGCTTCTCCATCTTCTAGATGCCATCCTCTGTGTACATCAAAGGCCTAGAAAGATTAGAGCATAAATAAGTCCCTTGATGAATCTCCTGAGTGCCCTTAACCATCACTAAAATCAGGACCCGTGCAAACATGTCTCAGAAAAGCAATTAGTGGGTACTATTTTGGTATTCTCCAGGCAACATCTTTTCCGGGGATTCAAGAGATACAGGTTCAAGTCCCACCTTTGCTACAGTCCCCTCATGCTTTGTATTATGTTTGTACAAATCGACCATATGGTATCTAAAGATCCTGAGCACCTGTGTAGCACCAGTTATTCATGTTCCTGGGACAGGGAACCTGATTCTATATGTCTCTGGCTATTTTTACCCATTGTAAGTCACAGCCTGATGCCTGCTCTTGGGTCACAGTGGTAAGAATTGAATCCAGGATCTCTGATTTTAAAAAGCATTAGGTTTGTCTCTCAGTCATCTGTAAAGTGTGAAGGCAGAGCCATCATTCTATCAGGCTAAATTAGTGTAATTATCCCTTCTATTGAGGACAAGACAGCAGTTGCTAAGACAGCCCTGTGGTCAGCTCACACAGACTCAGCTTTTACATACCAAACAAAGCACATGCTAAAAATTAGGTTCAAAAACTAATTCATACTCCAAAGAATTTTTTGGTGAATAAATAAACACAGCATGGGGTAAGTATTCAGAGCTCTCTTTAGTGGTTATCTTTGATGAGAGTGGCTGGATAAATCCCTTCAAATTTTATCTGTAGTTGAGCTTTACGATGATGAGAGACTGGACTGGACAGAGAAGAATTGCCATAGTATTTCAAGGTTTCAAGCTGTCTAGCTCAGGTATAGAGGGCTGAGTGCATAAGCACCATGTTAATATTACTTCCCTGGGGTCTGCGCTTGATGATGCGAGAAAGTTTTTGAGTTCCAATGATCCCAAAAGCCACACTGGCAGACAATTTAACTTCCAGTAAAGACACCTGTGTCTGCAAGGAGGCAGAGGAGAAGGCATCTCCTGGTCCACTGAGTTTGCAGTGGAGCACCTGGAGAAAAAACAAGTTTGCATTCTTACTCATGTCCTGAGCAAGCAAAGGAAGGAGTTAGATCCAGAGTACTAAAAGCCTTGGTTAGGCTTGGCTAGACTTCTCTGTAGCCTCAGTTTTCCCAGTGCTTAAGACATTTTTTCTGGAGTCCTAGCATTTAGGGGGTTATCTGAAAACCTCAGCTCCTACAACCAAGTGACAACTTGACTCAGGGTTTTTTCAGTCTTTTTTCCTAAAGAAATGAAGGTCCTGCAGTCTGTGTATTCATTCCCTCCCAACAACACTGGATCATGTTGGCCATTTTTAAGCCAGCTGGCCAGAAATATAAAGAGCTTTAAAACAGACTGGACTCCTGTAGATTTTGTAAAGACAAGTGGCTGATCAGCAGGAAAAGACCCTATGCCTTTTATTCAGGAATATCTGGAATATGAGGTCAACTATGTTCTCAGGTACTGGAGAATTCACATACAGCAGAGCTGCTGAAGCTCTCAACTACAAGGCTTAAACAGTGACTCACAGCACTTTGGACATCGGAGAGACCAATACACACAGAATGGGAAGCGGGGCAACTTCAGTGCTGTGCCGTCTGAACTGTGCTCTGGTTTGTTTTCAGGTAACTCTCTAGTTGAGGTTCATATGCCAGGGGCTGGCATTGTTGGACCTTGTTTTTTGCATCCCTGAAAACATTCATTCCTGAAGCTGCCATATTACCCGGGACTAAGAGAAAGGGAGTGAGCAGCAAACACAACCTCTAACATATGGAGGACTTGTCTTGGGCTGATGCCTTCACCAGTGCCCTCGCCTGATGTCAGTGGTTGCTCCTTCCACCTTTCAGTCTGCCAAGATCCAACAACAAACCTACCAGGGCAACAACAAACCCAACCAGCCCACGTCTTCCTCAATTCCACCTTAATCTAGTCTGCTGAAGTAAGGAAAGATCCAGAACTGCCAGGACACTGCCTGGAGACTGACGCAGAGGGACAGAGAGAGAGAAAGAAAAACAGCGAAGAGGAGGATACTTTTTTATCCCTTGTACTCTTTAGTATTCAGCCCTGACCTATTTTAGCCTTAAGCGTTGCTTGTGACTGATGATTGCTCTCCTCTGGCCTTTGTTTTCAGCTTTCAGATTGTTGATGTATTACAGAAATGATGTTGTCTGAAGCACCTCGGCTGATCACCGAGGCAGCAATCAGCTCACCCTTCGATGAGCCATTGAGACAGTCAGGCGAGCGGCCGCATTAGCCTGTCAATTTTGGCTCTTCGAAGAGTTAGAACAATTTTGGTGAATTACAAGCAATAGAAAATCACTTTAGCTGCTCATTAGCTGGGAGACAGGAACAATGATAAATGCTCAGGGACTTTGAAAAGGCTTATGCACACACAGCCTCCCTCCACCGCAAGGCCCATTTAACCCTGGTGCTGCTCAGAAAGTAGTGGTAGTTACAAGTCAGCTACCCACTAGGCTCTGCTCATGAATTGGCAAAAAAAAACAATCTCTAGCAGAAGGAACAGCTTCCAGAATGAAGCATCTGTGGGATTTGAACCTCCGTATCTTCCACTGGACTGAAAAAGCAACTCCAACTGACTGTTGTGAGCAATAGGCTGATATCTTCTGTGCAAGGTAGCTAGCTGTGGCAGGGGGACACAAACACAACAAATTTTTGAAGGAATGTGGTGCAAAGATGTTGTTTTCCGTGGTCTGGTCTATCCATCTGAAACACTGTGACTTCAGCAGGCTTATTTTATTCTGTCCACACACACGACCCATGCTTTAAATGCACAAAAGCGTATACTACACAACGGAGTGGAGCAGGTCTATGGGACTGATGTGATGGCATTGTTGGTGGTTGCTTTCTCGTGTGGAAGGAGACCACTGTAAATACTAACATGGAATATAAAGGCCTCTTGGTGCAACGGTTTTGTGAGGACGGAAAGTCCTGTATCAATGTTGCAAGCTGCTGACAAGGCAAGTAAGGGCACGTTGCAATGTCCTACACACAAGTTTTGGAGGTTTGATATTAATAGTTATGGGAAAGTAACTCAATCATAGTTCTTGAACTGGGAGTTTCAGTCCGGGATCCTCTCACAGGTCATATGTCTCAGACCCAAGAGGTGAATTACTAGATAAATAGGAGTGGAAAGGATGGAAGAAAAAGGCAGTAGTTAATATAAACTTAGAGCTGCAGTAATCTCAGTACTTAGATGCTCCTAAGTCATTCACTCGCACAGTGGAAGCTGCTCAAACATCATGGTGATAAACCTTGTACAAGAACCTGGAAAGAAGTAAGGATGCTGGAGTGGCTGTCTAGAGGATGAGGAATTTTGGAGATGAGGAAAAATGTATCCCAATTTTATCAGGAGTACATAAGGCTGCTAAAGACATCCTAGCAATCTGGGCCCAGTTTTAAATTGTAATAATACTGTGGTATTGGTATCCCACCTAACACACATTACCTTAACTTGAATAGATAATGACTGTGAGAGGGGCAACCATGAATGAGGCCATCTTTGTAGCTCAGTCTACAAAGCACCAAGTATCTGTGATGAGGAAGCTTATTGTGAGGACTGAATAATCCAGATCTGGCCCTGAAATTCTGAGCATTCATAGACTGAGCTGAACCTCTGAGCACTTTGTCTCTTGTCTGTTGCTATTTTAGGCAGCGTGCTGAAGGACTGGTTCCTCCCGCCATGTCATTGAGAATGACAAAGCCTCTCTACAGCATTCGGGAGAATTGGATGGATGAAGGACGGCAGGACAAAGAAGCTGGTATTTTGAGGAGCTTCCTTTATTCAGATCAGGTCTTTTAACTTGCCCTCATGCTTTTGTTCTGCTGATTTAATGATTCCTTACTCCACGCCTCCCCTCTATTTCCATTTGTGTGGATCAACCACAGCAGCAGGAAACTCTTTAATTGGCAAAAACATTTGCTCAGCTGAAGAGGTCTGCAGGTAAAGGAGAACATTCAATAAGGTCATTTCAGCATGTAGGAGAAGAAATTGCCATACCTTCTCTACTGGCATTAACAGGACAATTTTCTACACTTTGGGTCTGGATTCTGAGATATCCACAACTGGTGAAATAGGCATTGCTGCTCTGTTTCCCTCTTTTTATCAGGGAAGGAAGGATAGCACAGGAAAGGAAGCTGGTCTGGGAACTAGGAGACCCAAGTTCAGTTCCCTGTTTCACTGTAAGCTTCCTGTTGGTCTCCCAACAGTCTCCTTAAATGCAACACTTCGGCATGGCTATGCGAAGTGCTGAGATACAGGAGACTTAGGAAACTAAGTCCATTAACTTTCAGTTAAGATTAAGGTCCTGATTCAATACATCACTCTGAATATGTAACTTCAACATCGAAGTCATTCAAGCCATATGGTTTTTAACAGAATCTCAGATTTATCCCTTTACAAATCCGGCCCTTGGAGTGACTATTCACAGGTCACCCTCAGAGACATAATGGTAACAGCACTTCTGTACCAAGCCAGAGTGATGTGAGATTACTGTGCTAAAGCCCGAGGCACCAAGGTGTTTCAGTGAGGCATAAACAGCTCAGATCTGCAGTTCTTGAACTGTGGTCCATGGGCTGCAGTCAGTGGTCTGTGGTTAATCTCTGTGTTTGTAGCGTAGCATCATTCACACGGCAAGTCTGTGATATTTTGCCACTAAGGCAAAAGACCCACCCAGAAAACCGATAAACTCAGATTACTAAAAAAATAAAAGAGACAAAATTATGCTTTTGAGATTGATATCTCTATGACAATCAAAAGTAAGAGAATGAGATACACCTGGAAGACAAATCTACCAGGGGACTTCACTAGCTGACGTAGTGAGACAACTGACAGATGGAGGAAAGGGATACACAAGATAACTTGATAACTCAGATAACTGATGGACTGAGACAACTTTATACTTTGGTTGATTAATACACTGAGGTGTCATAAAAAGAAGCAAACCCGATATATTAGTCCATCTAATACAGACATGTGACAGATGCATCAAGAATACTGATGTATCAGGACTATGAGACCTCCAGTTGAGCTGGTGTTCATGCCCATAATTGCTGCTTTCCGATTCTGCATTCAGATGGACAGAAGCCTGTAGGAGAATATCAAACTTCCACTAAGACCTTTTTAAATAATAATTACTCCATAGCAGTGCTGTGAAATCTGTTATTAACCTGAGGCCAAAGGCCACTTTGTTAATCAGTCAGGGCTCATATTCTATCAAAAGAAGCTAGGGCTTATTGCTGGTCTAATCATAGGGTGACAGCAACTGTCAGACATGACATCTCTACTGGAATAAAAACAACCCTAAGGGCCCAACTTTGCTGTGCGGGTTACAGACAGTGGCTCTTCTGCAGAGGGATTTTGGGTTGGACATGGCAAAGTGACACTTCCATAACTCATACACGTGGTGAACCTTGGGTTCTCAGTGGGACGTCTCCCTGCCTCAAGTGCTACAGCAGGTAGGAGAGGACTGGCTCTGCAGGGCAACAGCATAGGAAACAGTGAGCAAGGTGTGTCCTCTCACACGCACACCCTTTCAGTTGGTTTTCAGTGCCCGGTACACTGTTTGTTACTGAGAGATGAGTGCAATGAAAGCAGAAACCAGTGGTATGCTTCCCCTCATCCAGTTCCTTTGCCTTATACAGCCCAGATGAAATCCTCTCCTTTGCTAACAGCTAGTAGAAATCCTGTGCATAGCTTAGGTCCCAGGCGACCTCCAGCCAAGAAGAGGAAAGGCCTGTACAAGACTGCAGAATGAGGTGAGAACATGTAGGAGTGAAAGGCAAGAGTACAGCGCCTGAGAGCTGTGAGGGGACAGAGTTACTGAAAAGCAAGAAAAATGTGGGAGTTGGACTGGGGGGAGGCAACTGAGTTGTAAAGGTACATAAGCATGTAAGGAGGGAATGGACTGCCGCTTTGTTACAAAGCAGGTTTTGCCCTTGAGCCAACACTTTGCCACCTGCCCTGGGTGAGCTCCACCCCAGGTTCATCAAGAAGTGACTGCGAAGGGAAGCTACAGCAGCTCCAGGTTCTTTACTTTCAGCTGCTTTATTGAAATTCTCTCCATCTCCCCTCATCTTCTGCTTGTATTACCGGATTACTGAGTCTCATATTCATCTGTCTCTAAAAGATTAAACTGTCCCCTGGAAAAGGCCATTATGTCCTGGAGGAGGAGATCCCATTTCTACTCCATCCCCCAAGAAACAGTCTCTGGAAAGTTTTTCAGGCTGATAAGTTCCCATCACTATAAGAAATCTTCTGGCTGGAAATGAGAGCAAAACCTAAGTGACAGATGCCAGCATGTTTCTATCCCCCGTGGCACAAAACCCCGCCTGCATCTGAAAGGGAGAGTGGGGAAGTGAGGAATCACTGCAGACCCTGGCCAGCACCCTGGAGCTCAGCGTCTTTGCAGGCTCCGTGGGGCAGGGCTGGCTTGCAGAGATGCAAATTGCAGGGAGGAAAGGATAAACACAGTTTCGAGGCACGGAGGTGGGGGCACCGCTTCCCTTGGCTTTTAAAAAAAGAAGCAGCGGGTACTTTGCGTGACACGCGCAGGGGTCATGAGGACTTGGCCACACTGCTCGTTTTGTCTCCCCAGGAGCTGGAGCTTTAGCCATGCTCGTCTTGTTTCTCTGTATTCTTGACCTTTCCCCCCCAAAACTGTCTCTGTAGCCTCCAATCTCTGCATCCTATTCACAACAGCAATTTCCTTCCTATTGCTGAGGTTCAGTCCGCGTCAGTCATCGCTGACCTCCCCCTTTTCCCTCCCCCTCCAGGCCACACACAGCTATACCAAGCTGCATATAAATCTCAGGGTTTGGGGTTTTTTTTTTCCCTTCTCAAATCTAGACCATTGCTCAAACTCTCACTAGCATCCTCATCTTCTCCTCATTCTTGACAGCATTCCTCACACTCTGTCCCTTGCTTGGCAGGTGTTTCACTAAGATGCCACTGACAACCACCTGCACTCTGCCTGCCGCACTCCTCTCTCCCTGCCCTCGCTCCTGGTTGGTCTCCATCATTCCTGAGCACTTCCAGGGTCACAGCCCAGTGCTCCTTTCCTGAAACCATTTCAGCTACTCAGAGATGTTCCTGCATGTGGTGCGGTGCAGCAGGAAGCACCGCTTGCCGTCCCCATGTGCATGAATCCACCAAACAGGGCAGCCCACCAGAAAGAGCAAGGTCTTTTCATGGTGTTCACCCACCTGCTTTGTCAACAAGCAGTAAGGCCAAAAAGAACAACCACAGCCCTCAAGCAGCACTTGAATTATTTTGCTGCTATCAGTCTTCATGCCACAATAACATATGAAAGTAATACTCACCCTCCACAGCTCCCCCACTGTAAGCCACAAATCCAACTAATTAAAAGCCAGACTCATCCACATCCCAACCAACATTGTGGTACGTCTCTGCATTTGCTTGGAGCGAAATGCTAGAAGTGCACGACAGCAGGCTGTCGCTGTGACTTATTACTTTGTCATACTGTAAATATTATACAGGCCATATGGATTTTCAATACCTGAGCACCATGCTGCCATTAATATCAAATGTAATAAGGTATTATATGCATGACAATCACAGAAAGAAATTGCAAAGCTCGGAAACTGCCTGGTGGAGCTATGCACGGTTTGTTTTTGCCATGAAAAAGTCAGAGGAAGCTATAATGAATCATTTAGCTGACGAATTTTATATCTTTTTCTGTTTGCAAACTATCTGCCAGCAGATTGTCGTTTTCTCAAATGTGTCCATTATTCGGAACTCGTCAATGGACAATCACTTACGTGTCTAATCATGGGCCATTTCTGAAGGATTAGTTGTGGATGTGCATCACAGTAAACGCGAGCTGATCGGAGCAATTCCCCAGGTCCCGTGATGTGGCTTTCTCTCCTGACTGGAGGAGAGGGTTTGGAAGCCACTGTGGATGTTAAGGACAGTGTGTCAGAAATCTACTTAGCATGCCTTTGGCAATATTTGTTGAAGAATAGCTAAAAGCAGATCTGTGCAATGTCTGGACCACTCCATTGCAGCTGCGTTAGCAGGACAGGGCTACCTGGCTGCTGGAGGGGGATGGTAACGCCAGTGGGCTTCTCTGACCCTGCTCCCCGTCATCGTACAGCCTGGATGGCTGCAGCACTGAAACCAAGGGCACAGTTTGCCCTTGCAGGCATTGAACCCCTCACTGAAGTCCACACAACATCAGCTGCTTTCCTGGCTAATAAGGCTGAGACATTTTCTGCTATAACCTCCTAAATCTGGTGGACTTGGTGACAAGGAGTTTCACCGAGTTTAGGCCAGCAGGGCCAGTATTAACCTGGAGACAGAAAAACCATTGCTTTGTTTCCTGAGGATTTTGTTCTTGTTGAAAGGAACAAACTGCAAGAACCTGATAGAAAACGTCTTCCTTTCCATGTCCTCCCTATTCCCTTCACACGTCTACGCAGGCTGATGGTGATATAAAGACAGTGCCCTTTGAGTATACGTAGTTTATAGGAACCTTGCACTGACCATTTGCATTATGGAGTGTGCTCCCTCGTGCAGAGTGTGGCATGAATAGCTTACACACGCTTTACTAGAGATTTAATGTAGTGCCTTTCACAAGAGTCAAAGCACAGTGCCGAACAGGAAAACAAGCCACTCACAAAGCACATGGATAATCACATAAAGCAAGAGTAAAAGGAGATTAGACAAGGTGGGGAAAAAAAATATAAAAGAACTGGAGTTAGGTCTTAAATGAGTTAATGAGCCCATGGTGTGGCTGTCTGAAGGGCAATATTTACCAGGCTGCAGAGCACAAGACAAAGGGCTCAAAGTGTGGAATCTGAAACCAGTGACAACACAGCTACCAAGCAGAAGTCAGACAGCGAATGCACAGAGGAAATCCCATGCCTGAACGGCAGCAAGAACAGCCACAATTCCTGTTCATTTTCATCAGGTACCTCCTGTCTGCAGCTGTCAGAGGGGTTTATAAAGAAGGCAGGCTCTACCCATTTCACATGTGGGGAAACTGAGGCACGGAGAAATGGGGTGACTTGTCCCAAATCATCAAAGAGGAATCCAGAAAGAAAACTGTGTCTTACGACACCCAGATCAGGTCATTATTGTCCGTGCCAGTAGTGCCGAAAGCATCGGACAGCCTGTAGCTCACGAGGCTGCAGTGAGTCACCTGCTGAAGGAGAAGTGTCATCTGTAAATTGTTTTCATTTGAAAGTTTGACCCTAGAGAAACGCTGGGGACCACAAAGGGTCTGAGGCCCTAAATATTTGCGACAACTGCATTAAGCCATACAATTTCTCAGCAGAACACAGAAACAGTCGAATAAACCACTAACTTTCTGTACATTTCAGATGGGATTATTTTGTTTCCCTTACAACTGCTGGGCAGATATGAGTAGCTCTGACTGCGTCTAATTGATTTGCTCTCCTGGCAGAGCTGCAGGTGCAGAGAGGAGGGCATGGGCTGTGTAGATACACTTGCATCTGTGCGAAAGATGGAAAGGGAGGGAGAGAAATTGCCTTTTTGAAACCAGATTCCCATGACAACGTTAGAATGGTACAAGATAAGGATAGTCCCCCCTCCATGAAATACAATAAAAATAAAATACAAAAGAGAATGGCAACAAAGAGGAAAGCTTTTCAGTCATGTTAGAAAAGCTATTACATGTAGCAGAACAAGCGTCACCATACCACACGAAGCTGTACACAGCTGCCCACAGTACAATCAGGTGCAGCTGGAGTGATCTGGGCTCTTCAATAAGTCTGAAGCTAAGGCCAAACTTGCAAATATTTACAAAGCTTTCAGTGAACCATCTGCTATTGCCTGGCTCCACGAGATCTCTTTTTTCTTCTTTCTGGCTCCACCCGTCTGACCTCTTCTGAAGCCTTCATTTGAGACACCCAAAGAATCAAACTTCTCTCACAGTTTGCCATCACTGTGGCTGGTGTGGTCCAACACGCCCCTCTTGTTTTATTGTTCTTCTTCACTGCTTATCTAAATCTTGCCTGCAGCATCACTAGGGAAAAGATAAGTCCAAAAAACTGCATAGCACTGCATTATTACACCATAATAATTTCCAGAGCTGAGGTCTGGAGAGCAAAAAATGTCTGAAGAACGTTTGTTTATACTGAAACTCTCCAGGCCTTTGCTTACCCTCCTGAGAAGCATTTGGATGGACACCAAGACAGAAGAGACTTCTGCTGGGGAGATTTTAGGCTGGTAGAAAGAAAGGAGTGAATGAATGCTTCTTCCCTTCCCCAGCATCAACAAGATTGTCCACACACTCCTGCAATAAATGCCTCAGTTTCTCTGAGATAAACCGGTCCTGTTGAATTCATTAATATCACCATTCTGGATCTAAATGAAGGTTATTTGTAGGTAATAAAGTAATACAGTAAACAATCAGCAGTCCTCTTTGAATGTGAGGGCTGCAACAGAGGCAGCATGTGCCAGAGGTTCTGCTGGGGCTCAGTGACATAAAAACAACTTCTGGAAACGTCTGATAAATAAATGCAAGACATCTTAACAACTAAGTTAATACATGAATGAAATAACAGTTTGGAGCTGGAAATGAAACCCAGATTTTTGTAGCTCAGAAACAGGAGACATCAGAGCTGGATTTATCTTAAAATGGAAAGACATAGAGTGACAGAACCTAAAAATAAAATCTCATTCTTAGCTGTGCTGAATAGTAAACGATTAGCAGCATCCAGTTGGAAACACCACTTGGGCTATGACAAATACACTGACAAAAAAACCAGCCAAAAACCCAGGGAAGGAGGGCTAAATCTGTACTCTGTCTGCATACAAACTGATACTGAAACCACTAGGCAGTGTCAAGAGACCCCTGAGCAGAGGAAAGGCTACAGAACTGAGCTGTGCACAAAATTTCTTTAAAAATAATTGGGACAGCTCACTGCCCGAGAGGAATGGCCGGAGTGATATGCACCACAAGTAGTCAGCACGCAAGACCTGAGATAAACAGCTTAGAAACAACTCCAAGCTGCAAGCATCTCTCTCAGAGGTTCAGTGGCATGGAGCTGGAGGAATCAGGAGCCCCTGTGTGAGCCCTGGATAATCCCTGATCCGACACACATTTACACAGAGGAGAAACTTGACACATGACACATCAAGGTTAAAGTGGCAATCAATAGCTACAACGTAACTTAGATATTCATTTGATAATGAGAAAATTTACCTCTTCATGTGTCGATTTCCTCATATGTAAATTAAGAACTATGATTACATACCAAGATAATGACACTTGGGCAAACCATGGATATTTTTAAATTAATTTCCTTCTGCTACAAACACCTGAAAGCTGAAAGACAAATGGATTTAGCCTGGTTTCAGTGAGAGATGAGTATGAGTTTTAGGACTATACAGACTTGGTTTTCAATGTTTACACAAATTTTTTAACTGTAAGGAAGGCACTGTGAGACAGCACCCCTCATATTCCATGTAATAAAGCACAGTATAGCCCTTATGCAAATAATCGCAAGAGCAGGGTTTGGAGCAACCACCATTTTTAAGGGGACCTTGGTTGAAATAAACACGTTTAAACTGATCGTGAGTTTCCTAAATATAAGTATCCTGACATTTAATAAAAGTTCTTAATATATACTTGGGAAAACTGACATGCAGAGCAGGTCAACTCTCTAATACACCAAAGTGATCAAAGAGGTGATGTTGCCTTTGGTTGTGATTGCGATAACTATTGATCGACATTCCACTTTGAAATGTGTTAAACAGCAATTTTCATACACTCTCAAATACACATTTATAGCAGGATCTGAAACAGAATTTAAAAGACCGCATGCAGAAGCCATCTTCTAGTTCATTATAGATGTATACGAACAACAAATAGTTATAATAGCATGTAGACAAGACAACAAGTTGTGCCATTTTCAGCCACCGATATCCAGGTTCCTACACTAAAACTTCGAATTAATTACTAATATACATTACAGAGTGAGAAAGCCTCTTACTAGGAAAGGTCACACTTCCTGCTACTTCATTTCACCCTGCCTGCCTGGCTAGGAATATTCACCACCTATCACGGCATCAAATGAGTTCCTACCCATGTCATATTATTTACAAAACCTTTCACACAGCTCCAACACGCTGGGACTGCAAGTGATAATAAACTCTATTCTGACATATCAACGGCTCAAGAAAATTTTCTATTGCAATTTTCAACACAAAATGAAACATCCTAGCAGGAGCCAAAGCTGGAGGAATCTGTTCTGAGAGGAATGATTTCAGGTAATTTATCATTATGAAATGAAAATGCAAAAGCCATTGAAGTCTCCCGAAACGATACAAATAAACCAATGCTGTACAGTCCATGATCAGTGAGGGTTTATATTCAGCAGTACTTGGTCCAATAAACATCGAGACACTAAATCACTCTTCACATATTATAGTTACCTTTCAGGGTGTTTGGGCAGGGAGCTTTTCATTGCAACTTGGACATAGTGCAATTTCCATGACATTTCCCTCCAGAGTTTCCCTTTGCTATTAATACTCTGAACAGTAAACTGGAGAAGTGAACAGTATATGTGGGGTCAAATAAGATATTGAACTACCACTCTCAAAGCTTCTCCATCAGACTTTTGCTCATAGTGTCCATCTGCCCTAGGCTTTGCTGAATGCAGGCACAGGTGGTGAATGAAAATAAAGATTGGTGAATGTTTTCAGAAATTCTAAATTTGTCAAAAAGTGTAGTCCCAGGAGGAAAAATTTACAAATATTATGTAATAAGCATGAAATAATGCATCCTTGAATACCTGCAACTGAAACAGAAGGTCTTCTAGGCTTGAACAAAATGTTTCTGTTTGACCTAAATGTGAAATATACTGCTTTATTGACCGGACAATTGAAGATACAAACCAAATAGAGCTCTAATCAGGATTCAGTGTGCTGCTGAGCTGGTGGACTTCCCAATACAAACAAGTCTGGTTGGACTTTGCATCTTGCATGGCCACGCCAAAGAAATGCTCAGAAAAGCGAAGTCCCCGTAAGGTCAGCAGCAGCAGTCTCCTAATTCAGGGAGGAAGTGCTTGGTTCAAAGACTGCTTTGTGGGAAGAAGAGCGTGTGATTCCCTGCATTCAAAACTTTGCAAAGTCAGCATGTCCTTCTGGGTCCATCTCTGCTTCCTGAAATTAGACAGCTCTTCAGTTCCTTCGTCAGTCTTTGGCTGGGAGTGGCTTGGGATCAGAATAGCGGATGGGTTCTGTAGATGCCAAGGGAAAGTTACGTAGGGAAGGCACTATAAGGATACCGAACTAAAAATCCTGAAGTTGTTAAATGTCAAAAGTAACGTGCTTGAAAAGTGCTGCTTGGGAGGCTGGAATTGCGGAAGTCATGGCAACTTTGGCTTAAGTTTCAGGGTTGTGAAATTTCCACCTCTGTAACTTGTACTGCACCTGATTTGTCTCTAACCAGTGCTGTTAACCTCTCTCGTCTGCTCAGATTCCTGCTGTCTGACAACTAGGAAGAAAGCAGGGGGTCACTCAAATGGCTCTTTACGGAAATTTCCCTAGTCCAGACACAGATGAGAACTGAGTTATATTTAAGCAGATTTTGTACCATGAGACTGATGGTTCATTGGTCTGATTATGGACAGTTTTGAGCCCCGTAAGGGTGGTAAATACCAGGCTCTCCAAGACTTGCTGAGTGTGTCTAAATAAAAATTAAGCTTTTCTGTCAAAAATGCCTGTGTTTGTGCTGAGAGTGGCAATCCATCACTGTAAGCAGGGCAGCAGACAGAACACTGTGTTGGGGAAAGATCCCCATTCTGTTTTCACAGGCGGAAGGCAGAGACAGATGCGTCCATCGTGAGTCAGGTAGAGCCCACTCATCAGAGGTGCACAGGGGGGCTCTGCTCCACCAGCGACTGCCTTCCTCCTGCTCCCCCCCTCCATCCCTCCGAGGCCAATGTGCTGCTATATTCTCTCCCATCGCTTGCCCAGCAAGCACAGGCAGACACAGCACCAGCTGGGAGAGGATGCAGAGGGCTACAAAGTACAAACTTCACCTGTCAGCTATCATGTGAAAATACTACCCCAAGGAAATTCGAGAGGGCACACCTGGGGATGGGTATAGGCTCCATAATGGTACTCCAGCCCAGAAGCATGCAGGATATTGGGATGCACACAGCAATGAAATATTTAAAGGTAAAGAAAGGCATAGAACTTGGCTGAAGGCAGCTAAAGAAACAACGGACAGAACCTCTGATCCCTGAGTGATTGTATTAGAGGAAATAAATCCTCACTGGAGCTTGTTTGACTCTCGCTCTTCAGTTTCATGCCTGTAAGTTCAGATCTTTCTTTCACAACACACCGAAAGAGGATTTTCAGTTGATTGGCTCCCACAGATCCCTGAAAAAAGGTGTGATGGCACTGGTGTCCTGTCTTCACTGGTACCCAGCAGCATCTCAGAGAGTTAAAATGATGTTTCAGAGAGAAAGAAAAAGAAGGGCCCTGTGCACAAACCCTGTATTTCCAGTCAGGCACTCTGCAAGTTAATTCAGATGACACAGCTTAGGATGGAAAAGTTTCTTTTTTATTCTGTATCTAATGCAGATGAAGGGTAATACATATGGAACTTGTTTTTCAGAGCAACTTGAGAAGTAGTCAAAGTTTTAAATCTAGGGCAAGTAAATCAAGCAGAAATAAAGATAAAGGACATGCAAGTTGTAGCTGTCCTTCTCTATCACCGAGGAGGCGAGCTCTGGGAGATCAGAGCAGAGGCTGCAGCCAGCATGCGGCACCGCAGCACGTCCTCGGCAAGCAGCCCCTCTGCCCCTCGCTGCCGACCTCTCCCGAGCCCCGCTCCTTCGGTGCGCTGTCACAGATATTGCAGCTATCGGGGAAAAAACAGTTCAAGGGATTTTAGAGAAATCTGATCGTGTGTAGCAGGGACAGCAATGCTGGGAAGAAACCAAATGGTTTGGAGTTTGCCTGGCTTTGCTCTGGCTTCTCCAGTGTGGGCAATGAGGGCAAAGAGACTGGGCAGAACAGGTGATGTGGAACTATCACAGTTTGATACTTGGAACATCTTGGAAATATTAATCATATCCTCAAACTGGTAAACACTAAGATATTTAAATAAAACCCCATTAACTCCTACATCATTAGATGAATTTTTTTCCCAGATGCTATTCATTTCTCTCTGCACCAAAACTCTGATTGTACTCGGTGGGGGACCTTTCGGTATGACAAGTAACTAAAGCGGTCAGGATTTCAGTTGTTATGGGAAAATCCAAAAAGGAAAAACTTGTTTTAGAAGGAAATTTGCTTACACAAGCTGGGTAGACCGAACTACCACAAATGACAGTAAATTTAAAAGTAATCTGAACACTGCTCTCCCTGCAGCCTTGAAAAGTCTGCATAATTTTCTTTAAATGGTTGATTAAACCTTATTCCGTTTTTAGGCATGTCTCCAGTTGCTGGTTCAGCTGGTCCAGGAGCCCAGCGAGGGCTGGTATGCCAAGCTCCACACACCTCCCGAGAACTCCTTCCCTTGTCAGATCTCCACTGGTTTTGCAAACATCGAAAGCACTGGTGGGTCACCAAGTTAATCTGAATCTAAATTATCAGAGCCTATGTCTGTAGGCAGAGCTGGAGGGAGGTTGGAGGGAGCCTGGCTGCTGATGCTTTCCCCTGTACGGCTGCAGGGCTCTGTGTTGCCTGGACTTTTCTTAACTGAGCATCCTCCTGTGGTACAAAGCTGGAGGGGCAGGTATTCTCATCCCAATGGAAAAGAAATGCATGGAATCATTTTCCTCAGCTAAAAGCTGCTGGATAAGAGAGTTCATTCTTCAGTGAAAAGTCAGCTACGGCTTCTTGGTTTGTTCACAAATACATTTCACTGTTTTTTCTCCTGTGTTTACCAGACTTGAAAGCCTCACTGCAAGTACCTTAAAAGGCCCAGGAGAGGAAAAAAAAGTTACAGCTCTGTTGCAGGAATTCTGGAAAGACAGACAGACACAATGTCAGCAAACTTTGGTGGGATAGCATGAGGTGAAGCACACCAAAAAGAAAAAGATATCAGGAAATATTTGTGTAAATACTGCCACAGCGCCAGCCGCTCCTGTCTATTCCCACTTGCTGTCTGTGAACTGAGAGCATCTGTCCACATCTCCATGCGCCAGAAGGATTACCACAAAAAGGAATTTACATTCTGTCAATTAAAACCCCATCAAGCTAAGGATTAAAGTCACAAACACACGAATTAGAGAGGGTACCAAGGGACCCTACCTATCCATCTTTCACGACTTCTCTAGGAACACGCTATGGCAGCTTTAAAGGCACCTTTAATCTGTTACATTTCTATGCATGGCGTTTACTTAGAGTGGTGACCAGTGAGTTGTCAACAAGCACGGGGCACGCACAAACCAGCATTGGCACATGTCTATCTCTCAGACTGCAAGAACAAGTTGTACTTTCCATCGCTCAAATGTTTGTAAAGTGTTGAATACTACTGTGACAGTCACTAGAACACTGCCCTCAAACCTTGTAAAGGTGCTTTTATGCGAGTGATCAAAATAACACCTGGGCAAAACTGAACTGACCCCTACCCTACACTTAGGAGAAATCAGGCTGCTGCGTATTCCCCCAGCGTTGGTAAAGGACTATACACTAGCATTTACTTCATTAATTCACACTAAATTTTAGCTTCAGGTTAAAGCTTGTGAGAATGAGGATGCAAGCTATAAATGGTTTGCAAAATGTACAGAAAAAAAAAATGCTTGATCACATAAAATAAGGCAGAGATCAAGGAATGGGTTCAGCCCCTGTGTCGGATTGCCCATCAGAAGATGAATGTACCCATAGTTTCATGTTTTATGGTCTGAGTTAACCCTGCTGTGGTTTACATTGACTCAAGGAGGAGCAGATGGCAAGAGGGTTTCCATGTTTAACCATGCTACATTTCCAGTTCCAATGGCAGCTCTTGGCTCCGCTAGCAAGAAGCAAGAAAAGAAGTTTGAGTTATTCTGTGTTCCAGTGCAGAAAGACCAAAACATTTTGATTTCAGCCTAAGTTACCTTCTGGGTGTATTCACTGCGCAAAATGGCCTTTCTTCCACGATGGCCATGGTAACAGGCAGCACACAAATGCAGTGGAAAAGAATAAGAATGGCATATTTTGTCTCATAAATGTCTTCATATCACGTGCTTGGGAAAGAGAGTCTTCTAGAAAAGTCACTGAGCTGGAGCTTGAAAGCAGTGAGCTTAACCCCAGATTCTACAGCCAGCTTCCTTTACAGTATTCAGGATTTCAGCTCCTCCTGTGTAAAACAGGGGAACAATTCCTCCCTTTTCATCGTACATTCGTTGTAACTTTTTTTGTGGGAGGAACTGCGAATATTTTGTGTACTTTGATCAGGAACAGCATCTCTGGTTGCTATTTTAATACTCCATAATAAATGAGAGTGTGAACTTGTGCCTGCTGGGGTCTGTTCGCTAAGCTTGGCAAGTATGGTGGAGTATTTTTCACCCTGCTAGCCCCCAGGCCTCACAGCGCTGCGGCTTCTGCAGCAACAAATGGAGTCTAGTTACGGTTAGGGAAGATTATTACAATTTGATTATAGGCTTGGCTCTGATGTTTCACTCCATGCTACCGAGAGATGAGGAAGAGTTCAGTCCCTGTCCTCCGGAGACCGCAATACAAATGAGGACAGAGAAGATAGGAAATCCACAGTGGAGAAAATGGAAGAGGCTGCAGACTCAGGGTCGTTTGTCTATGTATTTTAATAATGATGAAGTGGCAGGAGCTTTCCCAGCAAAGGTCAAAATTTGTGCACTTCAGAGAGGAAGTGAGGCAAAGGATTTGTGCACTTCTCCAGAAAACCTTATCTTTAATCTGCAGCACCTGCATTTATCTCAGTGAAAATACTCCTCTTGCTTAATTTGAGTACAGGCTTCAACCCCAGGTGGGTAAGGAGCTCCAGGTACAAAGGTACAGCACAGGAATGAGTTCGGAACTGGGTCAGCAGGAACAACGAGTACCTCAACATGCGCTAGGCCACCACGCTGTAACTCGGCTGCGAACAGACCCTACGACCACGAGGAGTCCTGTCTACACTGTCCTCCATGTCCCTCTTCTGTGTCCCTGGTCCTGCGTTTATGGGACTCTTCCCTCTTTCTAAGCTCTTCTAGTTTTGACCTTGACCTCGCTCCATCAGAGGTACCTGTGTGATTTTTACAACTAGATTTAATGCACACCCACTCCTCCTGGAGCCCTGAAGGTCTTTAAAGATTAGAGGTTGAGTCCAAGCCCAAGTTGGCTCTGTCCTTATATATCCTTCTAGCAGTAAATCATACTATGTAGCACACATTTCAAATGTCCCTATATAAAAAAGCCAAGCCTCAGTATTCATTCATTGCCTCTGAACCCTGTGCTGGTATCTCTGTCTTTTCCCCATTTCCACCAATTGCAGTGATCAAACTCAATAAACACAGGTGCAACTATTGGGAGGAAAAAGAGCATCTTCCCTCTTCTTTTCTTCTCTCCTCTACCATTGCGCTCCCAACATGGGTGCAAGCTGCCTGCCAGCTCCCCGCTTTCCCTGATCGGTTTTTTCCCCTGGCTGTGGTTGCACCACTGCCCAAGAGCTCTCCACTGCTACGATGAATGAGTTGCTGCCTGCTGGCGAGAGGCAAACGTCTCAAAACTTCCCGCTGCTTTTACGAGCACTGAGCTCAACAGCAAGCCCAATCTACAGGCAAGAGCAAAGCAACTAAACAGCGAGCTCCCCACTGCTGCAACCGCTAATGAGCCACTTACTTGGCATGAGCCCTCCTGCTGCCGATGGCACAGCACCTTTGCTGCCAGCTCCGGCTGCCAAGCCTTGGGAAAGGGGAGAGACGCATAGCGGGGGGAGTCCAGCATGGCACACACAAGGCATTCACTGGGATAAAGCTGGTATTTTCCAGCCACTGTTACAGGGACCTGAAGGGAATGGATTTTTTTTCTTTTCTTCATTCTTGCTCCTTCAGGAAATAATTCTAATGAGCTCTTTGAGTCTGAGGTGCTCCTCTGAGCACCTCCTAAGTTCAATGACATTGCACTAGGTCACTTCGTGGCAGTAAGTGGTATCACACATCTCAGGAAAGCACGGCTATTTATCTTTCTTCTTGCAAGCCAAACTTTCACAGTGATAGGTTGTTAATGCCTTTGGGGTCGCTGGTCCCTGTGTGTGGGAGACAGCTTGCGTCTTCAAGCTGCTGTTGTCTGGAGAAAGATGTGAAGGTGAAGTTTAAAGGACTGACTTCACATGACCTTGCAGGATTACCCAGCCTGGCTAGGGGAAGATATGAGGCTGGCACCCCTGGACTCCTGTTTTCCATAAAATTTGTCTTTAAGGAAAAGATTATGGCTCAAATTAAATCAATCACATGGAAAACACATGCCAAACCCCTCACTGCATTTTTCAATGATGTTGCACAGAGGCACCACGAAATTCAGTGGAGTTACAGACCTTTTCATCTGTGAGACTCATGGATCTTGGACCCACTTCTACTACTAAAGGCAACCAAACTGTAGCCATTTACACCAGTGTTGATTTTGGCTTACTGCATCTACATTAGTTCTTGCTGCAGCGTTCCATGATATTAGGTGTTTTTCTCAAGCAGTGAGTGATGAAGACATTTATAGAAAACTTTATAGCACTTCAGTTGACAATTTTCTGGGTTGAATGTGCGTCTCCCTCACAGCAGAGGTCTCTGCACCACAGATGGTATTTTACATATAGCAGTAAAATGGCATGGTTGGAGCTGCAGCATATGTGCCTTTGCTGTGTCTCTCTATCCCATGCAAGTCCACTGGGTTTCCAGCTAGCTCCCATTTTGCATACATCAGCTTGTCATTCAGCAGAGGCAGATGGGATGCTGGCCTCTAGTTCTTCCTCCAATTGGTAAAAGAGATTACAGTATTAAAGTGGAGAAAAAGAAGATGAACAGGACCTTGCTCATGAACATTATAATGTTTCCCTCCACTACAAAGCTACAGCTTTGCAATGTTATAAAATTGCTGATATCTCTTTCCCATTCCCATCTCAGAATAAATTGGCAACACTGACTTTCATGGGTTTCCATTTAAGTGAATCCTGCAGGCTCTTTGGTGTTTTAGGCTTGTGAAATATTTCCCACCTGATTCATTGAGGATTATTACTAAAGTGAATTTAGCACTGACTAAAGCTCCTGGATTGCCAATCCTGGGAACGTGATGTTCTTTTCAACTGCAAACTATTATAGCAGGGACAGTGGAAGATCGTTTCCCAGGGATGCTCACCAGCACGCTCAGTCTGACCTCAGCTAGGAGGAAGGGCAGAAGGATCTTTCCCACTCAGCCACTACCTCCTCCACCAGCCCTTTCTGCTATAGGACCATGCTGTGATGGAGAGAGCTGACTTTCTGTCGTCTTTGCCCTGCAGCTTTCTAAGGAAAGTGCTTTCTCAGCTGGTGGTGGCTGAGGGGCACTGCTGCAGAGATCTGTGGCCATGTCAGGCCCTGAACACTGATCCAAGAGGGTCTGGGAGATATCATCAGAGAATGGTCCCCCAAGGGCAGTCACAGCAGAAGAGCAGCGAGATTGAGGAGATCAAGATATGAAACTTGTTAGCCTGGCTTAATCTCTAATAAAAATGATCTCAGTTTACTCGTAGCTGGGAAACACACCAGAAATGTTCTGAAGAGAGTTTGGGGAGATGCAAGCAAGTTCCACAGTCTCTTTTCTATTTCTTCCAAACCATCCATGCCACACTGATACCTACCCAAAGTAAATCACCTCTCTTCCTTGATAGAGAGCAAGACATTAAATCCGTCCTGGACCAGTTGGCTGCTCAGGGATCAATGTGCCCTAAAGACCCACAGTTCAGGCTCCTGGATGCCTCCAATATTGCCTCTGTGAAGCTACAGCAAAGAATACACCCAGCAAAGCTATATCATGCCTTGACAAGCCTTTGTTTCCACTCAAGTCCCTAGAGATGAAGCACTACTGAATTCCTCTCTTGTACAGGCAGGGAGAGAGGCAGTGTGCCTGCCAAAGGCCTGAAAAGCCAAAAGGCTTGAAAGCTGGACACGCCAGCAAACACACTGCCTCTCTCCCTAACTCTCTCCTGCACTGACTCTGCCAGGGGTGATGGTTGTGTTTCTGGGGAGCCTATCTTGCAGGCTTGTCATCCCTCTCATACACAAAAACACACATCATTCTACTCCTACCTTCAGTTTTAAGTGTGAAGTGGTAGAGGGTATAAACAACACGAATGCTCTGTATTTCTTTGTATTTTCAGTTGACTGCACAGGATATTTTAGTTCACACTAAAATACTCCATAGGGGGAAGAAGAACTTTCCTACCCCTTTATTTCTGATACCCAAAGAGAACCAAGATGCAGCTGAGTTGATGCAGTGACATCAGCACTCGGTGCTGTCATCTCACACTGTTTGGCAGCTTTTAATTATTAAACTCCAGCTTCCAGAGCCATGTGATAAGACTCAAAAAACTAGGATGATAATGCAAGTGTCTCTCCCTTTTCAGTCAGGACAAAAATTTTAAAACTGTGACCAAGTGACCCCTTCCAGGCTCTGAAAAGATACGGCAACAAACTTCTGGACCTTTGCCTTTCTTCAGTAAAAAAATCCTCATGATTTTGGAGCCAGTTTTGTGATTTCTAGAAGCATTTCACTCGTGCTCAAGGTTGGCAACATCAACCTTACCCTATATTCTAGGAACACATGACAAGGAGACTTGCTATATCAGCTAACTTGTAAACACTCTAAACTGTCTGTATTTATGTTGAATAATCACTTTTGCAGGGCAAGCGAAAAACAGAGCTCATAGTGCTCAAAAAAAAAAGGGGGGGGGGCTGAAATCAATACTCTTAGTTCTCTTGTCTCAGCAAAAGGAGAGTCTCAGGCAGCTTTTTAACCCTTTCACACTCTAAAGAGGAGAAATAACAGCCCGAACAGGCCAGTGTCTGCCTTGTCACATTTGTTAATATTACCTCTCTGGTCTGATTCAAGATGTTGTGACAACAGCCTAATCACATGTCCAACAAATATTTTAAAATATGAGACGTGCATGCTGAAATATGAAGACCTACAGCAAGTGTAATGCAGTGGTACGGTGCCTGGGTGGGGATGAGCCCGTGGGAGCCAGAACCCTTGCCCCGCAGGAGGCAAGAGCTGTCACAGTTCACGCCCAGGTGCCCATGTCTTGCCTGATGCACCATTTAACTGGCACAGCAGGCCTACCAACATGTCCAAAATACCAGTCAAGCTGTCTCATGGGCCTGTCCACCTCTCTGCCCTCATCCTATTGCCTGCACTGTGAGCAAACACATCGCTTTTCCCATCTCATCAAGAAGAGTTGATGAAGCAAATGAACCACAAAACCTCTACATCTACATCCCAGGCTTGCTCCATCCTCCCTGGATGCTTCCTAGTCCCCAGAAGATGCCAGAGCTTTGTGGTGCTGCAAGCTGAGGAAATCAGACCAAGGCTGCCAGCTCAGCTCCCTCACCCTTAACATATGCAGGTAGCACTACTGGTCCATATGATGTCATCCCAGAATTAGCATGCTGATTAACAGCTGGCTTCCTGCCATTCTAATAGGCTCTAAATACCTCTCCTAGGACCTCCTAAAAGGAATTGGATTTTGGAAGGGGTGGGAGAGGATATTGTGTATTCACAGGGTCTTCATCATACCCATAGGACAGTCAGTAATTCTCAGTAATTGTCCTACACTCTGTTTTTAAAGCTCATTGTTTTCAAAAAACATTTCATTGGCAGACACTCGAGCAGCTTCCATCCACCATTCCTGGCTCCCCCTTTCTCTCTTTAAATTATTGAGCTTTAGCCAGAACTGGATTTGTCTTCATTATACGTGAGCTGCAATCACCACAGATATTAGTGTAAAGTCCTGGCAGCAGATTGATTAATTCCTTGCATATGGAAGCAGCGGGCCCCTCCCACTTTATCAGGGATCCCCAGAGCCAGTTGTTCTTTACAGGACAAAAAAATGGAAATTAGATTTCAGTCAAATACAGCAGAAATTAGATTAGATGTTATTACTTCAAAAAGCCAAGCTCGGGGGAGAAGTGCACCTCAAAAGACTAAATAAAATATTTTGCATGGAAATATCAGTAGCATCACTCCTTGCCTCAGTGGTTTCCAAGTCAGAAAAACTTGAGCTTCTCTTCCCACCGCTCATGACAAAAAGGTCTAAGAGCAATCCTCCTCAGTAGGGTGCAAAAATAAACAGGAATAAGAATAAAAACTCACTCACCCTTGGGAACTAGAACTGCAGAAGAAAGTCTGTATTCCCCATCGTCCTGGAGCATTGCTACTTCTGGTCTTTGCTTGTTGTAAGCAAATAGTTAGAGAGCAAAAGCTAGTTCGGGAGTGGTATTCTGCCACTGGGACCCACCACAGCTGGTGTATAAGGAAATGTCGGGATAGCAGGGCATCCAGCTAGACTTTGCGAAACAGCCTCTCCTGCAGTCACAGGCATCTGTGATCAAAGGGTCCCAGAAATGTGCCCCAACGCCACAAAACCTTCCCCACACAACAGCATGTGTGGCGGTGTGGGACACCCTGAGGACTGGCAACAGCGATGGCCAGGCAGCATCACCGCATGGGGCGCCAGATAAAACATACCATGTTTGTACGAGACATGGTATGTGGCGACTACAGTTTTGCTTCTGAGAGACATGCTGGGGCATTGCTGAAAGCTTCCAAATACAAACGTGACCTGGGATTCACAAAGGAATAGGTTGGCACCCACCCACAGCCACCCAAATGCAGGAAGAGCTCAGCAACACACCAACAGATGTGAGGAGAGCTGCTGCGAGAGGAGCTGCTGCGAAGGGCATCTGAGCTGCATAGTCATTATAGGGCTTTTCTTGAGTCTTACAAGAAGAATCACCAAAAAATGGTCTTTTCCCTAAGGGAAAGTCTGAGAGTTTTGAGATCATCACATATTGGTAGAAAACCCTACAAATTTTCATTCTGTATTTGGCTACTTCACAGAGTCATTCTCTGACCTTAGCCAAACCAAGCAAACCCTCTCATCATCTTGTGTCATGATGGATGCTTTTCTTTTGGCTTGGAAAGCTATAGTCTGGGCAATTCCTGTTAATTCAAAAGGCTGTTGCAAACCTCATTTTCCCTACCCATCACTCTGACCCCTTCATGCTTTCCTTTGTTACCATCCTTTAGCTACTTCCTATCTATCACCCCTAAAACAACTTGTTTCCATTTCCAACCTTTTGTTGACTGTCAGACTAAATGGAGACAAGATACGGCAGCCTAATTACACTGGTTATTTTAGATAGATCCGATTCCAACCAGTCACACTCTGGTTATTACAGAAAGCTGCAGGTTTATTTAAGTAGAAATTAAGCTATACAGTTAACATTTCTATTATGAGGACTCTTGCAAACAACTTGGTAATAGGCTGTTAGCACTTTTATATTCATAGCCTCTTTGGCCTGGAAGAACAAGATGATTAACATATGTAAAAGCTCAAAATGATCAGCATCCTTGATGCTGATCCAAAGAACCTCCAAAGAGCCTTTCCTTAGACATGTCCTTTTATAACCCAAACCATTTAATTTACATATTCATTTACATATGTCCCACAACACTTTAAAAGTTTCTTGTTGGATTGGTTCAATAGCAGTTCATTTATATTTATCTCACTTCCACATTTGTAACATCATTAGAGTCACAATGAGCTTAAAATACTGTAACAAAATCCTTGGTGTCAGAACAGCCCCACCTCAGAAATGTCTTATTAAAATTCCTCATCATCCAGTCTCAAAACATCTTCTAATCATATTCCAGTGCAACAAATTAGCAAACCGCAAGGTTGTAGCTCACGTTATCCAATTAAATGAAAATGAAGGACTTCAGCTCTGTCAAAGACAAATTATTCCTACTGCTGTTTTCAGCCAATTTGGCCTCCCATTTCTGGCCTCTTCATACCACAACAGCTACCAAGAAACATCCCACAAGCAGTAAAGACACTTTGCTCCTAGGGCAATGCCAAAGCAATTTCCCAGCTGTCCCATTTTCCCTTGCCTCCCATGGACCTTGTTAACTCCCACAAGGGTGGCCGCGTGGCCCCCCTATCTGACAGATTTGCACTGTTGATAGAGCATCCACCACAATGAGGTCCTGATCTGCAAGCAGGGCTTCATTCTACTTCAATATTAACAATAATCCTTCACTTTTTCAATTCGCTGTCCCAAAAATAGTTTTAAACCTTTGTCAGTCTTTCCTATTTTTATTACAAGATCTCCAGAGACATTTTATTTAGAAATCAGCACAATGAAGCCCCAAATTCTCTCACGAACACAGGTGACATTCCTTTCTTAATCATAATGATCAGCATCGTCACTGACCCTTTCATACCACGTCCCAGTCTCACTGTCATATGCAGCTGTTATTTTTGGAGCCATTTCACACGCCTAAGGTGGTTAGATGGCTTTCATCATTTTGACAGTCAGAAAACTTGCTACCATACAAGGACAAAGCTTCCCAGGAACAGGAAAGCTACTCAAGAACCTTCTTCTCATTTTCCAAAGCTAACAGTGTCACTGACAAAGGCATTCACAGGTTCTCTATGCAATGGGCTAGAATTAACGAAGGGGTGAGTCATTTTTCATTTGCAGAATTTTAATGACTATCAACAGCATTTGCATTCATTATTCCTTTATGACATACGAAAGAGCTGGGAAAATTTTTGCACTTAGAAAACTACATCACTGCAATACTAGTTATGTCAAGGCCTTAATATTTATTTGAATTATTCTTGGCATGTTTTTTCTTCTCGGAGCACTATGGAGCATATAATTACTAAAGTAAATATATATTCACACATGCATGTTTCTATAAAATAGTGTAAATATACCACAGAACTGATCATCTCTATAACATAAATATTTTGCCATTGAAGGATCATATGATTTCAAGAGTACAGTTTTGCATTTTCAGTCAAGTAACTGTGGGGCTTGTGAATCTATGTCAAAGTTTTTTTCCACGGAGAATTTGGTATATCTCCATGAAGAACCTAAATTTCAGAGTTGTAGATACCTCAAATGAGACACAATACATCTCCAACTGCTGACATGAAGTGTGAGATAGGGTCTGTCATCAGCTACTTCTGAGAAGTCATAGCCTGGCAGCAAACTGAACACCAGAGGCAATATTACTAAGAGGTTTCCCCCATGTGTTCAACAACCCTGGTTTAGAGAGGCTGCTCATAAGAGTTCAACACTGACAGCCAGTTCAGTTGCTGGTTTCACTGGTGAGAGTGATGACGAGTCAGTTCACGTTAAGCAAGACAACAGCTTTTCTGATTTAGATTTTCCATCAACAAGAAGAACTCGGAGAGTAAGAAGTTGCACCAGTCAGGTCAACAACAGATTCCAGAGTGTTCTGATTTTTCATTATTTGATAAAGTAGATAAACCTCATCCAATACCTACCCAGCAGTAGCTTAAAACCCTCTCCAAAGAAATTAAACACTCAAGCTCTCACATCTGTGAACGAAGACAAGTACAGGTCCCTAAGACTGGCTCACATTCAACCAGCCATTGACTACTTCTCCAAACAGAAATACCAACGAGTTTCCCGCAAGTTTACCAGGAATTAACAGATACAGGCAAGAGTGACGTTATCTGGGAGGGAGAAGGTTAGCAGGTATGAGACCCCCACCACCAGCATGTCGCAGCTTGATACATATTTAGCTTATATGATGGAAAGCGGCAGTGCTGTTATCTGCCCATGTACATAAACAAGCACCACAAGGTGTCTGCATGCAGCCCTGGGCATTGCCATAGAGTACATGCGCTTTTTTTCCAGCACTGTGAGCTGAATGCAAGCTCTGAGCATCAGCTCAAGCTCTCCTAAGGACTGACATGATGTGAAGCCCACCACCTCACATAGCGTGGCAGGCAGGTATAACAGAAAGGGCTGTGGTGAAGCTGGTCCACGGGCTGTCTGACCAGAGGACTGCTACTTTATCTCCTCAAATCTCAGCAGTTCTCAGAAGCAAGGAGCACAAAATTGGAACCAGTAGCTACACTTGCCTCTGTACCTTAAAGGAAACTTTGATGGATTAGGTTTCTTTATTTTTATATCTTATGGTAGGAAAGCATGAGCATTTAGTGATGGAAAGCTTATTTTTCTTTGGTTTCAATTCTAGCTGTAGCAGTGCTTTGCTTTTATGTTGGAATATGCCTCGCAGTGCAGATTTTCAGCATAATAAACCTGAGCTACAGAACTGACCTGTCACAGATCATTGCAAACCCGGCCTAGGTTTTAAACCCATCACAAAACAGTAAAAGACTCCATATTTCATCTTTTATCCTTTTAACCACAAATATAATTTATTTCATTCTTTGGCAGGACAGTGAACACAAGCATCAGTAACAGAGTAGAGGCATCATTTAAAACAGTTGGGGGAATCTGTAATCCCTAGGTCAACACTGCCTATGTTTTATATGATATTTACTCTCCCTTGAATTGCTGTTCCTGAGGTTCTATGTTCTGTTGACATTCCCCTACTAATTAGAGAGACATTTTACTGTACCAAAGAGACATTCCTTCCCTTTCAGCCCCAGACCTATGAATTCCCTGATTTCTCATCCTTATTTGATCAACAGGTAAAGAAATGACAAATTGGTCATTCACAATTCTCTAGATGAAACCTGCATCTCTGGGTGTCTCTAATGAAGCTAGGCTAATGCGTCCTGAATTTCTGATGCTATCTTTTGGAAACACTTTCAATGCAAAGCTTATATGAAACAATGTACCTACAAAGCTGAATTTTATAGTCTACCTCCTCATGTGGGACTCACACACATGTGTGAAAAAGCACTTAACAGTAGTTATCTCTACTCTATTGAAGAAGGAACTTTCCAATTTTCAGTTATGTTATAACAATACCTAATGTCCTGTGGAAGCTGATGTGAGTTGTGCATGCATGAATTATTATTGATTTTCTTGCAAAGACTTATCTCTGGACTACAAACACTCTCAACACAAAAGTTAAGGTGAAATACTCTCTAAACTGTGTTACATAAAAGGAAACTATTTCCATTCTTCTGTGGGTAAACTGATGGATATTCTATGATATCTAGTTAATCCTTTCTGGATGAGCATTAGATTTTTCTTGGCACAGCATCCTATACTAGTAAAAAAAACAAAAGTAAAAAATGCTGTTGCCAGGGTATTAAGCAAGAAAATGTTGAATGCTATTCCTGCAAAAGTAGCTCGAATAAACTATCAACACACAGGATAAAGTGGAAAACGCGTGAGTCAGCCTAAGCCATTCTATCTGCTGGGAAGAGTGGGGAGCCACGCACCGCACCCAGGTGCTGCCTGGAGCGACCAGAGAACTCTCCTGCAGGAAATACTGCCATGGGAGCTACCTTCCAGGATCGCAGCTTTGTATTTTGTGGTGACTCAGAGTTTAAGCTTGTTGGAAAATAATTATTCCACCTACCCAGGGAAAACATTGATCTTTACTTGAAAACCTCTAAACTGTACACTTTTGCACATCATGTATACCAAACCAGAGATTAATAAATGATGCTACAGTACTTCACAGGCATTCCTACCCTGCCTTCGTTGTGTTTTCTGTCTCCCGTGTCGGGTATGCTCGGTGGGTGGACTACATTTCCCCCGGCACACTGTAATTTCATTTCTTGGCAGTTTTCTGTTGTTCATCATGGGAGTTCCCAGCTGAAGCGCATCAGGAGTTTTGTGTCCAAGTGAGGAGTCCAGACTAAAGAGGATACAGATACATGAAAGGAGGAAACAGTAATGCACTGCGTAAGGATCAAGGATCAGTGCATTCCAATTTGTGAACACAAAGTTTGCTCATTTTTTCTGTCTGCAACTCCAGACTGGGATGTTACCTTCCCTTTCTTTACCACTGTTCCATCAGGAAAGCTGCCGTCAGGGACAAGGGCTTTTTAGGAAGGATGGAGAGGGACTTTTCACAAGGGTGTGTAGTGATAGGACAAGCGGGAATGGCTCTAAAGTAAAAAAGGGCAGATTTAGATTGAATATTGGGAAGAAATTCTTCACCATGAGGGTGGTGAGGACCTGGCCCAGGCTGCCCAGAGAAGCTGTGGCTGCCCCCTCCCTGGCAGGGTTCAAGGCCAGGCTGGATGGAGCTCTGAGCAACCTGGGCTGGTGAAAGATGTTCCTGCTCATGGCAGGGGGGTTGGAACCAGATGATCTTTAAGGTCCCTTCCAACCCAAACCTTTCTATGATTCTATGATTCTGATTCCTCAGAGTGTGAGTGCTGAGAGAGGACTTCATTTTCCACTAGTTTCGTCATGAATGGAAAAATCTGTTTCTAAACTAGCTGGCCAGGAAGATGCCAAGACACCAGCCATGCTAGAAATAACAGAGAGGAGCATGTAGTTTCTGATTTTATGTTCAGAGCAAGTCTGCTGATTTTCTGAAATTACTAACCATTTGCACTGCTGTAAATTAAATCAGAAGCGGACTTGGAGTTAATATACAGGCCGTACTGATCCCGCGTAGCTGTCAGTGTTTTGTTTTCTCCTCCCATACCATAAAGGCAAGTAACTGCACAGGATCCCCACATACACTATCTTCTGTTCTCTACAAGGAAAATGAATTCATTCTGATCACTCCAGTAAACACTAAACCCGCAAAGGCACATATTTAATCAAATAATTAGGAGAGGTGCAGGGGAAATGTGTGCTGAAAAGATAATGTTGCACTTTAAAGGATTCATTATTGGTTATTACGTTTTACATAGAATGTCATTTTCTTTACTAGTTAAAGAAAAGGTGAAGGAAGAAAAACAAAGTCCTACAGACTAAATGCTTCACCTCCATCTAAATTATAGACTGCTAGGAACATGGTGAAATTGGAGGTGCCACCTTTCAAAGAAGCACTGCCATTATGTTGCTAACATGGCACTATCTGATTTTTCTCTTTTCAAAGTTATTCTCTACACTCAAGCACTTGAGCAAAGAGATACATGGGCATTCTGGCGAAGCATTTATATCCTGTAACCCCAAGAACCAGCATCCCTTGCCTGCTCGCGAAGCGTGTTGAACCCGCGGGAGCATGCAATGCAATTAGAGCCCAGGAGACAAAGGTGTATATCGCCATCCTACACAGAAAGACGACGGAGTACACAAGTGCTTGGCAAGGACCAAAGAAAGATGATAAGAGCAAAGTGCAAGCACATGAAGCACAGCAAAAAGGAGGCAGATACCGAAAAGGAGGGTGTAAAATGCTGATCTTCACCCTCATGTCAATATCCAGCAGTAGTTCTGATTTAACATGATGTAAATTAAAAGACAATCCAGCCCACAAAACCACTTAAAATCTTTCCCTGTGCTTCACAAACTGCAGTTCTGTTCACTCTCAGAAAAGGAGTATTTTAAAGTCAGAGGACTGACAAACAGTTAAAAACCACCTATTGAAAAGCGTCTGCTGCTGGTTCTGCTGTTAGTATTGAGATTTCCTGTCAGCCTTTACAGAAATTCTTTGGGAGTCTGACAGGATTAAGGGGATTAATACATTAAAGCATTATTACAGCTTTCACAGGGGATTTTCAAAGACTTTACACTGTGATCTATTTGTCCTGTTACATAAAACGAGCATTAATAGGCCGATTGAAAAGAATCACTGCAATCAATAACCTTAATTTTTGTAAACATATTCTGCTATTAGAATGAGGAGTTGAGGTCACCAGCCCCCCCACAGCACATTACTTAAATTAAGCTGCATAAAGGTATTTTTAGTGTATGCCAAAGGTTGGGCTGGGTGTTACAACCTACTCCTGACAGGGAGAGATTTGTTAACGCTGAATCACTAACCCCAGCTTCTCAACCCCTGTGGTGTCCTGGTTGACTCATCACCTGGATTGCACGTTGCCTGCTATTCAGAGACCCGTGCTGTGATTGTATTGCCAAATGGCTCCATTTGGGGGACAGATTTTTTACCTTAATTAAACGTTCATGGGTAGATGGATGGCTGTCAGTTGCTGGGGTACTGCTGCTCTCCTGGTGGAGAAGATTGTCATGCTGGGGACATCAGGCTGCCAAGTCCCCTTCCCTGCCCCAGCCCTTCCCAACATCAGCCTGCCATGGCAGTCTTCTTGCATGACTAGCTCAAAAAGAGCTAGGCATAATACCTCCATCCTCTAACAAGTTAACTCACTCCTAATTTATTTCAGGACCATAAGCTGCACTTGCCCTTGCTGATTTTCCAGTCCCCTCACAAGGGCAGGGTCTGCACACCCCACAGCACTGCACTCTCACCCTCCTGTGCATTTCTCTAGCAACCATTTCACACCATCCCTCAGCATAAACTTTGGTGTTTTGTTGAGAAGACTTCCCTTCAAAAATTTTCACAGGAAAAAGGGCACAACCCCTCCTCTCCATTCTCACTCTCTGACTGTTTCATGTAAGCCTGTAAAATATTTAGGCATGGAGAGACAGATCCTCATCTCTTGCAAATCAGTATAAATCAGTACAGTTGAGGATTAGGGCAGCATTTTCCACAAAAATATCTTCTGAAATAGCGGGGTATTTTCTTTAACTATGGGATGAGCTGTAGAGAGGGATTCCTAAGCTTTTGTTTTGCCCTGTGCTTTTGGGATGATATAGAAGGCACAGTCTTTGCTTATACACGTGCTGGGCTTTAAGACAGTACTTTATTTAACTAGCCCCAACTAAACTAGCATCTACATAATTCACAAACATTAAGGCATCCATGAACCTCTAAATTAGGAAAAGAAGCATTAGCCTTGGCTTTCAGATCAAGACCTAAAATATAGGAATAGTAAAGTTGAGAATTTTATTTTTCTAAGCCAGAATAAGTATCCCATTCTCAGTGAAATACGATAGCTATTGTGGGTCTAATTTCCCTAGGCTGTTCTGAAAATCCAGGTCCTATGAAATACCTCAAAGACTGAGCAGGGGTCACTCACCTCACACCCATTATCTTCTCAAAGTGGTTGCTTAGCCATTGAGTCTAGTCTCAATTAAGAGCTATTAATGAGCTACTTGTATCAGTGTGATGTATATTATTGTATAAAAGTGATTGTCAATTTTTGGTTGCTATGAAATGCAAGGTTTGCTATGTGAAAAAGGCTTCACACTGAGATTTCAGCATTGCCATGCCAGGCAGAAAAGAGTATGTTATCTTACAATAGGTTAACAACTTGTTAAGGAGCTACTAAAGCATTAAGGCAGTCAGTAGTCTGGTGGGTGGAGGGTTAAAACTAATTTGAAGTTATATCAAAGATGTCCATGTGAGGGGAGACTACGGTTGGAACAGAATATCAGGAAAGATTTAAAAAAAACAAAACAAAAAAATCCCCTAAACCAGTATATGCAAATCAGCATCCTTTCCCCTGACGGCAGTTTAAGAACATGGGTTTTGCCTAAGAGCAGGAGACATAGGCACATGATTAAGTAGGTATTGCAGATAGCTTGCCAGCTGGATAATGGAGAATCAAAGATCATATCTAAGCACAGGTAAATAGAAACACAGTTTTCTTTAATTTCTCTCCTCCTTTCTTCACGATACTGCAACTGTGTTACTTGTACCTCTATTTTACAAAATATTCTTTCAATCTAGATATAGTTTTACTCCCTTATCCTACTCTTCATCTACTAAACCAAAGTGATTTTCAGCCCCTGACATAGGCAAATGGTTAAAAAGCAACGCTAGCAAGTGGTTGCTGCTGTTCCTCTTAGTATTGAGATCTTCTGTCAACCCCTTCACAGAAATACTTGGGTAGTTTGACAGGATTAGGAGGATTACTATATTAATGCATTAGTACAGCTTTTATAGGAGATTTTCAAAGACTTTAAGAGTGAGATCCATTTGTCCTGTTACATAAAATGTACAGTAATTGTCTTAATTGCTCCATTGTGACTAGATATTACTGCTCAAACAGTACTGCAAGTCTAATTGTGCCAATTGTTCCAGGTTCTTGCAGCAGTAAAAAACAACAAGGTGAGCCAAACACAGGACTGCTCCCCAAAGATTGCTCTCACCACAACCCAAATTGCCTCTCTAAACCGGACGCAGGGAACAAAACTGATTCTGTAATCCTAAAAAACCCCTCTCCATGCATACAAGCATATACTATGCAAAGGTAGTTGTGAGGATAGACTTGTCTTCTTTCGCCCACAAGGTAGACAGGAGTGTAAATTTTGAGCAGGCAAGCCAGTAAACAAAGCAAAAAAACCTCACTGCTGAAAGAATGAGATGTCCTTTTTCTCCTGTGCTGTTTTCGTAGAGGAACCAATCATTGCCCCAAAGTTCTCGCTCAAGTGGTGTGCAAAAAAAGACAGCAAAAAACATGACAAGGTGTGTGCTGTACTGCTCATGCATGGCCATTGACCTTCTGGCCATGCACCCACCCAGGGACTTGGCAGTGGTGAGAGTCCTTCACTGGAGACACGGTCATGTATTAATTTTTGTTCATAGCTTTGCATTATTGATAAGATCCAGCTCTCCCATGAACACACACTAAAAGACACAGGACCTATGGTCCTTTATGCCCTGCAGAGACACCTGCAAAAGTGGTATCAGAGATACAGCTGTGTAGGTCTTACCTGGAGTGACATTTGAGAGACAATGACAAATAAATAATAGTTCAGGCAGTTCTCAGTAAAATACTTTTTGCACCAAAAAAATGCTAATTTACCATGGAAGTATGCAAATATCATCTCAGCTCCTTCAGGAAAAGGACATGTAGAATTATTGAGGACTGACCCTAGTGTGATGACTAGGGAGGGCAGCCTACATTACTGGGAGAAACAACTGATGGACGAGAACACAAGAACAGCTGGATTCTCACCTATTCAGTCTAGCTTTGTGCCTCTGTCAAAAACTGCCTTCATGTGCTTCCAAGAAAAAACGCAAGAATAATTAGAGTAGATAAATGAGTGAGAATCTGCATTTCAGGAGACTTTTCTCAGCTCTCGAGTAGCTTAAACAATGAAGTACAAGAGCTGGTATCCTTTTGAAAACTCTCCCTGTACTTCCTGGTAAATTGGGTTATTCAGTCACTGTCCCATGCCCATGGCAGATCCCAGGCCTTACGCAGAAGACACTGGCAGATTTGCCTTGGCTGCTTGCTTTTGAGGGCTACAAGCCAGCCCATGGGCACCACAACAGGCTGAGTCTTGGAGGGAACCTAGGCTGTCTGAATTGAATTGAAATGCCCTCCTCACAGATGAAAACACATATTTGCCTCTGCTTCATAGCCTTTCTCATTTTAGAGAGCAACAATTTGATTGTGACAGAGAAATGGTTATAAAACATCCTTTGAAAGGGTAGAGCAGCTTGCTTTTCAGAGAATTCAGAGCAGTTAGAAAAACAGAAAAACTTTATGGCATGGTCACAAAAAATCTACCTTGAGTTTTCACATTCTAGCTATTTCTCAAGTTCACTTGCATACTTGATTGCACCTGACTAAAGAATTAGCTGGATTTCCAAAATCTGTTCCCCAGAAATCCAAATGAAAATGTCCATGGGGATGGTAGGAGAATAGGAAAAAAAGTGAGGTCTGCTGTGTTGGAAGAAGAAATTATTAGCAAGGAAATAAGAGGCTTAGAGTAGGGAAGAAGCCCAATCCAATCTGCTGAGGTCCTTTGTCCGACTGCGACATCCCCTTCCATAAAGAGAGCAGGTTCTCCTTTCAAAAGCATACAAGATCACTGCACAGGCAATTGATGCTATCCCCTGTGAAAGCCTTTCTGCAGTTAGGGAACAAACAGCATCACACTGATTTCTTTCCCCCCAGATTTGCTGCAATGGAAATTGTATTTCTCAGCGTGCCTTCTACATCTAAATTATTCTTTGAGTTGTTATCCATTCCATAGGGTACACTGAAGTCACTCACACAACATCTCCCCATTTGAACTCTCTTGGATTGCTTTGGTCTTCAGAAAGCATGGGTAATATCTGTTGCAAACACAAGCCTTTTTTTCATACTATTTTCTTTAACTTTTTGTATACAGGCAGGTTGGAAGAAGATAATATTCATTTCCCATTGTGTCCGCAGGAGCCATGCTCACCGGTCCTCTCCACCATCTATTTAAATGTCTGCACCTGCTTTAAGCTGACAGAACCCAGCTGTGGTAATGAGTTTGCCCCCCGTGTGTGACTTTGTTAGCACTCAACTTTGTAAAGAAAGGAGATGGATTTGCCCAAAAGCTGACTGTGGAGAGACTTGAGGTTAAGGTTTAAATATCTGTCACTAGATCACAGAAATAGGGAGGAAATATATATATATTGATGGACTGTTTGCATTTCTTCTCATTGTGGTCTTTAAAAAATGCTAATTTGTGGGTTTCATGTCTGTTAATAATCTGTCAGATTGAGAAGAAAAATTACATAAAGTGCAGTAATTGAACAAAAAGAAAAGCACAGAAATTAAAGAGAAATCTTTGTTCTAATTTGATTTGTGACTTCATTGTAATAGAATAAAGCATGTGTAGATATTAACAATTCATTTACATAGCGAAATCAAATCAAGCAATTCAGATAAATGTGCATTGACTTCTGGAAAGGTGGGAGGATTCATTTTAACCTATTAACACCTTTCCTTTCAGAAACATTCTTGCCTACTTTCTTCCATTACCAGATAAAGTTGTTTATTGGTGAAGAAAACAACTTACAGGATGACAAGTTATTTAGTTTTCAAGGCTTCAGGGTTCTGTCAAGGCATTACTCTTCGTCTATATACACCAAAAAAGGAAGACAGGCCTTGGAAATTAAAAGGAAAAAGGAACACTATGAAGAAGCAGTATTGCCTGTAGTCTCCATCTGAGAGAAGAGAAACTGAGGCACAGCATAAACTCCCTTGCATGAGCTCTCATGGGAATTCTTTGGGAAAGGAAAAGATCATCTGGTCTGAGACCCCCTGAGGGGTCTCTACTGCTTCCTTCTATTCCTCTTCCATCTTTCACCCTTGTATCTAGGCATCAGTGACAAGGTTTCTAATAAAACGCCACCATTTAAAACACTTCACACAAGGTTTACCACACAAGGCACATATGATTTTATTTTGACTGTTCCATGCAAAGAAGCAGAGGCAGAGGAAATTTACATGGCTCGTCCAAAGTCAAAGACAAAAACCCTAAGGCACAATAAGCGATGAAGGCTGGCTCGTCCTCAGATCCTCCATTTATACTCAACTTGGCCACAGCACTGTGCCATACAGATTGCTCATTGCTTACATTGTCCCTGGTCATAATTAAATAGAATAGTTTCGTAGTTCTCCATTAAGTAACAAAACAAAAGGCAGTCAGATTCCCAGATCCTCTATTTACTGGTATAGTTAAGGCTGTCTTTGTCTACATATATTACTGAAGTCTAATTAGAACGCCAAAGGATTTCATGACTTTGTAGTTTTCCCTGCTCAAAAGTAAATCCATCCTTAATACCAAGGAGAACATATTCTCAGAAAGTTGGAGAGAAGAGAGAATTAAAGGAAAGCCCAAGCAAAGATATGGGAGAGGATTCCAGGTACAGTCACTGAAGAAAATAAAGTGAATTAGTTCAAGAGGCAGCTAACCATTCTGCTGAGAAAAGGAACTGGGGACAGAATGTCAAAGCAGGGAGATCTGAACAGTGATACAAAGCTAACAGAGACAGCATTAGGCAGCCACAAGTCTTGTTCTCATTTACTTGCATATGAGGTCTAGGTGACCAATTTGACGTGAGGGTTACTTGTACACTATTTGTCTCTGCGTAGCAAAGAGCAGAATTTGGCCTCCTTTTTGTCATAAAGTCTTCGATCTGTCACAAAAGAGTGGATTTTTTTTTTCCTCTTCTCCAGCTGTAGAGTGAATGATGGGTCAATTGAAGGCTTAAGCCATAGAAAATAAATTTTCCAAAGCCATTTGTTTCCTATTCTTTTATACACAGTAATAACACACCCATTTTATAACGCATCCGGGATCACTTCGATGCTTAGGTGGTCTACTTTCCACCAAAATCATACACTCCTTGTGCTTCCTAGTGGCCGACATTTCCATGGACGAGCCAGTAGGACGCTCAGTAGGGAGAGCATGGTGGTTTAGGTATAGTCCCCATAACATCTTGTTGCTGTGATCATGTGCATAAAGAAGCAGGTGGTGATATGAGCAAGACTAACTTTGGATCCTGCAATTACCACTGTCCTTGATAAAGACTGATCAAAAAAGGTGTCATGTCTTTTCATGAAGGATTTAGTAGCTGTAGTACATAATTTTGCCATTTGGAGTTCATTCTGCAGAGGACCGAGGTCTGCATTTGCATGCAGATCTGCCTTTCACCATCTTTGAAAATACCACGGGACACCTTTTGTGGCTGCAGCAGTGTAATTTGGGATAATTCTGGGAAACAGAATGAAATCACGTCAGGGTGAACTGAGCCAGTCATGGTCTGGTTCTGTGCTTTGAAAAAAACTCAGCCACAAGCGAAATTTTGAGATCACCTATTGATTAAAAAGAGAAAGTCAGATGCCTCTTGGAGTGCAGGTCTAGGTCTTGAAGGCACTAGCAACCAGAAAATGCTCCTGTTTTGCACTTCAGTTTGATACACAGTTTACAATAAAGAAAAGTTTTCTAGCCGGGTGTACTGGTTTAACTTTAACCTTTCAGCTAAGTTTGGGGCTTTGCAGATTTTTTTAAACTTCAGACAATTTAGAGCTTTTCTGTGAAAGCAGTGTGAGCATGGTATTGAACAGTGCATAGACAAGAGCTGTGGCAATATTCTGACAAGCTGCAAAGAGCACAGGGTGCACCTGCAGGCATGTGGCACCAAGAGGGCATCACCCACCTCCATCCAAGGGGAGACCACCCTGCATCGGGGAAGCTGCTTTAGCCAGCAAGGTCAGTGCTATGGGGCAGAAGAGATGTCTCAGGCATAATTCCCGTGTGACAGCTTCATAGGAAATATATAGCTTAACGTTGAACCAGATCCAGAAATGTAGTAAATAAAACATTAAAAAAACATTACTCAGTTTGAGCCATCTGAAATACCCTGGTTTCAAAACAGCAAATCAAACTCTTGCAGTTCTTTCCCTTATTACAAAAACTAATAACGTTGACATTTTCACATGGAAATTTCTTATTTTGCAGAAGCTGCATTTTTCTAAAAAAAAAAAGTAAAAATTCAAAACCAAGCCTTTCTAAAAGAAACTTTTAGTAAGTTGATAACAATTTAATTAACGTGGATTAACTAGCACAGCTACACAACACCTTCTGTTAGAAGATATTCAGTCTATGTGGAAACCAATGTCTTTTTGGAAAAACAGCTCGTGGAGGAGGCCTAGCCATTGCACGCCTGTCTCTGGATTCTTAAGCAATCCTAAGGACAACTGAATTTCATTATTATTGTCTGTTTTGGAGATAAAGAAGGAAGGCTTTTTTTCTCCTGTGGTAAAAACAAGGCTCAGGAAATTGGGAAAGAGGAGGCCAGAGAGCAGTGAAGGTCTGCTTTGATGGTTTCACAAGTTTGTGTGCTGAGCGCAGCTTCCCACTCACTCAGCATCCTCAGAACCCAACCAAGCATCCTTTTCTCAGCTACCTCCAAAAGCACCAACAGGCCTCCACCACAAGCCTGAAATTTTCTGAGCAGTGTTGGAAAAGTAGCTTATAGAGAAGCCACTTGTCCACTTCCCCGGCAGCTTTGTTGGCACCCATTCCTCTGTATCTATGAGGAAAAAGTACAAAGGGAAGCAAATAGTGGGGTTAAATTAATCTGTAGTCTTCTTTCAGCTCCACTCATAGACCACTGGTTTTTTATTCTCTTTATTACACATCCTTTCCCTGTGACTGAACTCCTGTAATTGAATTGCCCGTACCTATGGAATACCTGGGAGGAGGAGGGGGAAAGAAAAGGGAAAGAAAGGGAAAGGGAAAGGGAAAGGGAAAGGGAAAGGGAAAGGGAAAGGGAAAGGGAAAGGGAAAGGGAAAGGGAAAG
>Ga0065711_1026782_pt1 | contig 59952 bp, 40 predicted proteins | sample Hoacrofraction12_FD_59098 | JGI IMG/M metagenome (GOLD analysis project Ga0065711, IMG submission 59098) | Hoatzin crop microbial communities from Cojedes, Venezuela - Epithelial fraction 12 v2 (version 2) | ecosystem: Host-associated > Birds > Digestive system > Esophagus > Crop | place... | reverse complement strand
TTTTTTTTTTTTTTTTTTTTTACTGTTTTTTTGAGTTTTGGTTCTAATCTCAAATCCTTGAATGTTTTTCAGGGAAGTGAAACATAAAATTGATGCTCATATCTGGTGGGTTTTTTTCCGTCACAGTTGTTTACTGTAGTGCAGTATCCTGTCCCCTGCAGGGATGGGGGTTTTAATGGAGGTGCATTGCCTGATGCTTGGGCCAGAGTAGGTTTCATGGGATGGTTGCTGAGAGAAGCCAGATCTGTTGGAGGTGATACCCGTTTTCTCAAACGTTTGTATTCTTTTTTGATTTCCGTAAGAAAGTTAGGGATTCGCTTGGGATCTTTGTTCCTGGAAAGTCAGAGAATAGCATTGCCCAAAAATTCCTCACTGTGAATTGTAGCCCTGTGCAGGACATGGTCTGTGTTTACTTGTGCCACTGTTGTGCTCAAATTAGATTTTTTGTTGCATTTTTGTATGCAATTTGTACCAAAAAAAGGGGAAAACTTAAGAAAGAACTATTTTTGCATTCAAATTTTTACCTGTATACTCATCTGCATTGGCTTCCTTTTAAATTCCAGGTGAGGTCTGCATTCGGTATGCTTCAGACCGGCTTCTCCTTATTTAGTAACATTGTGGTTGAGACCACTGACAGAGGAAATTGCTTCTCCTGTTGACCTTCCAAGCATGCATGTATTTTCAAGTTTTGCTGCCTCTTGGGGTAGAATTGATGTAACAACAGGACAAAGGAGAGTTTGAGACCTTTTGTTGTTGCTTTGGAATTGTGAATATTCCCAGTTCTGTGTGGTGCTGGTTAAGCAGAACTAGATTTTTGTTTGGTGTTTGCAGCAAAGATTAGACCGACATATTTTAATTTAGATTTCGTAAAGTTGACATGCTATGACTTGAGGTTTCTAAGTCTCCATACAGGAAAGTCATACTTGCTAAGGAACTGGAGCAAAACAGCATGATCTTAATGGGCGAGAGAACAGTAAAAAGTCACTCTGCTTTTTTGCTAGTCCCATGTTGACTTAAGCAATATTCTGCTGCATATAAAGTGTTGGCCCTGAAATGAGAAAATAAACACCACAGCCACTTTGCGTCCGTTTGTATTAACACGGGTTGTGTGTGCACAAAGGAAGAGGAGACTAATATTTGCTAAATAGAAAAGTTTAAAATAGTAGAAAGACTCTTTACAAAGTTATTACAAACAAAACATTTACAAATAAATGTAGAACTTAGAAATAATCATTTAAACAGCCAAAGCTGGACACTTAAAAAAAAAAGGAAAGAAAGAAAAAAGATTAATGTGGAAGCCAGATGGTTTCATGGCTTGGCAGACAGGACAGTGCATTTGCCACGTGCAGCACCTGAATGGAGGAGGAAATTTTGGATTTCCAAACAGATGGTGTTGAGGGACTCAGCAAAGCTGTTCACATTGGCAAGGAGTGGAAGACTGTGTAGCTTTTTTTCCCCAGAGACCCATATATTGCTGTTGAAGTATGAGTAGAGGTTGACCATTCGGTACTTCCTTTTTCCCCCCGCTGCAGGTATACACTGAGAAGGGCTTTTGAAAATGTAGAAGTTTCCTAGTTTAGCCTGGGAATGTATCTTCCCTGTCTTTTCTCTGCCATCCTCGTTATCTGAAATCAGTTGCTGACAAGTAAATGCTTTCAAGATACCTGTGCCGATAAGATTCAAAGTGGAATCAACTCACCTAGGTTCGCTGTGCAACCTGAATGAAATGAAAATCACTTCAAAATATTGCATGCTATAACTTTTTCTAGACAGAGGAGGAAGGAAACTGCTTTTCTTTTTCTTTTAATTCTGTCAGTGTCCCCTTAAAATAATTATTCTGAAAGGAGGAGTGAAAGGAAGCTTTGAGAGAACGTGGCGTGTTCGGTGAATGTTAGGCTCACTGCGCATCTTCTTCCTGCATCTCCTGCCCTTGTAGTTTAAGCTCTGGTTGTCAGCATGTTCCTTCTGGGTGCATGCTGCATGCCACACCGAGGGAATGTAAACAGCCGTTGGCAGTGGGCTCCCTGCCACACTCGTTTGGCGTGGTTTAGAGATACAAAGGCTGGAGAGCAGCGCTGAGGTGTGGGGGGGCAGGTCTGGCATGGTCTGCCTCCACTTGTCTCTGAGCTCTGTCCGGAAGAGATAGCCTTGGTAATGGCTTTCCATGGCTGTAGTGGAAATGTTGCTGGAGGAAAAATTTACATTGTTACACTTGTCCATATCTTTTTTGAGTTTCATTCCTTAGAATAATGCAGCCTTGCATACAATACGAATAGGTTCTGGGCAGACTGCTCGTGCGTGTGTCTTTCTGCTGATAACTTCATGTGTCTCTCTCAGACTCCTTTTCAGTCATCAGGATTAGACACAAGCAGAACAACTCGGCATCATGGTCTCGTGGACAGAGTGTATCGTGACAGAAACCGTCTCGGCTCCCCGCATCGACGCCCTCTCTCTGTGGATAAACATGGAAGACAAATATCCTTTGGTTTATGAGCTGGCAGTGAACACCTACCTTTGTAACAAGATCAGAGTTTTCAGTTTTTACAGTTCCCGTCTTCCTCCCCTCCTCATCTGTCAGCGGAGTTGTTTCCCATCTCTGTGCAGTTAATGTCATCTGCTTTTCCTGAACTGTGGTCTAGTCTATAAATACCTACTATTCTGTAAAGTAAGCGTTTACCTTTGTGTTTCCTCAGCTCTAAGCGGGGATAATGATCCACATGAAACTGAGAGGAACTGAGATCCTTTGAAGGACAAGGCAAGGCAGTCTTGGTGAAACAAAGTTTCCCTTCAAAGCTGAGTAAATCCAAACCAGAATAATTTGTTGCAGTTCATTGTGCATTTTATTACAAGTTGATTCATCAGTTTAGCATTTGCCAAGCGCTGTTTCTTCTTGCCATTTGTGAAAATGAAGTAGCTTGTTATTTCTGACTGGGTTAAAATGTGCTGCAGTCAGACTGGCGTGATGGGGCTAAAGGGGATGTGTGAGTGGGAGAGTGGAGAGATGACGGCTGCTCAGGGAAGAGTTAGATGTTCAGAAAGGGAAAAGGAGGATGGTTGTCCTGTTGCTTAAACATTACAATAATCCAGATAATATTTTGGTTTGAGTGTCCTTTTAAAGTCAGTGTGTTCCCCATAGGGAGTCTGTTTGCCTTCCTCGTATGAGCTTAGTGGTTCTGACAGGTAGTTTTGAATTGTTCCTTTGGAAAAGATTTCAAACAGGCCTCCTACTTAAGTGAGAAAGTGGTGTTCTTCCCCTTAACTGATGGAATCACGTGGACAGCTGTCCGTATGGCACTGTGTATCTGTCACCTCCATCAGACACAAGCTGGAGAAGGTCAGTAGTACAGTAGTGTGCGTGTTAGTATTCGGACTGCATTCTCCGATACTGCAACACTTTCATGTGCAACAAAAGCCTTTAATGTTCCCCACAGCAGCTGGTCATCTGAATTGCCGTGACTTCCTGAATTTCAAAATTGACTTTTTTCTTCTTCCATTATCCTTATTCTTGTAGATGACCTGCTTTTAAACTGAAGGTGTGTCAGCTAATGTGATCTTTTTAAGGGTAAATCTTGCCAGCTGTTCTAAAACATATCCCAGAATTGTGGAGTTGCGCAGAAACTGGGTTAGTCTGCCCTCGCGTGTGTTCAGGTGGGAAGGAGCACTGGGTTGCCTCTTTCTACCCCTCGCGCTCCTGACGTTGGAGGTGCCGAGTTGCCCAAGTGGTGGCCTACATTCCCGAGCGAAGGACAGTTTGTCCCGAGATGTGCTGACCCCGGAGGTTCCCATCTCCACAACATACTTGCACTCTGAACCAGTCTTTTTTCTCCCCCATGAAACAGGAATGCTTTCTTTTCAAAGCCTGGTATAAGTGTGCATAAGTAGCTTTCAACTAAAAAATTGCGTTATTTAATCATGCATAATCTTAACAAAGCATATTAAATTATTTTCTAACTAGAGCAACCAATTTATCCTGTGTTCCTCTCAATCCCATTACTGAAACAATTGCTCTTAAAGCTTTAACTAATTTGTTCTGTGAAGTAATTTTTTCACAAGGAAATTGTGCCTGGTATATGCCACATATAGATTTCAGGTTTTTAATGCAGAGTATTCAGGTTTACAGAGTTGGTTATGTGTAGCTGGGATTAAGCATTCTTTTGTTTAGAGAAACTGACAGTAAAATTTTTTTTGTCTTCTTTTCAGGACAAATTCCGATTCTGCCTTGCACCAGAGTACTATGACTCCAGCTCAACAAGAATCCTTTTCAGGAGGGTCACAGGATATGCAGCAGAAAAGAGGTAAACAGAGAGAGTAAAACTATTTGTAACATGCAAAGCATTGTCCTTCAGAATACACGTATTGGTGTTCATCTATGCCTAGAAATACATCGAAGCATAACACTTTCTGGATTCAGTTACGCGGGAATTGGAACAAAGGACCACCTTTACTCTTCTGGGTACTGAAATCCAGAAAATATTGTACAAAGCTAAGATAGAACATTCTCCTGAACCTTGTATTCTAAGATCTTGCCCTACAGGGAGAAGTAATCTGGGCTTCTGGGACTCTGGTGATTAGCCTGCTCTCAGTGGTACCAGAGGTTTGCAGTTTGTAGTAACTTCCAGACAAGTGTAGAGATCACAGGCATTTCGTGGTGAGTGATACAATCTCATAAAGTAGCGAGACTTCATCTGATTGCTATTTATGGGGTTGAGATCACCGGTGAATACACCCTCAGAGGCAATGCTTACAAACAGTACTCTCCGATAACATTTCTAGTTACAAGCTGGAGCAGTGCAGCCCTCCGGCACTAACAGTGCTGGTGCCCTCTGCTGGCCCTTGCTCCTGCTGCCAGTTCAAGAAATAGATTAAAAGCTCTTAAATCTGTGTAGAGAATTTTAATCCTTAAACAACGACCCAGAGAGAGGTGAACGCGCAACACTCAGATGCATATGCACTGTACTGCAGCTCTTCTGTATACTTCCAGAGCTGTAAAACATTAAATAATGATTCTCTTAAATAGTATTACATAAATATGGATTTATAGTCATCAGTGTGAAAGGCTTCTGTTGATACATCTCTCTGCCTGGGCTGGCCTTTGAGGTTTCTTTGTCACCTTGCTGTTAGCATGATGAAACAGTTGTTTGCTTTGAACAAACAAATGTGCTTGGAATACGGAGAAGTAACAGCTTTACAGTGTTTCTCTGTCCTAGGGGAGATGGTCCGGATTCTTCCCCACTGGAAGTGTCCTTTGGGCCGTGTGTTAGATGTAGCAGGTGTACATCACTTGTGCGAAATAATAAAAAAATAGGAAAAACTAGGGCCCAAGATACTCTTCCGGTTAGATCTAAGCAGACTGAACTGGAGACCAAAATTTTTTGAACTATTATTTAGGTTTTTTGCTTGTTTCAAGATGGGAATGTCTCCTTGCTAATTAAATAAAATTTTAGTCTCTTCTGGTGTTTGGGTTTTTTTTTTTAAATTTTATCTCATAGCAATACAGTTGCCACTGTTTCGTATTTGTTGATAACAGGTTACTTAAGAGTTTTGAAGTAGTTAAACTTCCAATCTGAATATTTCTTTCTGAGAAACTTAATATTATGATATGATTCCTTTTCTTCTCATTTTTTAGTTTTATTACTGACTGTCCCTGGAATGGAGGAAACCACCACTGAAGCAGACAAAACCCTCTCTAAGCAAGGATGGGACACTAAAAAGGTAGGAATCTCACATTTCAAAGTGTAGAGATTTTATTTTCTAAATGTATTTGGGTACATTAATGCTCTAAATATTGTCAACCAAAACAAACTACTTGCAGAGTTTAGAGATGAAATGCTGTATTTAGCAGCAAATCACTAAGCGTTAGGTCAGAAAGGCACTTTGTAGGTATGTGTGCGTGCACATGTTTGATTATATCGAGAGAAACTCTTTAAATTTGAACCTTGTTGGGCCAATAAAGCGAAAAAAGGTGACAGATACCTTCTAAGAGCTTCACAGAGCTCTTGTGTAGAAGAATAGGTCTTGTTTAAAAATGTATTAAATTAAAGAAAACTTACTAATTGAAATGTATCCTAAGCATTAATCTCTAGCAGTATCTTTGCCTTTAAAAATGTCTTCCTTCTATTTTAGACTGGGTCATCAAGACCTAAATCATGTGAAGTTCCAGGAATCAAGTAAGATTTGAGCAATTTTTTTCAAAGAACATTTTGAGATCTTTAAGAAAGAATGTTATATATTGAATGTCCTCTTGCTTTTGAGTTTTCTGAAAAGCCGTTAGACGTTCTAACACTGCAATAGATACAAGGCAAGCCAGAACCTCTTGTGAGTGAACCATTGGCTGTTACATCTCTGGCTTATCAGAAATACAATATATAATTCTGAATAAGGCATCTTCCTTTTTAAAAAATATTTTATAAAGATCTGCCCAGGCTGAAATTTAAATTGAAATGTCTTTTTTTTTTTTCCTCCTCTCTCTCCCTTATTTAGCATCTTTCCTTCAGCTGACCAGGAAAACACTACAACACTGATTCCTGCTACGCATAACACGGGTGGCTCCCTGCCAGACCTGACGAACATCCATTTCCCTTCCCCTCTCCCGACACCGCTAGATCCTGAGGAATCCACCTTCCCAGCCCTGAGTAGCTCCAATAGTACCGGAAATCTCGCTGCCAATCTGACTCACTTGGGCATCAGCACTGCCAGTCAGGGTAAGATCAGAACTCCCAGGTGTTTCTGCAGATTGCCCATAATATGTAGCTTGTCTTAAATTATGGAAGTTGCATTGCTGAATATTACTATTTTGACTGAGGGGTAATTGTGCGTCACTGATTGACATGTCTTTGTAAACCAGTTTTATCAAGCCATTTCTGTACGGACAGGTGAGAAAGCTGTAGTTAGTTATATGCCTTACAAGTTGTCTTTCCTTTTTCTCATGTGCTTGGTGCCCAAATCCGCTTTTGGGTTTTTTTTTGTGTATTTATTTTAAGTATAAACTACAAGAGAGACTAGCATCCAAAGCATGCCTCTCTTGTAATTCGTTGTACTTAACCCAACAGCACTTGTGTTATGGAAATATCTTAAGTGGGCCTTTTGTTTTCATTCCTTTAGAATGGGGTTGGTTTTTTTTTCAGTGTGAGGATCTTTTGGAGAGAGAACATTGCTTCATCTGAAGCAGATTTTCTCTTTTGAGTGATCAAGAATAATGTGGAGCCTTTACAAGGTGTAGTTTTTGTAAGCTTGGCTGCTGAAGTTCTGAAAATATCCTGAATGTTCAGGCTGCGTAATCTAGCAGGGCTGTGGGAAATAATACCAAGTGCACACCTTCATTTCTCACGGCTCGCACTATGGTGGCTTTGTGTTGGAATTGTTGCCCTCTTAGCAGTGTAGGTTTTGTTGCGAGTTCTTCTCAGGCGCTGTTGCTGTTTGAGCTGTTGAGCGTGGTGAGTCTGGGTCGTGAGTGTTTGTTGGAGCTTTTGGGCTTTGGCGGTACTGATAATTTTATTTAAAAAAAAAACCCAAACATAATTTGCCATGCTGGCAATTTATAATGCACTGATCACTTGATCATTTCAGGATTAAATGTAACTTTGTAGGCAAAGAGCCTAAACTGGTGATTGTTATTTTTTAACTAATTTCACCGGGTCATGCTTGAACAGTTGTGAAGAGGGTTGCATTTTTTTATTGTCACTGACAATTGCAGTCAGTTGATTCCTAGAATAGAAATAAGGCACTGTATCCAAAAATACAAGTATATTTCCTGTGTTAGGCAGGATTCCCTCACCCACTTAAAAATCCTCTCATATATTGGGAAAAGGAAATCATTTTCATCAGGTTAATGTAGCATTATGACTGAGCAGTTACATTTAAGAATGAAGCAAGAAGACGGTTTAACCGTTTGAGTACAGTCGGTCAGCAGCTTTCAGCATCCTTGAACAAGTTTTCCACTCTCAGAAGAGACTGTCCAGAGTTTCAGAGATGGGCTGTGACTCAAGTAGAACCCGTCGAGTCTGTCCTGAGAGCACTGTTGTGTGTATAAAAAGAAACAAACTACTTGCATGGAGTTGGGCCAGACTGGGTCACTAAATTTTTTGCCATACCCGTAATTAGCAAAGTAAACGGTATAAACCCAAACTGGTAAGTATGCAATTGCTTTGAAAACATTTCCTGATCTATCAAAGACAGAACAAATGAGAAAGATACGCTCATTGATGATTTTCCTGCTTCTCTTTGGAGACTATCCCATAGTTTAATCATTGACAGAGTCAGTTTTTCCAAACGCTCCTTGTCTATCTTCTAGCTCTTTAGCAGAAAACATAAAGGCTTTTGAACCTTTTGCAGGAGCTCTGTGCCTTGCACAAGCATGCCCTCAGCAGCCCCAAGAAAAGGTGGGGAAACAAACACCTGCCAGGTTGCAAAGAACTGCCAGCAATTGAAGACTGCACATTTGTGCATTTGAGGTTGTCAGTTCGCTGACATGTTCCGTGAGACGGTGTTGATTTTGAAAACATGGCAGGGGAAGCCAGGCAGTCTTCAGAATCTGTGCGGTTTGCCTGCTGGCTCCTTGGCAGCCCGGACTTCCTGGCTCCCTGGCAGCCTGCCTGGAAGCCTTGAACATTTGCCAGGTGCCTAGGAGCTCTCAAGCTCTTGTGAATTCCTCCTTTCTGGCAGCTTTAGAAGAACAGCTCGCTTGCTAGATTGTCCTGAACTTACTTTCCAGGGTGTCTCGGTTCCTCTAGGGTGAGGCAGAAAGTAGGAGAGGTCTCAAAACTTCCAGATTTTTGTCTAGAATTTGAGCGAAATTACAATACTTGAATTGCTTATCCCAACCGCCTGCTAGGTTGTGGCTTTTTAAGAGTGAGAAGGATATTTTCTGCCTTCCTGTGCACTGCTATGCCATTAAAAATGGAGTGCTTCCTGTGTAACCAGTTTTTCTTCTGCATTTTCCATTAAATAGGTGTTTGCTTTTATAATATCTCAAGTGCCCTCTGATAAGTCTTGTTATGTGATCTGTTATCTTCTTCCTGAAGTTTGAGCCCTTGCAAATAGAGCAGAATGTGCTTTTGCTGGGTTCGATTTCCTGGTTTGCAAGAACGATACCCATGGTTTCTGTACACTGCTGAAGCTGCTCTGCCTGTTTCATTTCCAAGTCCGCATCTGTGCGTGAACCTGAACAACCGTGACTGGTTTTGATCCAGGATAAACCACAGGGATCTTCCTCTCATCCTGATGCTCTTCAGCCTGACAAAATTAATTGCAAATTAGCCAACGAGTTTCAGCCTGATTGGCCGAGTTGCATTCAGCACTTTGCATTAAGTGGTTGTCCACTTACGCCACTCATTTTTCATTGTTTAGGTAATTACCTCCATACAACTATCAATAAACCATTGCTCTGTTCCCATGTAAGCTGGTTTGTTCCTTCCTGGCAGGAATGACGACGACACCAGCCCCTTCCCAGCAGCACCGTCAGCCAGCCGTCAGTCCTCTGTCGTTGAGTGCAGACTCCAGACGACCACAGTCACAGCAGATGTCTCCTACGCTTTCCCCTTTGTCACCAATCACTCAGGTAGGAACTTACTTGGTGAATTAATTTTTTTTAATCACAGATGAGTTGTTTTACGTTAGCTTGGGAGAAGCTGGCTGTGACTTCATCTCTCTTGTTTGGCAGTTTTTCTTCTTTAGTTGTGTTCATGAATTCAGAGCCTTAAGAAGAGAGATGTTTGCAGAGGGGATAGTTTTTACTTTCGCTTTTCTAGAACAGCCATTGGGACGCTTTTCTGTAAAGTATTGTCCCAAAGTTAGTTGTGAAATTTGAAAGACGTTTCTCGAATTCATGAGAGAAGCTCAGTTAGCTTTTAAAATGGATTTCATAAGAAGTGTGACTCTGTGACTGACTAGGTTAGCAATTTCTGACCTGGACATTCAACTGGGCTTTCAGAGTATTTGTTTATTGTACACTAGAGGTGACATTACGTCTTTTGAAACATGTTCTTGGCTGTTTCTGAACCTTTAGGTAATATTTTTCAGATGCAAGATGAGGTTGACTTAGTACAGTTCTCTTGGTGTGAAACTTGATGTGCTTCAAAATCAGGGGAAATTACCTGCCAGTGTGGATGATTTTGATTCTTCTTTTTAAGGCCGTGGCTATGGATGCATTGTCTCTGGAGCAGCAGCTTCCCCCATATACATTTTTTAACCAGACAACTTCCCAGCAACAGCAGCAGACCCAGGTGGCAAGTACCCTGCCTCAGAATACTCCTTTAATGCAGACCTCTGGTTTACAGCGAGGAACCCAGCTCCCCCCGCTCTCCGTCACGGTACCTTCTACCATCCCACAGTCGCCTCCGGGCAGTCAGACCCAGCCGTCAATGGGAATAGACATCAACTCGGTAAGCTTGGGCACAGCTGGAAGCGACAGAGCTTTCAGTGGGAAAACCCGGTAGCGTGCAGTGTAGGGTCAGAGATAAGCTGGACAGACACCGTAATAACTGTACGTTTAGGTGGAGTCTGAGGTAGGCTGAAAATGTTTGTGGTTCAATCCACATCTGAATGTTTTAAAGAGGAAAATGTGGTTTTAATGTGTGGTTAGGGTGGCCAGATTTTCATAAAATGGTGTCCCTTACCGACTCCAGGTTTGATTAGACCAGCTTAAATATATTAGCATTGATTTCATACCTTGCTGCTGCCATTGCATGGATAGATTTTCAGGCTGTTAAATGTAGCGCACCCCCAACACCTTGTGTGTTACGCAGTGGGCTAGAGACTGGAGGAGTTAACAGAACTTTGGTAAAGAAACCTGCTAACAAGCATTTTCCAAAAGTTGGAGAGAAAGAGGTGTTTTCTATACTTTCTATATTTAGAACCCTTCCAAAGAAATGCAGTGCGTGCATACACATAGCAGTGATTTACGGACGGATTTTTTTTTTTTTTCTTGTTTTACCGTGGTCTGTTATGAAATGTTTTCTCTGTCTCTGCATACGAAAATCCAAAATGCAGAGCAAGATCAGGGTTACAGGCTAGCTAGGGAAGAATTTCACAGTTGGTTCTCTGCTTGTTCTGCCCTACCGTGTAGGATCTGGGTTGTCTCGGCTGTTGTGGCCTCCTGGCAGTATTGTAGTGACAGTAATTGGCTTGAGAAAGAGAAGAAATCATTCTCTGTTGATCTAGCACTTGATTGTGGATTTCATTTGTGGATGAAATTTTTAACAGTTTGTGCTGACAAGTACTCCTTGAAAGAAGCTGCTTCCCTTTCAGGGTTGGAAGGGGAAGAGGAAGGACAAATCCAGCAGTGGGAAGGATACCAGCCCACTCACAATGTGTCCCCGTGTTTTGATTCTGATACTCATGTAGCTACCAGTGCAGATGATTCTGATTTTCATTCTTTGCTTTCTGTGTTGCTTTCCTCATCCTAAACTTCTTTATGACCTTAACTTTTAGGTGCTTTGCTTATCTCTTAAAGCAACTGAAATAATACATAAATACACTGAAGTATAAAGCTAGTTTATCAAAAAGCCATTTGAGCTGCATTGGTCTCACTGACAACTTCAGTGCAGTTTTCCTAACGCAATACTGAAATTCGTTTTGCTGTAGTTTGAATGTCTGCTTAAAGTGTGTAAGTAGCAATGCATAGCAGAAAGGGTTAAGACCTATTTTCTTGGGATTTACAGAATTCCGTGCCAGCAAGCATCGGTAATGCAGCGTTCTCCCACACTGCAAAGCTATCAGATTAAATTACTCCTTTTCGTAGAAATGGATTGCAGGTTTTCCTCAATCATCAGTTTAATTTCTAAAGGAAGTATAATGGGAAGAGCTGTACTTACTATTTATGTTAATTAGTGCAACATTTTACTTAAATGCCATTAAGATTATTAATTTGTTGAAATCCAGGGTTGCTTATAACCAAAAAAAGGTAACTCTTTGAAAAAATGTCTCAAAATGACTCAGGACAATGTAAATATAACTAATATAAACCTGCAAAACATAATGTGAATTCACAGACAATGTCTGCTCCGTGGCCTGGGGTAAAACACAGCTTTGAGCAGGGTTCCAGTCTGCGTGGTTATACACTTCAATCTTGATAACGCACCCAGGCTACTGAAACCTGGGCAGAGTGACCGGAGAAGGATTTCCAGAGCAGCGTAAACACAGGTTAAGAATGTGTGGGGATGGCAGCTGAAGAAAAAAATTACATTTTTTTTTTTTAGTTATTCCCGGCTTTCAGGACTTCTCTTCCCTAAATAGTTGGCTGACCAGATTTTTTTTTTTAATTGAGCATAACTGAGAACAGGGAGAAAATATTTCAGCGGTTTTGCTTGTCCAGCAGCAGTGCCCTGCTCTCAGCCGTTCAGTCAGACAAGACCGTGCCATGCTGACACCTGAACTCTCTCCTTTTTGCGGCATTGTTCACAGTAATTGTGTCTTCATACATAGCCAAGAATTGCTGAAGAGGATGGTTTCTCCCAGTTTCCTCGAGCTGCATACACCAGAGTTTTACAATTTTCCAACCTTCCATCAATCCCATGGTCTTTAATTCTGTGTTGTTCTGTAGGCTTCACTCCAGCAGTACCGCAGTAATGCTGGGTCCCCAGCCAACCAGTCTCCCACCTCTCCTGTCTCCAATCAAGGCTTCTCTCCTGGCAGCTCCCCTCAAGTAAGGGACTCTGTGCTTCCACAGGCCTTGCTTCTTGTGCGTGTTTTTAGTTGAGTCTCTCCATTACTGACCCATAGTTGTCTCACTGTAATTGTATGTGCTTCATGCATTACCGATGTCTCATCTTGTTTGCAGTTTCATTCAGTTCCAGAGTTTTTCAATAGCTGGTGAATTGCCTTTTTATTGATCAAGGTTACTGCTTGAACGCTATTAAAACTCAGTGATTTCTGTGGGGTGTACTGTGGACAGGACCTCCAGGTAGACCCCTTTCAGTCAGCAGGACGGTGTAGGAGCTGACGGATGAGGTTGGGAGGGCAGAGGAGAGACAGAGGGAAACTGAAGTGCCTCCCGCAGCAGGATAACTCCTGTGGCACTGAATATCGCTTGCGTGGCCAAAAGCGTTTACATCAGCACCTTTTTTTACGTGGCAACGTACACTTGGAAAGAAAACGCTGGAGAAAATACTCTTCAAATTAGCAGTTGTATCTTGTGGCTTGCAAGTAATGGGTTAGTAAACACGCTTTCTTGCATGCTAGCTGGTTTTTCTTCCTGTGTATGTATATGCTCATACATCCACGTGCCCTATATGCAAGTCATAACTTGGTGTGTGTGTAAACCCATGAAAGGGAGTTCTTATTTGCCAGCAGCAAGGCAGTTAAAAACAAGGCAGTCTCTGAGGGTGTCTCTAAGGTAAGGGAGTGAGGGTATTTTCAGTACAGAAATAATCTGATGCTTCTAAAGCAGCTCCGTATGGCTGCCCTGGTCCTAAATCCCACCTGTTGAAATGAGGTGCAGGACAATTCATACAGAACATTGCGACAGAGTCTGAAAATACATTTTTCTGTTTCATCGTTTAACGTTTAAGGCTGTAAGGAGGACCCTATCTAAATAAGTGCTGCCCCTTCATGGTTCCAAAGCAGAAGCTTCGTCTCTCCTTGCCATTAGCCAGAGACAGGTCACTGGTAAGCTCAGTAATAGATCCGGGTGTCAGGATTGTCTGGATTTTCTTAACCCTTGCTTAATTGCCTCTTAACTTCTCTCTCTGCTGCCTGCTTCTGCCATTTCTGCCGTGTTCTGTGTGTGGCTCAGAGAAAACAAGCAAACTGATTCCTCTAGGCTGTCACGTAGAGCAAAGCTGTTGCCAGGCTTGCTGCAAATCTCAGGTCCAGTTCTCATTTGGGCAGTGCATCCGATTTTGGTTTTTGCCTTGATTTCCTTTGCCCCTTGACTGCTCAGTAACTCTCTCCTGGTTTTGTCCATAGTCTTGTTGCCACTGGTCAGTCCCAAGTACTGGAGTGCAGCAAGCACTGCCCAGTGGAGCACGCTCCTGGCTACGGCTTTACCTGCTGGGCCTGTTTTACCCTGTAAACTCTTGCTTAGGTTTTGCTGTTTTCAAATGGGACGCCATAACTCTGCGTGAAAGGAAGAGGGTTTATTAATGCTGCTTACGTTAGTATTGGCCTCTTAAAAATACCCACACAATTCTTTATTTTTGCTAAAATAAAACTAAGACCGCTTTCCTGCCTCCATCAATGAACCAGAAGGTAGTAGTGGTGAGCGAGCTGTCTGTGGTGGCGGACCTCTTAAGGCTGCAAATACTAAGCGTGGTGAGAAGCAATGGGGGAAGAAAAAAACCAGTTCGGAAGGAAAATTTGGGTTGGTTGTGATTATGGAGGCAGGTCCCAAATAGCAGGATCCATTAGCCTGTAGAGTAACCTGCCAAGAGTAGAGGCAGGCTGGTTCCGACAGCGGAATGTGCCCGTTGTGGAACAGTCTGGCACTGGCTGACGAGAGGGGAATAAAGTAGGTGTGACCTGGTAGGCGTCCTCCACTTCCTCCTGTTCCTCTGATTAATTTTAGGTTAAATCGTTCTGCAGCGTATCAGCATGATGAGTGACACGCTCTAAAAACAGAAATCTGCGGTTTGATTTTTATCGCATACGGTTCATTCACCAGAAGTGATTTTTCATCTTTCCACATCTCCAAATCTATTTGCTCTTGTGTTTTAGATGTGTGTGTTACATGAAGGTCTTCCTGTTCAAACACGAATTGAAAAGCTCTGCTTGTAGTTCTCCGCTTTGTGTTTGCATGGCTTTTCATTGACAATGGCTTGTTTATTACTACTTCGCTTTTCTCCTCTAACACCTGGCGGACTGTTCCAATTAGATAGAAAGCTGCTTTTTTTAGTAGAATGGCTGTATACTGGATAATATGGTATGTATTTTTAGATTAATAATTTAAGCCAGGGGTTTTGTGGTTTGGGGTTTTTGTCTTGCAGTCACCACATCATTAACCCAAGAAGATGTACTGTTGACAAAACAGACCTCATCTAGTGTTTCTGGAGGAGATGGTGTTAGCAAGATGTTTTCCACCGAGTTGTCGATAAATTATTCTAGGACTCTGAAGTGTTGAAGTAATGACATTTCCAGCTGATTTCCTTTGGGAGAGTCAGTGCTTACAGATGTAATAACCGCTGTACTTCAGAGCTGAGGAATAAATACGGGCTTGTATGTTATGTTAGGAGTTACTAACGTAGACTTGCACAAGTAGATTTCGGTCGCCTGTTTATTATTTTTCATGTTGCCCAAACTTTTTAGGATGGAAACAGTGCTTAGTGGAATGCAAAGGTTTGAGACTTTGCCCTACTTCCGAAAAGCTCCTGTAAAAAGGAAATGTCGTAAGTTAAAGGAAAAAAAATGCCTTGATCTTCTCTGGAGCTCTCGAATAGCAATGGTATTTCTACCGCCGGTCCAGACTGGCTTTGATTCACGTTGTGTATGTGACATCCTGAAGCGCAAATTTTTCATTAGAAACTGTTATAAAACATCACACAGTTCTGAAGCCGTGCCTGCCGCTTCAGAGGGGAGTGATTTTCCCCTGATAGAGTTAAGCTTGGCTGGTCCTGCTGTGCATGCAGAGTTAGCGCTACGCTCTGGCTGCATCTTGGTTTGTTGTTTTTTGTTTTTTTTTTAGAAGAAAGTCAGAGATGCACCAGGTTGAATAAAGTGGAGTTTGAGTAGCGGATCAAAGTGTGACCGGGCAACGAGTGAGGTGTTAGTGGTTTAAAGAAAAATGCAGTGGTTTGTTCTGTAGTGCTTTGCTTTTTCTTTTGTCAGGTGTAATGTGGCTCTCACTTGTGAGGTCTGGTAGCTTCCTCGTAGCCCTGTCTCATGTGAGGGACAGAGCAGCCACCATAGTTCTGAGGACCAGATGATAAATTGGAGGACCGGTTCCGATTACAGCTGTTGTCCATTTTTGCCTGCTTCCAAGGAGGGCATCAAGTAGGGTGTTAAGCTGCAAAGATGTCATTGTTGTTCTGTGGTCATTGCTGTGACAGATCATAAATGCCCAGGAAAGTGAATCAAAATCTTGCTTTTGTCCATAAAACCTTATTCTTGGCTCAGGCTCTGTTCAGTGAGTCTTGAGAATGAGCTGGCTTCGTTTAATTAAACCATTTCTTACTGAGAAGTTACCATTACGATCTTCTCTGACAAAGATTTGGAGGCGGTTGTCTGCTGCCGTTGCTGACTCTGCCCGTGTCAGACGTTAAGGTGCAGCACCCTGCAGGTCCCTAGGGCTTGCGTTTCCAGTGTCCTGGCGTTACCCAGCAGCGCTGTTCTGCAGCAAATCTCTCTCTTCTCCGAGTGCGATCAGATCGTACCCGCACCCTCGCATGCAGCCGGTGGAAGGCGATGCCTGGCGGTGACGCTCGGAGCAGCTCTTGGATCAAACAGGATCTGCTCAGCAAGCAGTTCTGTAGCACGCGCAGCGCGTGCTGAACTTTCAGCCACCTTCCCCCACGGAGTCTCGCTCTCGGGCTGTGAATCCCTCCCTTGGCGCCACATTTATCCCAAAGCAATATAATGTGATAGCTGGGGATTCTGGCTGCAGGTGGAAAGGTTTTTGTTTGCTTTATAAAGAATATATTGTTGCTTCTGTCCTGATGGTCCCCCTCCTGGAGGCGGTGGGCAATTTAGTTGTGTTGGGGTTTTTTTTATGTAAGTCTTCCATTCCTTTCCTTGCATGCAGCCTGCAAGGTAAGCTGCGCTGAGGTAGCCCCTGAGGCAGGAGGGAGAATGTTTAAAATGTGACGTTTGCCGAGATTTTTATGTTCACTGTTGTGGACATCATCCTGTGTTTTTTGAAAATCTTTGGCTGTGTTCAGTGCTTTTAACCTTGGTGGCTGCTGTAACTCTGTTCTGGTATTTCCTAGGCTTTTGCTTAATTGCATCTGCTGATTAGGTTGCTGAGGAGAAAATTTGTCGCCTTCCTCTTTTAACGTGTAGGTAAAACAGCTGGAAAATGCTATGCAAGGTATTGAATTTTTCTCCAGGGTTGATACAAACTCTCCATGCAAATTGTTTTTTCTAGACATCATCTTTTGTAGATGCTCTCTTTGGCAGTAGATGTTTTGTTTCCAGCTGGAGTATCAGAATTAGCGACAGTTCCAAGTAAGAAGTGATCTCTCTGTGATGTCTTTTATACCTGGCAGTTGTTTGGGGCAGTACTGAATAGTATTAAAACATTGACCTCAAATTCTTGGTCACGTTTAGAATAGTGGATGAATGGTGGAGAATAACTGATAAACGCTTGTTGTACTAGAGGGGAAGGTAAAATTAGCAAGGCTGAGGAGTTCCTCCTGAGATTCTTTGCCTTTGAGCTGCTGCTAACTTGCTTTACCGGGCTTTCTCGTTAACTTTTCTGACCTGGAGCTAAAGTGCAGCGACTTTAAAACGTCAGTTTTGTTGTGGCCTCCTGTTGTCTCTGTGAAGCTGGCTGTTCTGTGAGCGCGAGGTTGCGGGGACGGCGAGCTGGTCCCTGCCCGCGTGCTGGTGAGCAGCTTTGCATTGCATTTTGTGTTAACCTGCAGTTGAATTCTGTGTGGGGTTTGTCTTTCACCAACACCAAAAAGCGGTTCACAAAGAAGCTGGAGTTGCAGAGCGGTTTTATTTCTCGTGTTACCTAGCGCACTCGTCTGTATTCGTAAATCCGGAGTTTTATATGTTGTGTGTCCTCTGTGAGGAAGTTTGTTCGGTTTCCTTGACTGTGTTTTTGTGCTTGCCGAAAGGCAGCGTAACACGGGAGGATTGGTGTGTTGGAGGGAAACCCTGAGCGTTCTGCCAATGTGCTGATGGTCAGTGGTTGTTAATAATGAAGGGCACTGCTAACTAACTTGGAGAAGGATCGGTCGGAAGGCTCGAGTCACTCGCACGCCGTGGGTACCTCTGTTTGTGAGATTTTTGCACCATAAAGACTCTGTTTTGTTTTCAGCATTCTTCCATTCTGGGGAGTGTTTTTGGTGACTCCTATTATGATCAGCAGATGACAGCTAGGCAGGCTAATGCCCTATCCCATCAGGTGAGCAAATTCATCTCGGATTTTCAGCTGTATTTCGGCCACTTTCAGCTTAAAATAAATATAGAACAATTTCTGATTATTTTATGCGAGATCACATTTTGTCCATATAAGTTTCCTTCTGTTATATTTAGTTTGCAATACTCGGGGCTTTATTTTCTTCTGGTCCCCCCCCCCCCTCCCCTTCCCCTTCCTCCCTCTTAGCCATTGTAGCAGATGTTTTTAAAGGTGTTCTGCCAAGTTTATCGGATTAAAAATAATGAAAATAGATTTCTGCAAATCCACATTTCTGGCCGTAGTAGCATTTGGGAAGGATTCACTTGTGGATGGTTTACTCCTGAATTTGTCAGACGAGTCGTGCACGGTACCAAAACCCAGCAGGCAGACCCGTGCCTTCGTTCGTGTGGCCAGCGAGCGCATTGAGTCATTCGGCTGTGAAATACGCTCTGGTGGCAGGAAAAAATCAGGTGGCTACTGAGAGGCAATGCTTGATGGGCAGATACCTGAGTTAGTAGCGTGAATTATGGGGTTTTTCACTTTGTTTTAAAGCTACCTTTTCTTTTGTTCTTACAATATCAAAAGCAACAATTTTATTTTTGCATCTACCCTCTCCTCATTCCCCTGCCCTCTGAATTTGGCAGTAAACGCTTCTGGAAAGTTAAGTGAAAATAGACTGTATTTTGATCAACGAAACCTAAAGATGAATTTGTTTGCCTGTCTCTTTCAACATTTCTTCCCGTACTTGAGCTTTGTAAGTTGTTCTGCTGTATTTCCTGATGATCCGAAGTAATAATTCCTTTGTGCCTTGGTCTTCAGCTTGAACAGTTTAACATGATCGAAAACGCCATTAGTTCCAACAGCCTGTACAGCCCTTGCTCCACCCTGAACTACTCCCAGGCAGCCATGATGGGACTCACCGGCAGTCACGGCAGCTTGCAGGACTCGCAGCAGCTGAACTACTCCAGCCACGGAAACATCCCCAACATCATTCTTACAGGTGAGGAAATCGCAGGCTGAACTGACAAGCAAAACCCACCCGGTGTCGGCGTTTCTCTTTGTGGTGCGATGTTAGAAGTGAGCCAGGGAAGCAAAAGGGTATTGTTGCCTTGGAAGGTTTTGTTTCACCTTGTGTAAATGTTCGTGTTACCGGCCTGGCGTATTTCCCGAGTGCCGGGGAGCCCAGCGGCTCTGATGTCGTCCCAGCAAGCAGGTGGAGATGCAATGGCAGCACTAATTGTCTTACACACCTTCCCTGCCCCCGAATTTACTGGATCCTCAGCTGCAGTGAGGGAGAAGTGCCAAAAGCCAAACTTCTTCCTCTGCTGCTCTGTTCAAGCTTGCCAAGAAATGATTTTTCGTGTCACATATGGTAGCGGATCCGGTCACGGCTGGACGTTTGGAAACAATTTCTGCACAGGCCACTGAGAAAACTGTGGCTCAGCCGGTGTTTCAGCCAAGGAACCCTGGCCGATTGGAATCGTGTACATTTAAGGTTGTTGCTCCTAAACCTAAAGGAGAGAAAAGAGACTCAAGTGACACCACTTTGTGGCCCCCAAATAGACGTATGTGAATTTTGCTTTGCGTTAGGTCGTTGTGATGGTTTGAGATGCGCTGACAAATCTGTAATTCGTCCGGCTGGACGTGAGGATAGAAGTTTCTCCTCTGAACTTCAGCCTTTGTTCGATAAATGATCCCAGAATTTTTGCAAGCTGTTTTATGACTCGTCTGCTTGGACAATGTGTATTTGCTAAGTCTTACCAACACCTTTCTCTTCCTCTGCCCTGCAGTGACAGGAGAATCTCCTCCCAGCTTATCAAAAGAACTGACCAGCTCTTTGGCAGGAGTGGGAGACGTCAGCTTTGATACGGATTCCCAATTCCCTCTGGATGAACTCAAAATTGACCCTTTAACCTTGGATGGACTGCACATGCTGAACGACCCAGACATGGTCCTCACTGACCCCGCCACAGAGGACACGTTCCGGATGGACCGGCTGTGAAGCGCGGACACCAGGAGCGTGGGAGTGACGCTCGTTCCTGGAGCCCAGCCGAACCAGAGCCCGACGGGTCAGTCGTGTCAGAACAGGAGCTGCCGAGAGCAGCAGCTCTGTCCTGTACAACATGTACCATGAGTAAAGCTTGTCGTTCTGAGCTTGCAGCGCTGCAGACCCCTACTCCCTGTCGCGCCGTATTTCACCCCGAACCCACTCATCGCCACTGATGAGCAAGGAGTTTCCGTCAGCCTTTTCCTCTCCAGAGCCCCCCCCTTCCTCCCACCGAAGCTCCAGCGTTGTCGATTTATCCTTTGCACTAGAGAGGGGGTGTTTGGGGGCAGGCGAGGAAGGTCCGCAGCCAAGGGTAAAGAGATTCTTTCTAACGTACCAAATTGTTGGCCGCTGTTTGAGACGGGGAGGGGGAAGCCCCCTCTCCCCCCCCACTGATTCGGCAGCAAAGCTCTGCAGTTCTGCACTGCTGCCCTCTGGGAGGGGCTGGGGGGGCTTCGGCGGTCCCGGCGCTGCTTTGTGACAGCTGCTTCGTCAGGCGAAACGCTTCTCCCTCCGTCGATATGCCCTGTTTGTTTCCAGGTTCGCTTCCTTGCCTGTCGTCCTGCTCCCTCTGCCTCCTCCGGGCCCTGAGCAAACGCGCGTACTTGGCCAAGCGGCAAAGCAGCCTGGCGGCCCGATGGCCTGCGGTAGCTGGCTAGTCGAAAAAGGCAACTGTAAACACTATTTGCAAAGCTTTTTTTTTTTTTAAAAAAATATATATGTGATATATATATTTATAAATATATGTATACATATATATAGCATTTCTGAGCACACAAAAAAGTACTATAATTCATTACTTGATTAGCACGGAGGAAGGATCGGAACATTTCAAAGCAGCTAAAAGAATATAGGAGACTAACTTGCAGAGCGTGTTTCTAGTTTTACTTTGTGAGAGATTCCTGGGCAACAGGAAGGGCATTTCTGTAGCAATGCCTGGCTCAAATCATGAGGACTATTTTTTATTTTTTATTCTTATTCATTACTTATTCTGTTACCATTATTTATGATCTTTTTGGTTTTTTATTTAAGTATTTGGATATTAGGAAAGTAGCTAAACTACATACAGCCAGTTGAAGCACTCTACATAATACTTGTACAGTACATCTTTTTTGTGTTTTTATTCCAGAAATATATTATATATATTATATATATAGGTATTTTTAACTAACTGGAATTTTAAACAGATGTTGAGCAGAAGTAAGGAAGCCTGAGGCAAGTCTAGATGTTTTCCTTTTGTATAGTCAAAAGAGGGTGGCAGGAACTTAGATATTCCTTCTTTCACCCTGGGGAAATATAGCTTGCTCCGCAGTGACCAGTACTGTGTCCTCGCAGAGGTGGAGAGTCTGTTGACGTTATAATTGACTATTTCTGTTAGTCCTTGTTCGTATGCTGTGCTGCCCTTTAACGGACTGGTGAACGACACTTCATTAGTCGCAGGCTGAAAAACCCCCAAACCCTGGAGCACCGCTTGGCCCCGAGCTGGTGGCTTCGCTGCGGTGTCCTGGCTGCACTGGTGAGGATTCCCAGAGCTCGGTGCCTGGGGCTCTTACCAAGCTTCAAAATCGTACTGAAGGATTTATCCAGAGCCCAGCAGGCGTGTAGGGATTGCCGGGACACAACGTTGTCCTCGTTACACTATAATCTGCGCAGTAACGGCATCGATAAGTGTGTGAGCCTTCTCTTGAGCAGAAGGTGTCAATTAACATTATTTGGAGTCTTCTTAACAAATCAAAAATTACGTTGTGCCTAGCAGCCCGAACGTGAGGTGAGGGAATTCCTGGCAAAGCATTTCCGTGCAGTAGGGATTGAACGTCCACCTCCATGTTTGTTAAATGCAGCCTCAATAAAAGAGCCGTCGTAGTTTTCATTGCAAGATGAGTTGTGTCGTGCTGATTCCCCCCTCCGCATGGCAGTGCCACATCCGCTCTCTTCCCACTCGGTCTGCATCCGCTGGGTTTGCTTCTTGTCGAAAACCGTGTCCGTTCTTTCGCAGCTGCCATGACTTTCACGCAAAAAAAAAAACCCCTCAGCTCATCTCCCCCGTCCCATTCCCCTCGAGAAGGATTTTCCTTGCTGTTCCCAGCAAGCGCAGGCGAAGGTCCGCAGGGGAGCTGGCCTGCTCTTAATGAGTTATACTAGGTTTCTGTGTGCTTCCAGAAATGGGTGGGACGCCCTCCCGAGACTCCCGCTAACGCTGCTGCGCAGGGTCGTTGCTGGGATCTCTCTAATCTGGGTGCGTGTTTGCTCACGTTCGTGCCATTAGTTGACCATTTGCACTAAAATATGTTTTTTTCTTTAGATCTCTTGGCTTACGTGTGTCTTTCTCGTTCCTTCCCACGCAACTGAAAGGTTATCCTGCATCTGTCGAAAATGGGTTTGGTCAGGATTTCAGCCCGGTAGCACGTGGTAACTCCTGGTGTCTGCTTATTTCAGATTGCTAACGCTTTTTCAGTTTAAAGAGGGGAGAAAAAAAAAAAGGTAGCTTCGAACAGGAGGAAACCCTGAGAGAACAGGAGTCATTTGGGCGCAGGTGACTCGGAGCCCTTTGCTTTGAAACAGCCGCAGGTACAGCGTGAGCTGCGTGCGCCGCGTCCCGCTCGCGGGGCTCCCTGGCGGGATTTCTGTCCGTGTCGCGCTCGCGTTCGAATGACTCTCGTGCGTGTAAATTCTTGTCCGTGATCTGTTTGTTTTTGTAAAGCCAGAGTCACTTCAGAATGAAGCATCCCCGCCGGAGATGAGATTCCTCACGGGAGACTTGTACAGGGAGCTGTTGTTAAATGCCACCTTCTGAGTTTTTTTAACCGACATGTATATAAGAGATCTTGTTTATTAGACTTGTAAGTAGACATTTAAAATGGCCTTAATTTAAAAATACCGCGTCTGGATGCAGCTGTCAAAATTAGGGACCATGGAGTTGAGAGAAATCCAGGTTTTGTTCCTCTGGCGCGGGGCGAGCGGTGACGGGCGCTTTGGGAGCGGGGAGGAGCGGGACGGCGGCGTCACGGGCGGTGGGTGACGCCGTGCGTGACCTGGAGTGCTCCGGCTCCCAGCCCCCGTGGCGGGCAGCAACACGGCCGCGTTCGGGAGCGACCCTTTGAGCCCCGGAGCTGTTATTCCAGCAGCTCTCGTGCTGTGCTTCCCGGAGGGCCGGCTGCCTGCCAGCACCGTGTAGGAGCTGCGCTTCCAGAGGGATTTTTCCCCCCCCTCCCCTGAAAATCCATGGGTTTGTGCCATATGTAGGCAGAAGCCTGATCTTCAAGCAAACCCAGTCTATTAAGATGTCAAACGTAAACGTGGAGCGGATCCCCAGTGTTTTCGGAGCAAGTAATCTGATTTTATTTGGAAGTTTAGTAGTACTGTTTTCTTTTTAAATCGTGCGTGTAAGGGCGAGAGCTGCGGAGAGCGGCTGGCCCTTCCCATCCAGGGGCAGCGGAAAGAAAGAAATTCGTATCATTTAGACCTTTTTTCAGTTAAAGGACATTGAAACTCTCTGGTGTCTCAAAGTGTCGCTGCCCAACCGCACCGGCCCTCGCTACAGCGTGGGGTCTTACGGAGCTGGAGGTGACCGGGTTCCCAAGCCAGGCCGTGGCATTTGCCAACGCAGCGGGGAAAGAACGGGAATAAACCTTCAGCGTGTGAAATACTGTGACTTTCGAAGGCAACCCAGGGGCTGGGCTGCTGGCCGCGGGTGGGCGGGGGGAGGCTCTTCCCGTTGTACATAGCGTTCTGCATCCTCTGCCGCGTGACGCTGCGCAGGCCGGGCCGAGGTCACTGCGCCGCGTGCGTGACGGACCGCGGGCAGCGCCGGCCCTGCTTCTGCATGCCAGCCAGCCCCTCGCCCGCGCTGCCGCTGCGCAAAGCCTTCCCTCTGCCGACAACCCCTCTTTTGTTTGTCTTTTTTTTCTTCCCCAAGAGGGGAAAAGGTTTCCAGAAAGAGGCTGCAGATTAATTTAAGGAATTGTTAATTATTTGTACATTTTATTACCTTGCTTTAAATTGAATTTGTTTATTTTAAAAAGCGTGCCTGAGAAGCCTGGTGCGAACCCACGCGGCAAGGACGCTCGCGGATGAAAAGAAAGAGCTGCCCTGCGCGCTTGCGTAAAAGCAGCACCCGGTAACTTACAGAATCGTTTAAACTTCCCTCAAAAACACGGTCTTGACTGTGCTTGTTTGTCAGAGCTTGGATATCTGTAGAAACAATAATTAAGGCTTGAGAGCTGTCCCTTAATGAGCATGGTACTCGCCCTGGAAACCCCCTCGGCCCGCAAGGGCGGAGGGAAGCCCCCTCGGCACCCCGCAGGTTACAGCGCGCTGTGCTTTCAGGAGACAAAAAAGCGCATTTCTTCCTCTGGAAAACGGAACCCCCGTCACTGTGATGGCAATGTGAAAGCGCAGGTAGCGTTGGTTACGTGTGTATGTTCTTTTTACAAAACAAAAAAACCCAAAAAAACCAAACAAAAAATTTGTAGTGTTCCTGTTCTTTGTATTTTTAGTTGCATTTTATTTATACTGCGCAGTGTAGGCATGGATTGCATGTCGGTTTTCTATGCGGGCACCATGACGACATTCTAACTGTGTATTATAAATCATTTTTACCTTTTTAAACGGAATCATTGTGTGGAATTTCTATACTGCAAAACAAAACACTACATTACGTACTCTAGTCATTTGTGTTATTTATTTTATTATTTTGTGGGGGGGAGGGGGGCGGTTTTATCTGTGGTGTATATTGCCTTATGTGGGCTTGACCAATTTTATCAAAATAAAGGCCTGAAGGGGTAAAACGCGCTGACTGTGTTCTTCAGTGAATTGCCTGGTGGCTGCGGGGCGGCAGCGGGGGAAGGCTGCGCAGAGGAGAGCGTGAAGGGCAGCGGAGCCGTAGTGCAGGGGCCTGTGCGGGAAGGCACCGCGGCGGTGTGGTGCGCTGACCGCCCGGCGCAAGGAGTGCTCGTCGGAGGAGTGACGGAGTCTGACGAGGGAATTTGCCATCGGTGATCGCGTCGCGAGCACGAGGAGCCGCGTCTGACCCTTCGAGTCCGGCCGTGCACGTCCCGAGTTCTACTACAGAAACTCGACGCCGTCGTCTTGCGGCGCAGCCCTGCGAGCCTCAGCCCGGACGCGTCTGCGACCCCGACGCTGCGGGGCGCGGGCGCTTGGGGGCAGACCCCGCGGCTCTCTGATTTCTGCTTTGGAAACGCGAAGCATCTGCGAGCGCCGTGGATCTCTGCAGGTCACAGGTAACGAGACCAAAGAGGAGAGAGCAAGAACCAGGTGCCTGCACCTCTTTTTTTCCGGTTAAGCCGCAGGTGGGGCATCGTCCCCAGTGGGCGGCTTCTGGTCGTCGGGTCGCCTGCGGTGTGGTGTCGGGAGCCGACGTCGCCCTTCCCGCCTCGGCTGTTGAGCGCAGCGAGCCTGCTCGGCCTCGGTGGATTTTTCCTGGGAGCAGCATCGCGGTGCCGTGCCTCGGGTGTGGAGCCACGCCGGCGGTGGGTCCGTCTGTCCGTCGGGCGGTGGGAGCCGTGGTGGCTCCGGGGGAGGTGGTGCCACAGCATCGGCAGCCGGGCACTGGCTTCTCCCTGCTTGAGTTCCGACCCCGGCCGGCTCCTCGTACCTGGCTGTGGCTGCGCTGAGGTTGCCTGGGGCGTCTTGTCGCCGAGTAGTGGGCAGGGAAACGCCTGCACAGCGTCTGTTTGGGTTTATCCGCGTTCTTTTTACTTTAAATTTTGCTATTCAGTAGCTGCAGAAGGATAAAGTAAATGCTACGTGTTGAGTTTTCTGGTGTACGTTTTCTGCTTGCTGGAGAGTCGCAGTGATCCGATGTTGGTGTTCTCTGGTGTGTACGAAGGTCCTGTTTTGTTAATTGTGTTTTAATTTAGTAATTAGTTGAGCTTTAAGGCAGCGTAATTGGGGGCAGCAAACCCATGTGGCGAGAGACACGGCTTTTTTGAGGAGCCAGAGGGGAAAACGCGAAGGGTTCCTGGCCCGTCTCCAGCCGTTTGCTGTCGCGACGGGCCCGGTGGCCGTCGGCAGCAGGTTACCAGCGTCGTGTCGGCTGTCGGGAGCTGGGTGCTTTGGGTTTATCCGGTTGCTTTGGGTTTATCCGACAGCTCGTCCCTGTTTCTGGTGGTGTGGTCGCAGCAGGGCCGGGGAGCATCGGAACCGGCACACTGAGACGTCGCGCAGGCTCTCGGCAGGCGCAGAGATCCCGGTCTCTGGCGCCGAGGGACCGGTGAGCGCCGCAGCCCGCAGCGGCTCGCTTCCACGCAGAACCCCTCAGTCCTTGGAACGACAGCCAAAGGCCTCGGGGATCGCTGGCTGGCGGCAGCGGCAGGGCCCTGGCACGGCCGCGTCGCTGCGCTTCCCGGAATGCGTCGCTCGCCGTAGGTGTTTCTGTCGCCGCTGTCACGCGCGCTGTGACCGACGGCAGTCCGGCAGGCGGTTTCTCACTGCGTGGTGGTAGGGTGGAAACGGAGAGGGCACTTCGGACAATGTCGCTCCTCTGTGTTGCCTTCAGCCCACCCCAACTTCCAGGTGCTCCTCCTTTATTTCTTGAAGATTTGCAGAGTGTTTCCCCTTGGTGGCTGTCGATGTGCTCAGACAAGAGCGATAAACCTGGCAGCAGAGAAACTACTCGTGGGATTCGCGGGAGCCGCCTGCGGGACTGCGCAGCGCTGGGAGGAAACGTGTCGTCTCGCCGTCCTTACCCCTCGGTTTCTGGGAGACTGGGATCTGCCGTGGCGGCCGGGCACGCATCGGAGCGGTTTGTTCTGGAGTGTGGACGTGTCGACGTTTAATTTGTCACTGGTTCTAGGCTCGTCTTGTGGAGCTCAAAACTAAAACCAATAATTTGAGCAGTAGGTCTGCTCAGTGGGAACATCAATTCCCTATTTCCCGTAGCGGCGTGGTGGATCAGCAGTTCTGTCCTCGTGCAGAAGGGCTGGTGTTCTCCGAGCCGGTGTAAGGATTCCTCCTCTTCCCTACATCGGGTTTCGGTAGCAGCGGTGGCTTTCCTGCGCGAGTGGGGACTTGAGCTCGAGGTTTGCTTTAATTGCAATTTAATGTGATCTGGTAGAGGACCCGAGCTACCTTCGGACTCGTTTGCTGGTAACGGTGTGGCAGAAGCCTCCCAAGAGGGGCTTTCATCGGGGTTAACGCCACCGGGAACCCGGGCAGACGTGTGCTGGCTCTGCGCGAGCAGGCGCAGTCGTGTGAGCGTGGCTTCCGTCGGTCTTAAAATTGTGTTTTTAGCCGATGTTGGGTCAGGTTTTCGGTTTGTAGTGTTCTCGTGTCGCGTGGGGGTGAGGCTGTGCCGGGCGCTGGTGGGTGCTGGACGTGCTGGCAGGTGACGGTCGCTGCCTCCTGGCGTTTGCCACTTCTGCTCGATGTTTTCGGACCCCTGAGAGGCTGGGGGGGACGCGCACGGTTAAACAACTCCGATTTCACCTCGATTTCACCTCCCGGTCTCCCTTAGGCATGAGAGGATCCTTCAGTGAACAAGTCGGGACAAGCGGAACTGAGATGGCAGCAGGCGCTCCCGGCATGCGAGGAGGGGCTGCATCTCCGCCCTGCGCTTGTCTCGGGATTTGTGCTCTTCCAGCGGGAGCTGTGGTGGGGCCGGGGACGAACGCGTGTAGGGAACAGAGGAGGTGTCGCTCGGCTTCGACAGCGACTCTGAAAAGGAGACAAAACCGACAGAGTTGGTGCTTCCGCTGGAGAAACGCAAGTCTCGGTCGGAGACCGCCCAGGCTCCGGAGACTCGTGTCCTGACCCGAGCCGGCCGCGTATCATTGCTGGCACCCGAACCTCCCCGGGCGCTGGCACCCGGGTTTTGGGGGGACAGAGCCGCTCGCAGGGTGGGAGCGTCCCGACGCCGGTGATCACCGCTTCCCTTGGGAGCTGACGCGGCGCAGGGGAAGGGGGGGATTGATCCGTTGGTTTGAGGCCGCGGGTCTCCAAACCGCGCTCGGCTGGAACTGCTGCGGGACAGCGCGTCCGTCGGAGACTCGCCTGGAAACGGGCTCTGGTTCATTCAGGTTTTCTGTGTTGAAGATCTACGGCTTCACGTAGAGAAAGCTTCATCAGATCTGTCGAAGGGCGCCTTGTTCTGCGGGTCAGCCGAGAGGCTTTTAGTGGCGGCTGAGATTTTTAGCTAGCAAGGCGCAGAGTCCCGGGGCAGTGGGCGCTCTGGCCCTGGGAGCGTTACTCTCTACCGGGTGCAAATGGTGCTAAATCTTTAAAGCTGAGCGCGAGAGCTGTGCAGCTTCCTCCGCCCTTCAGCTCCCTCCTGCCATGTGCGGCAGACGTTCCTCCCTCGACAAGCCGAAGTTGTCACCATGGCGTAACGGTGACGGGAGGCCTTGGGTGAGGCTGGTGGTGGCAAGAGGTTTGCTTTGGCGGTGAGTCGCGAGTAGATCTGCGGACGCTGGGCAGGGTTCGGCCGCGGAGGCGGTGGGAGCTGGGAGCCCATGGCGCCGGGCTGGGAGCGCTGGAGGTGCTGCCGGCTCTCCCGGGCTGGGTCTCGGTCCCGGAGCTGCTCCCTCTGCGTGGCAGAATGTGAAGCTCATTCGCACGCATCCTGGGGATTATTCAATCTGACTTTTTTATACCGTGGTTTAGGAAAAACGGGATACGAGGTCCCCGGTTATCGATCTCATTTAAGAACCGGTTTCTGCAGCTGGAGTAGGGGAGTTGTCAGCGTTCCCTTCAGAAATCTGACAAGCTTCAGCTTGCTCACGGAGACGGAGCTGAATTATACCGCACAAAGGGCTGGGTTTTAATTCAACAAAATCTGCGCTGGGCGTTTGTCAGGAAAGCAAAGCGGGCCGTTCTCCGATAGCCCGGCGCCTGTGCAGCGCCACAGGCCTCCACGTGCAAGGACAAGGCGAAGCTCGGCTCGGGTTTGGAATTTCTAAGATATGAAGTATAGAGAAGATCAATAGGTGAAGCTTCTGTTCTTGCAGAGTAGGTGATGACTATAAAATTTATAGGATAATATTTATGGGGCAAAATGCTGGGGGGGGGGCAGGGGCTGGCTTAAACCACCCGCTCTTTGCTTCCTGGATCCTGAACGGCCACGGCGCGAGCGTCGCCGCAGGCGGAGGAGCGCGGGGTGTGTCTGTGCCGAGCCGCGGGCCGCGTTGGGCAGCGCAGTGACGAAGAGCCTGTATTTCAGCCAGCTGCTAACTAACACGACAGTAGATAGCGAGGTGTTCTTTTGGGGAGGAACTAGAGCTTTGAGAGACTTCTGACCTTAGTGGAGCCCCCGTCTGCGGAAGGATTCCCTGTAGAATTGGCGGTTCGGTGCTTTTGTACTCGTGAAGGGAAAGTGTGATTTTAATAAAATAAAACACAGCTGTTTGTGGCAGCTTCTCTGACAGACTGGCAGCTAAAATCAACTTCACGCCGCTCACGGAGCTTGGGGAGAAGGGTCAGATTTATGCATCTTCAGCGACAGTATCATATACTGTTCTCTACGAGCTAAACTTTTCTATTCCAATAACTTGTGGGTTATTTCACTGATATATGCAATCCTCTGTTCAGCTACAGCGTTGGCGGCACAGGAACTCTGGAAAAAGTTGTCCCTGCAACATAAAAGTTTTATTTATTGTGGTTTTCTATAGGTAAAGTGGGAAACTGAAGTTGGCTTTAAGTGTTTGCAATCTGAGAAATGATGTGGAAAAGCAGCGCAACTCCGTGTACATTCTTTTCAATCTTTTCTTTTCCGCGTGAAGGCTTTTGTCTTTGTATCTTTGCATTATTTGTAAATGAAATGTAATAAAAGTTGAAATGTTTTTGTCTCTGGCTGCTTAGCTTTTCCTTAGTCTCGTTTGCTGTTGGTTTGCTTTTTGACTGAGGGTTTTCCCTGTTGAAGCATCGGTGCTGTCAGTGCTCGTGTTCACAAAGAAAGGGCAAAATCCCGTTGCGATGGTCGGCTGCCGGGTCCCAGCGGGGAGCCCTGACCCCCGCCTTGCTCGGCAAGGGGAAGCTGCAGCCGCTCGGAAAGCCGCAGGGCGCTGTGCGGAGTTGGGAGGTGCAAAACTGTCCCCTCAGCATTGCTGAGCGCCGAAGGCTCCTGGCGATGGCGCGGCTGCCGTCTCTGCTCGGCTCGAGGCCGCTGCCCGGCATCAGAGCACTGCGGGGTGAGGAGGGCCCGTCCGTCTGTCCGAGCTGTTGGGTTTTTGAAAGGGAGAATGAGCGTGTCAGTGCTCAGACTTGCCCAGTTAGGCTGTCGTATGTGTGTGCTTCAGCTGGGTGTAGCTTCCAGCACACTAAATCTGGCGGCAGGTCCGAGGTAAGTGGAGCCAGCAGTGGAAAAAACTTTGCGCCATGAAGGCAGCGCGTGGCTTTGGCTGGGGTGGGATGGCCGGCAGCTCGGGCAGTCATTTCATAGCTCTATTGACCGGAATTCATCTTTTTCTGGCCCTGTTTTACGCTTGCCTGCGGGAGAGGTGGCTCTGCAGTCAGTGCTGTCACCCGTGGGCAGGCAGGCTGGGGAGAAAGCGGTCGTTCTGGCGGAGCGTTGTGCGCGGGGCGTAGCCGAGTCGACCCGGTGACCCTGCGAAAGGCGGCGCGTTTCCGCTCTCGGCCTGGGAACGTCTCTGGCCGCGGCCACTCGCAGTCGGTTTCTTAGACGCCGCGTAACGTCCTGTCAGCACTTGGAGCCGTTCTGTGGGGGGATGCTGTCCTCTGCGCTGCCTCACCTGCGGGTTTTTCCCGTTAGGGAAAGAAAACTTGGTGGCTGTTCTCAGGACAGGCTTAGAATGGTGAGTGGAGACCTTCTCAAAGTGTTGTGATCAGCAAGCGAACCCTCTCTAAGCGAGCTCGTTAGCAGAACCAGTGCTCTCCCAGCAGATCTCGGCGTTGCTGTTGCCTCCAGAATGCGAAGCTGAAATGCGCGCAGCTGTGGAGCCCCGCGCCTGGGCGCTGTGCGGCCTCCGCCAACAGCTTTCCAAGGGAGAGGGAACGCTGTGCTCTCTGTGCTTGGTCGGCAACGCTTCACCGAGGCAGCGCACCCAGCGTGCGCAGCCCTGTTCTGGAGGGGAACTCCTGGCTGCAGCACCGCACCGGGGCGCGGTGGACAGGACCTGCCTTTCTGCTGCCACCGCTGGAAAGTTCCAGCGTAACAACTGTGAGCGGCTGACCCGAAGCATCTTGCAGAGTTTGGCTTTCGCTGTCTCTTGGGGCAGAGCGGAGAGCTGCGGGGTGGCTGCTGCCGGGCAGAGCCGGCGGTTACAGCAGCGCAGGATTTAAGGCTTTCCGGGTTACCGAGTACAGAAAGCCCTTTGTGAGCATCTGCTGTCCCCAGCTCGAGCGAGCAGGCTCCAGCTCTCCCAGTTCCTCGGCTGTCTCTCGGGGGGAGCCTTGGCGCGGTGTCCCACGACACAGCGAGCACAAGGCCTTCACTTACCGGTCTCTAACTAGCTGCCGCTGACCAGAACCAGGCAGGACAGTCTGACTAGAGGGAGGTCCTTGGACACAAAGTGGCCCTGCGCAGTCGTGCTGCTACCGCAACGACCGCGGCAGCTGAGGGCTCTCGAGCTGTGCTTTCGCTTTCAGCTTTTGAGGGTTTCTGTGTTACACGTCCGTAGCGGAAGTTTCAGAAGAAGAAAAAGCAACATGCACATGACCAAGGAGAAGTCTAAGTATTTATTATCCAACATTCCAAGTATTTATTATCCAACATTCCAGAACAAAAATAACTCTCCTTAAAGTGCTTTTTTTAATGTTTTGTGAGCAACTTGTACAGAGGCTGCTCTCGGTGTCCTCTTCAGACGAGCGCTGGCTTTGCTTTGCAGTAGGTCTCGAAAAGGAGAACAACATTCACACTTGGGAGCCTTGGAGTAGGGAGAAGATTCCTGGGACTCACCCATGCTAAACTGACTCGAACAATTCCAGCTACTGCAGGTCACGTTTCAGCACATCTTTTTCCACGCAGCGTAGAGAACCAGTGTCTACAGCAGCACAGGCCTCTGTTCACACTTGCTGTCTACGCCTCTGCCGTTCCAACAGGTCTTCGTAGCGTTTAAAGGAAGTTGCTGTTGTGGAAAAGACGCCAGATAATGCTTTGCCACTTGGTGCTGTGCAGAGTGCAGTGGTACGGTACTTACAGTCCTTCATACGCTTTACCAGAGCAATAGTGGGGCAGCTGAGCACATTTTTTAAAGCAAGTTTGGCCGGACAGGCCTTGAAATTGGAGGTTAGTCTTGCTGAACTCTAAATGTTTCGTAGTCTTCTGGAATGGTGTCTGAGGAGGACAAGATTAAAGCAAATAGAGATTAGCAGTAGAACCAGAAATGAAAAACAGAACAAGCTACTGCGCGGCGTCCCATTACAGCTGTATGCGCAGGCTGGCCAAGAACAAACCAACAACCTGAAGGCAAAATGGCAAAAATGGCTGTATTTGCCTTTCAAAACCAACTCACCGTTGCAGCGGTAACGCAGGTTTGACCAAATAATGTTCTCTTGGGAGAAGCAGAAGACTCCCAGGCGTCCTCCTCGCATAGTTGTGTCAAGGACAACTCCTGTGTCCGCCACCACTTCGGGGCCTTCATAGAAGCGAGCTCTAGAAGAGAAATAAGCCTGTGTAGGGCATGAAGGCAAGACTGATTCGCCCTCGCAGACGTCGTTCCTCAGTCAGACACGCTCCCTCCTCTGCTGCAGGACCGCACTAGAGAGGCGGTGAACCCCTCACCTGATGTACCCGACTTGAGGCCGATGTTGCAGGAACCAGCGGTAGGACGTCTTGTCCTTCCAGCCAGAATTGCGAGGGTCTTTCCACAGCAGCTTCACCTGGTCTGTGGTGTCCCCGGTGTGCCAGAGGGAATTGCGGAGATACTCGCCTGGGCCTGTTTTAGACTTCACCGCCTACGACAGAGAAGACACGGGTAAAATGTGTGGATAAAGGATTGATCGACCACAGGTGCTTGCCCTGCTGTGTGTGTCCAAGCAGCACAGCTAAGAAAAAGGCCAAAATCCACCGCTGAATTCTCCTTCAGTGGCTGCTTTACCTTCAGTTGAATTCCAGGTTCTGCTACTGCTCGGAAGGGGTTTGCCTGCCAATACGTCTGCTCCATCTGCTTCCACATGACCACGTAAAAGCTGGAACTGTCCTGGTAGCCAAATATGAAGCCAGCGTAGTCATCATCTGTGGCAGTGTTGACGTGGAACGTGCCCTCAAAGTCCACTCCATTGAACGCCGTGTAACCTGTAATCAGTAGGGAAACAAATACTCTCTATTTCGAGACAAAACGTAGATCCATTCCTTTCTGGATTTTCGTGGGACAGGTGGATTTTGCTAAGCCAAATCTGTAGACTCTGCGTACTACAGAAAATATTTTCCCAGGAGGTGGACGGAATCATTAAGTAGTGTCTGAAATACTCGCAGAAGCTGCACAGAGAAGTACGCGGTCAATGAGCGGGAATTTTCCAATAGGACAAAAACAAGTGCCTCACCTACAGCCAGGCCAGGATCGCTGTTCATGGTCTGGACAATTTCCATGCCCTGAGAAAGACGAATGCAACTCATTAGCACAGCTCCAGACGTACAAACGTCACTCGTGGTGAGTGATCGGGGGAGAGGTACGCCCGGGGTGAGGCGCCAGGATTAGGACGCTGTTGAACAGCACCATTAAGCCTGCGGCGTCTTTTAGTGAGAATTGCGTCCGGTTTGGTGCGGGCTCGTTCCTGCCCGACTCACCAGCCCCAGCTGGAGCCGTCTCCTACCTGGTTGAGGACAATCCAGTTGGGGTCAATCTGTGCATCGCCCTCGGGGTCCAGCACAACCGTCTGGAAAGCCCTGAAGTCCGTTAGCGTCACTTCTGCGTTCTCTGGGCACACATCAATTCTGTCAATCACCATGTCTCGGTCAAAGTCATCTTCACAGAGGTTTCCCACACCATCACCTGAGAGCATGGTGGAAGAAAAGGAGTAGCAAGCTTTCATTCATTTCTCCTACCCCTCGTAGTTTACTTGGCTCCTGGCTAGCGCTGTTTAAGGTAGCCATGGCTGTGCAAGGTTGGGAGGTGTTCAGAGCACTGGTACACCCTTCCTTTCGGTCAGCTGCAAAGAAACCCTGAGGCTTCTCCTGCTTGCAGAGATGCTGCGAACAGAAGAAACACCTCAAATCGTAGAAGCTTCTGGAAGAGAACTTTTCCCAAATAAGATCCTGATGTCAGGGTTATCTGAGACCTGAAAATGCCGTAGGACTGTCTCAAGTCTCCAGAGGTCAAACCGATATGCGTTGGGACCCCCAAGCAAAGCTAACGTGCATCCATCTGCCTTACCATCCGAGTCCTCCTGGCCAGGGTTAGGGACAAGCCGACAGTTGTCGGGGCCTGGAGGTTTCTCATCTGGAATCCCGTCATTGTCATCGTCATCATCACATTCATCTCCTAGCCCGTCATTGTCTGTGTCGATCTGGGAGCTGTTGGGCACTGACGGGCAGTTATCCCGTGTGTCTTGGTGGCCGTCCCCATCACTGGTGGAGAAAATCGCAGGTAAAGCTTGTTCACTGACATGTGCTTTAAAATAAGCATGCACCACCTTTCTAGGAGCTGGGATCCTCAGCCAGAACAGCAGGAGTTGGGGACTTCAGCCTTATGAAGTCTTAAGCTATTAGTGACACCAGCAGTAGAGCAGAAATATTCCAGCTGTGGTCTGTGACCAAGCCTGAGAGTGGCAGCTGGTGACAAGCCTGCTGTCGGCAAGCTTACAGCCACTAGTCTTTGGGCCATGCTTCCACTGGGAATTCCACCTCCCTTACCCTCTGACTTTTTATCGGCTAAGGCTAAGCCAGGTTGTCCGGGAGTTGCCATCGCGTGCCTTTTTCTACCTCCGTCCCCAAGATTTCATGCAACCTAAGTATGATTTTTGCAGCAAGCTCTCACCTGTCCTGGTTGGTGTCGCAGACATCTCCCACTAGATCATGATCGGTATCTTTCTAGTAAAATAAAGCAATAATCATTTAAACTTTCCATAGGTCAAGAGGAAGATCAGGCAATAGAGAGGACAAAGAGAGGTGTCTGTTAGCCTCAGTGCCATGGTCATTCTGAGTGAAAACAGAGAGTACAACAGTGGGAGGGCTCCTTCTGCAGGATTTACAAGTTGCTCCGATGAGTTCAGGCAGCGCTGATTCTAAACAGACGAGCAGGTAGGAAGAGAGAAGGCCAGAGTGCAATACTTCCTCTCTGCCTTACTCTTCTGCACCCCAGGATGTTTGATCTCGAGGGGCTGTACTTCTGTACTGCAGGACGACAGCTAGAACTTGCAAGCGGTAATCTTGGGGAGTTCCAGGGCTGCCCACCTTCGGCAGACAGCACGAGCACTGTCTGGAGTGAGAGACATGAAGCAAAGGCAGGAGTGCTTGCTTACCTGGTCTGGGTTACTGACTGTTGGGCAGCTGTCACAGACATCTCCTACTCCATCACCATCGGCATCTTTCTGGTCGGGGTTAGGAACTCTTTTGCAGTTGTCCACTTGGTTTCTGATCCCTAGAAAATATGAAGAGTGGACCCATCAAGGCAACAGGGCTATTAAGGTCTACGCAGCAAGATCTCTTTTGGATGTAAGAGATGGTGAAAATCTAGGACGGATGAATTCATGTGATAAAGCAGCAGATTCAATTTTTGTGTATATTTTACTTTTAATAGAAGTTACGTCCTAGCAGCTATGGAGGATGGAAGAGGTCAGCAGCAACTGATCTTAAAACATACTCCAGAGTGCATCGCAGCAGCTGCCTGAGCATGCTATTGCACATGAACCTGAGAGGAAATGTCCTTAGCTGCATTCCTTAGGAAGAGCTAAAGAACTGAAGAACACGGCTCCAGACTGGCACCGTATCTGTGCAGGAGTGGCCAAGAGGGTGAAGGTGAAGCTGTCTGCAGCTCCCTAAGCCACGACAGAGTCTTCTTCCTCTAAAGGAGACGTCTATATAATTATAAAATAAGTCAAGGTTAATCTTGGCTATTTGACACGGCAGATTTAGACAGTGCCTTTTGAAGGCCCGAGACAAGACAGGAACGATCTAACTGGAAACCTGTATGACTTCACTTCCTCCTTCCCTGCATTTACCTACTACAGCAGCAAACCATGCCAGCAGGCAGCTACTTGGCAGGATGCAGCCATACCCAAACAGCACTAGATGCACTGGAAATACTCTGTAAATAAATATGGGTCTCAGGCCAGCAGCAGTTGTGATTTCTGGCTTTTGAAAGCAGGCTTTGTGCAAATACAGCATCATTAGCACACAGACTGTTTCTAAAGCCAGCCAGGTTTTTTTCTCCCCCAGAAGACAGCCCTGACACATACTGCCTTGAGCAGTAGCTGCTAACAACGTGGATATTCCCCTGCTTCTTTGTAAGTTTAAACTGCAGCACAAAGTAGTGTCCTTGTCTGGACTGCGCTTGGTTTGCACGGTACATCTTTCCTTCTTAAGTCTGACACAGGTTCGATGTGATTGTGCGCAGTAAGAGCGCTCATAAAAAATTGTTAGCATCATCCTGGTCTTTAAACCCTGCGAGAGCTGAACTGTGAAGGATGCTGGCTTGACTGCTCATCTTGGCATCTTAAGAACTGAGCTGTGCTTCACCGCATCAGAAATTAGTGCTACTCCTGTAGAGCTCAAGCCTCTGGCGGCTGGGACGTGCCATGAGGACCTCCGGCTGTGTGCTGAATGGCGTCCTGCGTCTTAGCTCAGTATACGTGCACCTCTCTGAGGATGCTCTCCAGCTGCTCTTACCATCTCCATCTATGTCATCGTCACACTCGTCTCCCTTCCCGTCGCCATCAATGTCCCGTTGATCATTGTTCTTCACTTGGCGACAGTTGTCGCAGGCATCACCGAAGTTGTCCTTGTCGGCGTTGCGCTGGTCTGCGTTGCGTGTGTACACGCAGTTGTCCTGCGGGAGAGAGGGACTGGCTGTGGGGAAGCGTTTGGCACTGAGCGCGCTGCCGAGGAGTAAGAAGGGCAAACGGCCTGAGGGGTGTGAGCAGCCGCTCGGGCAGCCCAGCAGCCTGTCTGCAGCCAGGCCTGGGTTCCTCTGTGCAGCCTCGGCACTGCCCGTTCAGGGAATGCCAGTAGCACCTGAAAATATCTCCAACTGGTGTCTGACCAAGTGAGAGAGAGACTCCCTAATTCTCAGGGGACCGTGACCTGCAAAGTCCCCTCAGTGGCATGATGCTCTCTCCTGTCTGCTTGTGTTTAGAATCATCAGACCATCCAGAATAAAAGGAAATATTGCATGCTGTGACCCGCAGCTTCTCTAAATTCACGTTAAAGGTGTAGGCAGTTGCTTTGCACGACCTCTCAGTACCTTTAGGTATGTCAGAGCATAAGCATTAGAATTCAAACCTCAGCATTTAATATCCCGTCTCCATCAGCATCATCATCACAAGCATCTCCGATTCCATCTCTGTCTGCATCCTCCTGGCCAGAGTTGGGGACAGTCACGCAGTTATCCTGAAAGGAAAGCAACAAAGGGCCTGCTAGCAAGCTGCGCATGTCGCTTAGCCCGAGTTCTGATGGTTGGGCAGGGTCCCACCAGCACCCAAGGCCTGCCCTCACACCAGCATTGCCCGGTTCTGGTTAGGCATTCCTCTGAGGAACTGTTCCCAGCTAAACATGAGACACCTGCTTCTTACCTTGCGGCATTTTTTGTCAGAGCAGCGTTGCTTCTCATCAGGGACTCCATCAATGTCCGTATCCTTCCCACAGACATAGCCGTTCCCTGCCCACCCCACGAGGCACTGGAAGACAGCAGACAAACAAAATGAGGCTGCCGGTGAGTCCCCTGATGGCCATATGCCTCCAAAATTGAAGGCTTTACATGAAAACCAGCACAAAACATTGCAAATCCAGGTACACAACGCTCTACAGGAAAAATATTGTCTGCAAGAAACAGCTATGCTGTAAATATTGTTTCAAATAGCTCAGATACAAGCTCTCTGCATGTTCCTGAGATTATAAAGACAGATGCAGCAGCAACACTTCTTGGCTCCAGCAGGTCGCTGAACGGGCGCTTCGCCCTGCTCAGCTGCGTGTAATGCTCCAGGACTGACACATTTGTAGTGCTTCAGGCAAAAAAACCCAACCAAGGAGCGGAGCTGAGGGGACAGAGCAGCCCAGTTCTGCCAAGAACGCGGAGACGCGGCCATCGCTCCGGTGTTGCCGGAGAGCGGGCTGGTGTCGGGCAGGCTCGCTCTCCAGGAGAGGGCAGGGCAGACCCAGGAGAGCCCACACAGTGCGAGGGAGCCCGCAGCGAGCAGACCCCGGTGGCGGGGAGGTTTGGACCTTACCACGCAGGAGAGGGACCCGTCGCGCTCCACGATGCACTGTGCTTTCTCGTGGCACGGACTAATTTCACCGTTAGGGCAGCGTCTCACTGTCTGGCTCTTGCAGCCGGTGACTTGATCCCCAACAAAGCCAGGTTTACAGGCCCCGCACTTGTAGGATCCCTGCAAGAAAAAGCAATAGGGAATTAACGATAATGTGTGTCCTGGCAAAGCTCCGCTGGAACCTTCCTCAGCAGCTGGACTGCCACAGCTAGCAGAGGCCCCAGAGCCTGGAGAAGAGAGATTCACATGAGGCTTTCCAGTAATATTTACCCGTGTATTGATGCAGATGGAGTTTGGGACGCAGTTTCTGGCAGCACCTGTCTCACATTCATTGATGTCAGTACAAACCTGCCCAGGAAGAACAAAATTGACGTTAACTTCACTCTTAAGCCGATACCACATCAGATTACAGAACGAGGGCATCAAAGCCCCTGACATGCCTTCCCAGGGCCCACAGCTCAAAGTTTTCCTTCAGACAAGCTTGGGCCAGATCCCAGCAATACTCCTGACCCCAAGCAAGCTGTTCACCCTCTACAGAGTCACCAGAGATTTTAGTGGCAAACCAGCTTAGCTCTGAGCTGAGCTGACACAGTATCTCCTTACTGTAAAAGGATAGAAGAGAGTCAATGGAGCAAAAAGGTCAAAGACTGCGTCCTATGACCAGCTAGCAGCTCTCTAAATAACACAAGCCACATGCCGTTCCTGCTTTTGGCAATATATTCTTCTAAACCGTACTAAGGCTGCGTGGTTGGGGTTTTTTCACTTGAATCTGGCCACAGCTGTCAGGGAAGCGGGGGTGGGGGGAGCAGTAGCTGAATCAACTCCTCTGTTTCGCAGTATGAAGGGTTCCCCAGGCTGGCTTCATAGCACAAAGGTGTCAGAGACATAGTGTTCTGTCCAGCATAAAGTCAGCAGAGGAAAGGTCTTGGAGCAGAGGCTGCTTTGCTGCTGACGTGCTAGGACATCCTTGGCAAGGCCCTGCTCTCACTGCATCAGTCTTCCCACCAAGACAACGCAGCCACCTTGTGCTTCCCTCCCACCTCTCTGAGGGTGCCAAGACCTTTGAATTACAATTACAGAGGGGAAAGAGTTAATGGCTTCTGAAGGAGACAGAAACGTTCCCGGACCTTACCTGTTTGTTGGCCCTGGCATAAGCTAGTCCAACCCCTTCGACCATCTGCCCAGTGAAGCCGGGAGGGCAGGGATCGCAGCGGAAGCCAGGGGTGGTGTTAATGCACTGGACCTTTGGGAAGCAGGGGTTTGCGTTGCACTGTAAAAAAGAAAGGTTGTGCAGAACTGTGAGGCAGACTCGCTCAAGGCCAGCTGTGAAGGCAGCTCTCAAAGCAAGCCTCGCTGGGTGAGATCCAGCTATTGTACTTTTATTTTTCAAGAATACAACAAAAATGCATAGAAGTTCCTGGCTTTCCTTGCAAGTGGAAAATGCAGCTTCCCCATCTCTGTTGTTCTCCCAAGTCCCAGTATGTGCAGACAAGTAAAACAAATCAACTTTCAGGACTAATTCTTCTTCAGTGACATCAATTGCCCAGGCAAAGAGCTGGCTTCACTTCACACTTTCCTTCCTGGCAGTCTCTGAGTCCAGAGAACTGGATAATTTCTTACACTGGTTGTGAAAGACAAGAACAGTTTTTTGTTTACTACTCTGGGAAGCAATTGTCTTTCCAACAGCGCTATTAATGCTTGCTTTATTTTCTCCAACACTTCATTATTTTCACTGAATTCTTATGCTCTGTACTGGCAGATGTGTTACAGTAATACAGCGGTTCCCACCTTTTGGTGACAAACAGATTAGCGTCAATCTCAAAATCTCTCATCAACCCTTTTAACTTCAGCGGGTTTTTAAACTGCAACGCTGTCAAGGTGACAGGGCTGTGAAGACACTTACAAACGCTTGGGGGGCTAATCAGCAAGCACAGGACTACGGTTTGGGAACCACAGCACTAAAGGGTCTTATGGACACGCAAAATTAGTGGCTGAGTAAAGTTTTGTACAGGCACAGGCAGTAAACTTGATGGAGTGCCACACTTTCTAAAAAAAAAACAAACCAACAGTATCTGCCTAGCAAGGTTTGATTTAAAGGCAGAAGTAAAGCCATATGAGTAGTGTGGCAAGATTTATTGTATAAAGGACTATCTGGGAAGCATTTGATTCTCTTCCACACATAATAAATCTTATCTCTAACAACTCATCAGCCATCAGCTCAAAAGATTGTAAGACCGAAAGGGACTGTTCTGGGCTTCCAAACTCACCTTCCTGTGTGGTACAAACCAAAAGATTTATTTTGTTTGAGCCTATGTATCTTTGAGAAAGAAACGCCTAGCTAGTGCGGATGTAAAACCAACACGGAACAGAGCTTAAGGGAGGGTGAGAACCAGACTCCTTCCAGTGAAATGATGTTCTGTTGAATTTCAGCTCCTAGGAGAACTGCAAGACTTTTCTTTACCACCACAAGACAAAGCCGCAACACTCCAAGAAAAGCGAGCTGGTTTTGTAACTCCCAGCCCGTCCTACTTGTTTCTTACCTCATTGATATCGGTGCAGTGGGAGCCATTGCCTGAGTAACCTGGGGGACAGGGTCCGCAGCGGAAGCCAGTGCCGGTCTCAGTGCAGGCCACTCCAGGGAAGCAGGAGTTTGGGAGGCATCTGTTAAACTGCGTCACCGTGATGACAGGGCCTGTCACCTCCGGGCGCATGCCTAGAGGACAAAAGGAACGTTCAGAGCAGAGCTGTCACTGCCAGAGACTATCACCAGGTGGTCCCACTGTCTCAGAAGATACCAGTGTGCTTCACACACAGGACATTTCCTTGCATCCTTTCCGAGGGTTGAGCAGTCATAGTTCTGTTTTGTAAATGGAGAAAAATGAAGCCAGAAGCAGCAGCCTGACAGATTTCTGAGTCAGAGCAGACAAAAAAATAAATAAAAACCCCAGAAGTCTTAGCTCCCAGTCCAAAACTCTTGTCGTGCCACCCTCCTTGGTGGTGTAATGCCCTTGCTTTTGGAGTGCCACAGAGGTCGGCTCTCTCCCTAGTTCCTCTACAGCTACACCTCGCTGGTGCTATGGGCTCACGACACCCAGCTAAAGCAGAGCCCACACAACCCAGGCTTAAATCTGGGAAGCACTGGGGAGGGCTGTCAGGCAGGCATGTTAAACAGGACAGCCTGGTCCGTAGCAGGAATACACTCACGTCAGGCTCGCATCAGGCTCTCGCGCCGTCGTGTTATGCCTAACACACTACCTGTTATCTCCACAGGGCCAGGAAACCTCGCTTCGTCCTGGCAGATGAGGAATCCGTCTGTTATTCGGACATTCATCTCTTCTAGGCTGGAATACCACAGTATGGTCTATCTAAGCACGAGGTACTGTGTGTGATGTGTAGGAAATTCTAACCCATACAAAACGCTACTGCACTTCTATTCAGAAGCACTCGGAACACATCGAGCCTGACCCCACACAGCTGCACACCAGCTTCCCTTCAAGTTTTAGGCCAAGTGCCAGGTTTTTGTCCTTATCCTCATGACTTAACCCACAGCACAAGACAACTTGCAAAATTAATCTGTATGGGATGCAGAATTTCACTGAAGGCCAGTTCAAGACTGCGAATAAACTCTCCCAGAATCTAGAATTGTCACAAGTCTCCCACACCCACTGCTCTAAGTGGCAAGGACACATTTTGCTCCTGCTTTCTCCAGCTTAAAAGCCCAACACAAAAAACCTGAAACAAAACAAAAACAACACTCTACCACCACCAACAGCAAAATCTTCACTAAAAACAAGGGCTCCTCTCTTCATGCTTCTCTTTCTGAGAAATAATGAGAGAAGCACACGACTGCGGTGAGTCACGTTGTTCAATGCATGACTAAAAGAGGTCCAGATTCTACAGTAAGGAGTACAGGAGAAGAATGCCTATAAAGCAGAATAGCAAGTGAGGAAAGCAGAAATCAAGTAACAGAGAAAGTTCAGGACAGTTTTATGAGCAAATTATTAAAACAATTGCTGTGGATGAATGCATTTCTGTACTGCAGGTCCCAGAAGCTTTGGCTAATCTCTTTTCCAGCAGAAGTACAATCCCTCCAAATGCAGAAATGGTTACTGCTCCACCCTTTCAGTGTGCTGGCAAATAACAGAGCATCTCCAAGAACCGTGCTTTCTGAAAGCCACATATACTGGAAGGAAGTTCCAGTCTAGAAAAAAAAAAGTTTTTGGGGAGCAGAGGGCAGGATTTAAATGGGAAAATTTATGACCCGGTTTCCCGAATCCTCTGTAAACAACCTCTTTGCTTGGATGGTGACAGCACTAGGATGGAAGGAATAGCAGAGCAATGCCTCTTGGGGGTGATGTTCTCTTCCACTTGCAGCTCAGGAGCAGCCAACTACATCCCACAGGATACCCCGTGTGCTTTCCCAGGCAATTCTAACATGGGCCATGGGCTGGGTTACGAGGAGATGTGGCTGGGCAGCTTTCCGCAGCAGAATGCAGCTACCCTGAGAAGCACAGCGTGGTACGTCACAAAGCCACTAACAAAGCTTATTTCAGAAATTGTGGAAGCAAGCGAATGCTGGGGTTTTGCTGGAAGGAAAGACAAGGTTTTTAAGGCTACTTCTGCACCCCAGGGTCAGGAAAGGGCTAATAGCTTGCCACCGAACCACCAGAACAGCATGGAACACAGGTCCACGCATGCAGAATGCTGTGGAAAATAAAAGGCATCACTAATATTGAGTATTACCCTGTAACACTTGGGATAGTTTTGAAACAAGCCATCTCCTTTGGGGAGATGGTCACAGGCGGCATTTTACTACTATTTTGGACACAAAGGCATGAAGGACTTGGAGGAGGCAGCTGAACATAGGACCCAGCTCAGTAACTCACCACAGGCATCACACTCCATGACTGTGTTCTTCAGGAATGTTATCTCCTTAATCTAGAAGAAAACAAGAACCACCACTTAGCCTAAGGCTGAGTTTTGCTCCCACGCAAACTAATAGCCCCACTGCCAGAAAACAGGGTGTCTCTCGGAGACTGCACAGCTGCTTACAAACAAATTAACTCTTACCCCAAAGCCTGTGTTGCAGACTTTCTGGAAGCTGAGGTGGCTTGTAGTCCCTGCTGTAAGTCACTCCCTACTGGAGTGTTTCTACAGGCTAACTTGGTAATACTGCTCTATCACAGATGCAGGAAGGACTTGACTTGAACACACAGAAACAAGTGTCATGAAGAAAGAGGAATCTACATTATTTGGGTCTTCTCTAGAAGATGCTGAACTAGCAGTCCTAGAGAGGTCTGCTCTATCTGCAGTCCAGGTCCTGCATAGGTAAAGTCAGGAGGAGGTTCCTCTGTGAGCCATTTTTTGCAGATACATGAATATTCTCTGCCATGGCTTATGCCATTCTTTGGCCCTAACGCCCTTGCCATGAGGGTATTTAGAATCTATTCATGAAAGCTCCTCCCTCCAGACTCCCTCTGATACCCTCTAGGCTCCTGTTCCTTCAAGCTTGCTTCAGTAAAGAGATAATCTGTAGCATCAGCAGTGCAAAGATGCCATTCCTTTTGTGAAGAAAGGAATATGGGACAGGCACAAGTAAGCATGTCAGTCTCAAGCTAACATTTATATGACTCTCTAGCATCTTAGATAGCAATCCAGACTTCTTTCCTTGCAAGAGCCTTACTGCCTATCTATAACTGATGCTCAGGACCACCCTTCCGCACCCCATGGACTTCATGCTTCCACGATTAAGTCACTTCACTTTGACAAAGGCTTCTACTCATGTCTCTCTGCCATCTCCCAGGTGTAAGAGCAAGCTTTCATTCTGTGTTAGATTCTCTCTTCCCTCCAACAGGGCTTGGGGTCACGTATTTTGAATAGTTACAGCAGGGACAGATCTAACCCAAATCCCCAGAACATCTCCCATTAGAAGTGGGTGACAGAGAGCAGAGGGGACAATTTGGAGCACTTCTAATGAGTATCAGTGGTTCCTCTGTGCCAGCAATCCTTCAGCCTTTGACTTGGGAGAGGAGATCTGGCCTTTTATTGTTATGCCTTTTGCCATCCTTATTGCAAACATCCCAAGATGCTGAATCAAGGACAAGCAAGTTTTAGAAAAAATCTCTCCACAGATTTAGAAATTATGAACTGCCACCTTGGCTCTCCAGTGGTATATACAAGTTTGTCTTCTGAGAAGGAGTGTTCTTGAAAGTGCAGTTGAGAAAAATGCCATGGATAAAAAAAAAAAAAATAGGTGGCAAGAGCGAGAGAAAGAACAAATAGAAAACCTGTATGGAGAAGCAGTGCTAAGCTGGAAGGGAACACTGGAAATCGTTGCTCGAGGCTGCCAGGAGCCATGTCTGACCTGATTCCTAGTAAACACTGGGTATTTATGCAGCAGCCTGAAATGTGAGAGCAACTCAATGCGGCAGATGTTTTTGCAGATTAGAGGCCGCCCAGTTTGCACTGGCACAGAGATCTGTCTGCCATTCCAATTATCTGGCAGGCAGAGGCTGCTGCCCTCAGCTCCCGGAGTGGATAAAGGGAGAATGGAACCTTTTTCTTTACTTAAAAGAGAGTTGACCAGACAAACCACCATCTCCTCGTTAAAACGGGAAAAGATCTAAGCACCCAAGAAGTTCCAAACTGCCTAAGAAACAACTGGATTCAGAAAGATTTAGGATTAAAACAACAAGAGGAAAGAGTGAATACAGAGCTTGTTTATACTCCGTACGACTTCCCTTTCCAGGACCCTAATAGATGGCTGAAAGATCTCTTCCATCTTCCAAGTTTGGACTCTTTACTGATTTCACGAGCCCACAAAACCAAGGAAAAAGTGACTTGTTTTTCCAGTTCAATATATACCCACTGTGTGTGCCTGTCTTTTTTTTTTAATTCATTCTCCATGTATGCTGTTTTTCAGGAGAGTTGTAAGCAGCACAATTTGGAATTCAAATGAATCTGAGAATTACTAATCTGATTGTGAGACCACCTCTTGACACTGGTTTGCAGCGCAATAATTCTATTGCTCGTTTCACTTAAGAAGCAGCCCCCTTATTCTAGAATTCAGCACAGAAGGCAGAGGATTCAGAGATCTCTCTTGTGCGGCATATAAGGAATTGGATTCCTTTCTCACTTACCTGCTGTTTCAACAAGTCCCGAACTTCCATTAGCACACGGTTAGTTTCTCTCATCTCTTCCAGCATTTCTGGCCCAACTTCACCTCCTAAAAAAATCAAAGTGGTTGGGAAAAACACAGAAGAGCCATTAGCAGTACAAACCAACTGGTATTATTAACTTCAGCTTAATATTAAAGATACAGACTCCTCCACACCGGCCTCTGCCAGTTCCTAACTAGAAGCTTGCTGGAAATAACAGCCTTGCACATAGGGCAGAATTTGCTCTGGGCAGGGCAGACCGTGATAATCAGCCGCGCCTGTCAGGGAGGTAACAGTTACCCCTCAGCAAACAAATTGGCCTGGCAGTCTGGCAGTTGTGGTAGCTGTTCATCTGGCATGGTCTCCACAGTTCACACATAGGAAGGCTTTGCTGCCAAAAGAAGCAAATTAATAATTCAGTGCTGTGGAAGCTGCTCTGAAGGACACCACTAAAGTAAGGCTCTTTGCTGAGTCTATCACAAACGTGCTGCCAAGCACTGAATGTGGAAAACCAGCACATTAGCCCTTGCCTCGCCTCTTCTCAAGGTACAGACTTCTTTCTTGCACAGACGTGTTCTTTCTGGGTAGTGGCAACTTCAAATTACCCTGTAGCGGCTTTGGGACACGGGATCCATCTGCTCATCCATGCAGCATGGCAAAATCCTGTGTAAACTATGCTGAACAGAGGATGTAAATCATCCTACGAGGTCATCTAGGGCAGATTAACACGATTTTTCCTCCCATCTGCTGGATTCTGGGCATGCCTAGTCCTTTGAGACATGCTAAAAATCTAGTCTGTACTCCAGCTTCGCTCAAGAAGAAAGAATGGAAGTAGCTCACCGTTTCCAGAATTATGTAAGTTTTAAGAAAAGTTGAACCGTTCAAAAACAATTGGACACAAACTTCAACTGTGGCCTTCTCCTGTCTGCCATGAGAAAGCACAACCTCATTTCTCTAGTTTTTTCTAGATTAATTGATCATCTAACAGAAATCACACCTTGCCTACAGTGTAAGCAAACCTTTATGAAGGGAGAAATAGCAGTGTCTTCTACAAACAGCACTGTGTGTTCAGGGGAAAATTAGCAGGAGTTAGGAGTCTGCCTCCTTGAGCATGGCAAATTTGCCGGTGCCAAAGGCAGGCTGTGAGCCTGTGCTACTGACTTGGTACAACTTCAGCATTCTCAGGGGACAAAGAAGAGTCTGAAAGCCTCGTGGGTCTTCCTGCACAGAACCAAGAGGACTTTATGAATATTTGTAACCTCTCCAATACGTTTTGGTTTGGGAACTAAACTGAAAGTACCACAAATGTGTCATTCTAAGACAGAAAGACTGAATTAAGTGATGTTTCTTATTTTATTAAAAACAAGGAGCTTGCACATAATTTCTGACTTCAAACAGAGGTTTTAAATAAGCTCTTCATGAAGGCTTCAGGCAGCTTCCGTTACTCCTGGGAAGAATTTTCCATCCCTAGATGTAATTTAAAACAAAAGTTTGGGGTTTTTTTAATATTCAAATTCACAGCAATGATTCAGTCACTCAGGAGTGATTTCCAAAAGAAATCTATGCACTCACAGACGTTTCCATTACTCTGCATCTTACTCTGTGGACTCAGTCTGTCTCCAGAAGCACACACCTGAATCTCTGGTACGCAGTCTGAGTCTGCTGGACCCCACAGATCCTCTTGGAGTTCAGCATTTCCCTAGTGGGCTCTTCAGAGACACGGAACTTTTGTAATGAACTTAGCATGGCTACGTTTTTAGAAGTCAGGGCTCCCCTGAGCTCTGGGTGCACAAGCAGAGAGAATAGCCAAGGATCCTGCTATAGGACATTCTGTACGATCTGGTTTTTTAACTTAAATCATATGCAAAATTCAAATTAAAGTGTCTCTTGCAGATCATTACAAAACACACCAAAATTTCCAGTTGTCCTAGAATAAATGTTTTTCTTAAAACACTTCACTTAAAAAACTTCTAAAAAAGTTCAGGAGGGGAACCGGGGGAAAATCTAAGACTGAACATTTACACAGTTAAGCTTCAAGTTTCATACGAAACTACAAAATCCCTAAACATTGTTCTTAGGTTTCAGTAGATGCAGTTGAAATGTTACATTCTTCTTCATTCCCTTCTGCAAAACAGAATTTTTGTAGGAGTCTAGAAAGCATACAAGTCCAGAAAATATAGAAATAATTAAAATTACTTACCAGCTCTTCTCTGCTGACATGATGTAAAAGGACAAGAGAGGCAGAGGAGAAAAACAAATGCTAGACCTGAAATCATCTTTGAATCTCCAGGCAGTGTGGATGTACGGGCTTCTCTTGCAACGAATTTTTAACCTGCAGGTTTGCCTCTGCTCCCCATTAGTGTCTGTGGTTTGCTATTTATGAAGTTGCATTCCTTCCTCTGAAGTTCTTATTCTCTGATGCTGGACGAGGGGTGGACGTCATTTCTGGCTGCTAGTCCACAGAGAACGTTACAAAAGTAAACAATATGAGAAACTCATCAGGAGAGTAGTTTAATTTTTTTTTTAGACCAGCTTGCCCCAAAATAGGTCAGAAAATTCCAGAATTAAATGAATTCTTTTTGGATTGGGGTTTTTATTTCTTCTTCATGGACACAGGATAGACAGATGATTCATAGCCCTATCCCTCACAGATTTTCCTTCTAAAACTGCTCGCAAGATCACAAAAGCTATGAGACATCTGGACTTCACTAGAGTTTCAGAAAAGGCTCTTTAAAGTCCCAAAAGACAGTTTTACCACTCATACTTGGGGTAGAATTATTGAATCATCTTCCAACTCCAAAGAGGAGCTATTATCCTTTTTCGGAGAGGGATCGAGTAAACGTACTGGCCCTTAGAGGCTGATGTTCTTATTGCCCAGGCTTGTCTAAAGGAAGGATGCAGTGCAGAAATGACAGCATGAAAGCAAGGTAGACTTTGCTGTTTCTTGTCTGAGGAGCAATGAGTCCCAATCCAGCATTTTCCATCAGTTAGTCTCAATCCAGCACTTTCCATCAGAAGACACAGAGCGGATTGAGAAATGCATTGAGAGCAGCCAAAGAAAATCTGCCCAAAGAAAATCTTAAAGCTACCACATCAAGGAAACTGCAGTTAAACTGCGACCTGTAAAATAGGTTAGTCTGAAGACCAGCGAGATTCTTGATCACACATTCTCACTGTTTGATTGTGAAATCTGTCAGTATGTTGATCATACAACACCCTTGGGGACACAGACAGGAAAGCCCCAGGAAACAGTAGCTCAGTCTTTAAAGTGTTATAGCAGCAGGATTCTTGCATATTTACATAAAGATTTTCTTCTCATTTTGGCCTCAGACCTCCCGTGTTCAGGAAAGAACTTCCCGTCCCTGTGGCTGTCCACAATTCTTGAAGGTAACAGGGCGCAGTCTTGCAGGCGCTGGTGAGCATGTACGTTCACTAAAGTCAGCAAATAAATATTATTAGTTTTATGTTACGAGAATGCTGCAGCAGACAGATTTTACACTTTCTTGCACCAAGCAAATTTATACTGGAAATAAAGTTACTTTGCACGTGTTACCTAGGTGGCATTTGTATGATTCTGCTTGTCTAGTGCACGTGCCATCTCATGTCACACACACTTTTTGCTGTTGACCCACAGGTAAATCAGCTTTGAGGGTTTGATACTTGTGGTAAGCTAAAGTGGTTTAGCTGGAACTCAGAACAACTGAGTTTCCCAGGTTTTAGCATTTATGGGTCCTTCTGGAGACATCAAAACCACGGCAACTGATTATCAAAATAAAATATACTGCTTTTCCCAGTGATGTTGTGGGAAATATTATTTACAGTTTCTATTTTATAGCAATAAATGGGGAATGAATGAAAAATACCCTTTCGCCCATCCTACAGAGACCAAGTCTTTCACCTGAAACAGTGATGTCTGTCCAGCTTGTTTGAAGATGCTGCTGTCAAGAGGTGAGAGAGGTGCTCAGACTTTGGAGACTGCTCAGTCCAGGACCCTGCTAGATGGCAAGCAACGAAGCCCATTCGTACCTGTTATGGTAGTGGAGAGTTTCAAGGGAAAAGCACATTACTTCAACAGAAGCCTGATAGGTCACTAATAGAAGAAGGTTGTTGCCAACTATCAAGAAAAAATCTGGGTTTTTTTTTCAAGTGGGAAGAAGTCATGAAGCTCCAGAAAGAAAGAGATATAACTCACACGGAATGAAGAATGGACAAGGGTCACTTATGAGGTCACCTTGGAAACAACTGACATCAGATTTGCTTTGTGTGGAGAAATGTATGTCACTATAGAATGATGAGACAATCAAAATCCCAGCTCTACAGAAAAGAAAAGAAAAAAGGAACTATTCAATAGAAAGCAAATAAAACATGTATGAGCAGTAGTGATGTTTTCTGCGAAGTACAGCATTACTCAATGAAATCAGGACACAAAACCAAACAAATCCACATTAATAAAACCCCTTAAAGCCAGACACCTAATAAAAAAGTTGCTTGAAAGTCCAGTATCCAGCTAACTGGATAATTCCGTGTTTCTAAGTTTTCAGGGGCCAAAACCCACCAATTTTTGAGAAAAGATAGTAGGCTAACGAAAACAACCATTTCTGAGACCATGTGAAATTCACTTGTAAAACAACGTGACCCCCCCGCCAGCAAGGGAGCGGTATTTGTGTCCAGGAGGAGCTGTCGGAGACTACCCAGAAGAGTCCTGCTTCCCCTGTACCGAGTTCAGCATTTTTCTGAACACTTTCAGCTGCCCAGAATCACATGCCCTTTTATAATACTATAAACTGAGGATCACGTTGTATGTAAAATTCACTGTATTTTTCCAATATGCTTACTATTTAACATCCAAATTAACTCATCAAAACCACATTATAGAGAAGTCAGATAATTTTCTTAGGTTTTACTATGAAGTAAAGACACTCAAATAATTGACATTAAAAAGAAGAAATCTCCCAAGCTCCTGGAGGACAAAAGGAAGAGTGAATCCCTCTCTTCTGAAGAATACCTTGTATGGACGAGCTGTACGTCACCGAAGTATTTAAAACATCCAGGGCTACCAGCAGCAAACCTCGATCTCTTTACAGGGAAGAGAAAAAGAGAACTTTGGGAATATGGATAGTCTGCAAAGTGGGTGATCTGTAAGTACCTCACCATCTCTGTTCTCCCCTGCAAGAGAGTCACTAATAATGAGTTTATTAGTGGAGGCTGGGGAGCATACTGAACTGGCTCACAAGAAGCACATGTGACTTGTAAGTACCTTTGCAGTTAGCTGAGGTGTTACAGTGCAAGAGGAAGACTGTGAGTATGTACTTAGAAAATGCAAGTTCTCAAACTCAGTAAAGTCATGAATGTTGACTGCTGAGAAATGACATTCATTTTCCTCAGCAACAATTAGTGTAGGACAGCATGGTGACAGAGCAGTGCTTATTATTGCTCACTCATGCTAAATGAAATGAACCAAAGCGTATTAAATCTGCATTACACCAATTTTCAATATTTGAACAAGTCTTCTGCATATTAAGGCAGCAATCAGTATGTCTTTATATTCTTCTAGAAACCTGAGGCCATTTCTCTTTAGTCTCCAACAGTTTCTGGGATCATTTCTATTCATTGACAGTAGCAAAATAACTGTGCAAATTAAGATGTAGCTAGTTTATACAGAGCTTTCTTGAGTTGAGCAAGACACAGTGTCTCCACAGGGTGAGGTCATTCCTACCTTTATTTTCCTTGGACTCATTTTATACCTTTCTATATTCAGATCTGAGAGCTAGAAATCTCTGTAAATCACTAACGCAGCTTAAACACACAGCAGCAGATCAGAAAGTGGTCATGGCTTGTTTGCCTTTATCTGTTTAAACAGGACAAATTAAAAAATAGCTGATATATCTGAAGTTATTATTATCTGATTGGGGAAACATCTTCCAGATTTGTCAGTATCATTTTTTAAGCATTACTGATCTAAAAAAAAAAGGAGCAGTAGATAGTGTTTATTTGAGCTTCAGTGTAGAAGTGTTTTTGCACTCAGTGCAGTGCCAGGTTAGTTACACCTTTTTCCCTGACTGGAGTTGACATCACAAATGAAACCAGCACACAAACAAACAACAAAAAGAAAAGCTCATGCTAGTTTAAAGTTTAAATATTTTCCATCTCTGTGTTTTTAACTAATTTTGCCAAGTGAAGGACAAAAGTCAGAAGGAAAAAGTTATGTTTCAGTCTTGTAAGGTCAAGTTCTAAAAATAAGTGAAAAACACCTACACCCTCTGAAATGGTATGCTAAGTGTTTTACAATGTTTCTTATATATTTGTGGTCATAAGAAACCAAATTTTACAAAAGATGACCAGTAAGGATTTCAAAAACCATTTCCTCCCAATACAGGATCAATAGTACCTATGGCACTCTTCACAAAGGCTTCTCTACCCTGTTCTTAAATGCTTCCAGCGATGGAGACTCCGCAAGCACCCCAGGCAGCCTGCCAATGCTTTACATCCCCAGCGTTAGGACATGTTTCCGAGGGGTGCTATTTAAGTCCATCGCTTCCTTTCTTATTCACCATGGACTCAGAGAGCAGATCAGTCCCTTCTCTGAAGTAGCACTATGTATCTGAAAACCTGCATTTCAGTCCTATACTTTCATAAAAGAGTCTGGTAATGTGTGTGGCTTCCAACTTTTGTACAACCAATATAGAAAGGTGGAGATGAAAAATTTTCATAGTCATTGCAGACTGTCAACAGGTAGCCAGTTCTAAGAGAAACATAAGTCTTGAAGTCTGAACTAAACCCCAATCAGTCATGATTTTTGTTAATTGTCGCAGCATATAAACTCTCTGCGACTCAGAAGATACATTATCTGTTGTGGTGAACTGCTAGATTAAAACCAATGTTGAACCAACCCGACACATTTATGCAATACTCATTTCTGTTTCACTCCTGAGTACACCAGTAAGAAGCCCGCTACATCAGAATTTCACAGCAGAGGTTTTTTCAGCTTGGACTTATTTTGAATGCCACTGTCTAACATTTACAAATTCCAAAGATACACATTGTGAAAAGGACTGGACACTGAAGTTTGAGGCCCAGCTGCCTGCAGAATATTCAGTCGTGTCCTACCTTTCTACCATGTGCTTCCAGACAAAACAAGAACCTACTTTCGAAAGTTTGCAAAACATGATTTTACAGCTTGATTATGTACAAATACTTATTTCATCCGTTGCTAAAACACAATCTCAACAAACAGGATTCCTAAATGATCTGTACTTGGACTTATTTGCAGTCCTGAGGTAACAGTTTAAGTATTAACTAAATGATGTAAAGAATAGCACCAATGCTTTATGGAGGACAGATTCATTTTTTGACATAAACACCTGAAGTGATGCAAATATTACACACAAAATCCGTCAGTCGATACCTAAGAACATCTCCCTCCCCTCCCTGTATGCCCCATTCATTACAAGATGGAATAATCTGTTAAAGGCCATGGTTTGTTGCACGTTTGAAGAGTTACAGCTTGCTGCAGTCTGGTTTCTGTCTCTAACTTTCAATTCCTCATGAAAGCAAGGCACTGAAGGTCACTGAAGACCTTTTATAAGTACTTTAAATGTTTTTTTCATTTAATCAATGGCAAACTGCAGTGACAGAGAATCAAGCCTGTGAAATGTAATAAATGGACACAGCTCCATTGTGCACTATGCTAAGTTTATCATTCATTCTTCTTGTTGTTTTCTACCCTACTAATGGAATTTGACTCATGTCAGTGAAGACATTTACATGAACTAAAAAACACTCACAGAACAACTCGCTGTGGCAATAGGAGGAATGACATAAGGCTGGGCCACAACCACAGTATCACAGCAACCGCCACGTTGTGACAGGGACGTCTCCTGGGAGGAAGCTATTGCCTGACACACAGAAACTGGGGCCCTCCTTGAAGTGAGACCAGAAGGGTCAACCTCCCAATTTCTGATTCAACACTGTTAGAAATTTGATGACTTTTAGCCTTTCTGCATATGAAAGGCTGACTTTCAAGGGAACATCAGTTTTTACCCTGAACGTTTTCTCAGAGTTTTGAATGCAACAGAACACAAACACCATAACGTTGGTGTCTAAAAATAGCTGCAAAGTGGTTTCTGAAAAAAGGCGCAGAGATGCCTTCCGATGTCTGAGGGAGGAATACCACAAAAAAGAGACTGACGAGCTGAGAACACATTCAAACTCTTTGTTTTATCCTCAGCTCCTAACCCCCAACCAAAAATAGTAACCAGAATCAGTACGACCTGAGTAGGGGTTTTTCCAATAATTGTGCTGTTGAATAGCCAACACAACAAATGCACATTTAATAAGTAGGAGACATTTGTAAGCTTTCAAACACCTATCAAGAAATTGATGCCTTTACCACCTCCTTTTTCTTTCTTTCTTTTTTTTTTTTTTTTAACTTGAGTGAATGCTGAGGTAGAGGGAAAAGAAAGGTGCCAGTCTGAAAATTTCTAAGTGTGTCATCAGGACAGATTCCCTGCACCTCCAGATCTGACCTAGGAAGCTACTAGTAAGAGTCGGAAGCAGCTTCTGTCCCACAAGGTTTTTTGTTTCTTGACCTCTCTAATGAGACTCCCAACAAGATAACCAATCTGTAGCAACGAGGAGAGAGATAAATGGCCTGATTTTTTATTGCCACGTTACTGAGGAAGGAAGAATCCTGCTCTACAGATATGGAATGGAATCACTCAGAAGCTCAGCAGCTTGCGCTAGGTCATACCATGCGAGTAAATTGAACCTGGAAGCCCAAAGCTCATGCCAGCACTGTAATAACTAAACCGTCTTTCTTCTCTGAACAAGGGGAATCTTCATTCACAAACATTGGCAGGGAAAGATACTGAAAAAAAAAAATGCACATGCACATTCATCTAAACTAAGTGATACTACATAATGTCTGGGCAGCCTTACCACCACTGTAGGTGGCTGATCTTCCTGGAAGTGTCCTATTCTACCCACATTGGCCGAGAGAACGACACACGATGATGCGGGAACTCTGAGGAGCGTCAGCAAGAAAAGCTGTATTTTTACAAGAGAAGAAAATATCAAACAACTATAACCCTGCAACAAACAAAACGTGTCTAAGTGCACAGTAAGAACACCACAGTTCAGTTTCATGGCAGATGTGGTACTGAACTTCCAATACTCAGAGAGCAGCAGAAAGCATGAACGAGGCTAACCTAGACTGTTCAGGTAGTCTCGGTTACTAGATTACTTGGTTACCAGTAGATCCATCCAGGGAGTCTACTCAGAAACAGCACGAGATGAGGCCAGTGACAGGACTGGTGACAAAGCCACAATATAAGTCCAAGGTCTGTGCAGAGACAAGGCTACAAGATCACCTTGAACGTTGTCCTTCATTTAAAATATGGTCCAGAACTTCCCAGCGTCTTGCTGAGTTTTGATAATGGAATTTGTCTCTAGAAAGGCCGCAGCACTGTCAAATGTTCCGTGCTCCTGGGTCCCACACAGATAATCCCACTCCTTCCAAAATGCCTGAGGCATTGTGTCAACATAAGCCTGTCTGAAGAGAACTAAGACACCTGGAATTAAATTTTCTTTACAAAACTGAGGGCAGGAGGCCAATCAAAGGGCCCACAAATTTCATATCGGCCCTCATTCAGTTTTGCTTTACCTCTCGTTTAAGCCTGCCAAAGACAAACTGTGACAAACCAGAAGCCCAAGGGACTGAAAAGCAGTGGCATGTTCAGATCAAGAAGAGCTGTCTCCCATCCTTCCCTCCCTCTCAAGCAGCTCGCTGTAACGAGGCTTACAGACAGGGGCGTAAAATGCTGCCAGAGCTCCTTCTCCCCACTGCCACCCTACTCAAAACTATTCCCCAGCATGTGTTGTAATCATACACCCAGGAGGGCTGTTAAAACCTTACAGGAAACATCTCACATTTTTTCCTTTACTATTCATGCCATTTTCTATCATGGACAATAAAGACTGCTAACACTGGATTAAGCTCATTTGCAACAATGAGCTACTATTGCTCCAGGAGCCAGCGGGAGCTCAGACTCACTGAGGGAACTGGGAATAATTAACTGAATTGTACTGGAAAAAAAAGGAGAACACTGAAGGCTGTTTTGACCAAGAGAGATACAAACTGATGTGATGGTTAAGCCATCAGGTCTTGCTGGGAATTATTGTTGGGAGTATCATTAATGCTTAGAGTATGCAGTTTTCTTCAGTAAAACTGCTTTGGCTGTGGTCTCCCTTTTTGGTGTTTGCTACTAAAAGACACCTCCCAGAGTCATAATGACAATAACACAGTTTTACTGATAGCTTTCACTCGTTGCTCAGCATGCACTAAGTCACTTCCCAAAACTCTTAGGGATAGCAAACGTTAAAAACAAAAGCTTTTCTAAGCAGACTGGGCTTTCTTTTCCCCTAAATGATGTATATAATTCATCTCTGTGATCAAACCTTCTTATTGTGTAATTCAGGGGTCTTCAGCAAGAGTGTAAACAGGAATTGTCTCATTACAGAAGGGACTGGAAGTGCTCAGTGCTCTGAGATCACACATGTAGGTGGGCAGACAGCACGTACACTTTTTAATAGTCTAGGGGACCTCTCTTGGGGAGCATTGACTTGGTTTGGATCATGTACCAAGACTTACTAACTTAGAAGAAACATCTGGCATTGTCCCCTTCATAGGCAGAATATCAAACCTGAGGAACCCTGGAAATCCACTCTGATACATTGCTGGAACTGTCTGCACTTTATTAGTTCAGTAGCCATACATAAATGCACATATTGTGTATGAATAATACTATTTCTGTATAATACATACAAGTATTACTTAGATGAGTATTTGCTGTCCTCAAATTACTGCCTTCTACCCACAAGTTGGCACATGCCTTTAGCCTTTTGACACGCAGCTTCAAAAAAAGATCAAGTTTCCATCATGCCTTTCAGCAAGGAAGATCCCAAGGAGCTTGACAATCTATTCATACCTAATACCACCAGAACACAGACACCTTTGGGACAGAGAGCACAGCCAAACACATAACAAGAGTGCAGAACAGCAGAAAAAAAGGGAAACATTTGGCTTGAAACTCCAGAGGAAACCTTTCTTTTTATAGAGAGAGCGAAGGAATGGTTAGCATCCATTCACGGGAGACAGAACTCTGCTTTCTATGGTCACATCCCAAAGACCCACAGAGAAAATGTGAACTTCACAGTTTATTCTGCCTCAGAAGTATGAAGTGGTAAGTTACCTTTCCCAACAAGCTGGACCAGTAGTTCTAATAAGCATGTTCAGACAGACCACAAAGCTGTCCTTTCTGTGGACATCTGAAGGGAACAGCAAGAAAATTTCCATGCCAAAAGTTATATTAAGCAAACCTGTTCAGGTCTGCTGGATACATGCAGCAAAAAGCTGTAGCTTTTTGTTAAGTGTTGATTCAAGATTAACGATGGTTCTCTTGACATTTCCTCTCTTGCTGACTGCAACAGGGGCCATTTTTTTTCTTCCCCTTTGCTCTTTTTCACACAGCCTCTCCATAGCAATTAGCTCTACTGCTTACACTTTAAAAAATACCAAAACAAACAAAACCCCCACCAAAAACCATAAGGAAGATATCTTGTGTAATTTAACAGCTGGAAATAAGCAAAACCAGTACCAAGCAATCAGGTCTTTTCAGGACACCAGTCATCAAAAGACCACTGTTGAGGTACTCTGTTAAAATTTCATTTGCAGTCAGCTGTAAGCAGGAGATATAAACCTTTTCACTGCTGAAAGTCAGAGTTAACTTGTACGAAGAGGAAGAAAGGATAGATCACGCTGTATTAATCCCCCCTCACACCTTCACTGGCTATGGGGATGCTGAAAGCATGAGGTCAAAAGCCTGACCATGCTTTCTTCAAACTCAACTCCTCAAAATATTGGATGGGACAAAAAAGGGGGAACAGAAGTTGATCACTAAATGCAATGCTCTTTGTCTCGTCTCAGGAAGAAGCTACAAACTTAAGTTCAGTTTTAATACAAGTAGTTTAACACTTAACTATGATTTTTTCTTACAAAAGGGAGATGTGGAAAAAAGTCTTTATGAATTACAATGAAAATTCTTCAAGTGTGGGTGCTTTCATCGATTGTCGTGGAATGAGGATGACTGGGAGATTCATGAAGAGCAGAAAGAACAGAGGGATATAGGAAGCACCAGCAGACTGTCAAGGCTGTTCTCTGAAGCAGTCTTATTAGCCATATGTAAAATGAGAATCTTGAATATGAAAAACAAAAATGAGTTTATTATTATAGCAGAGCCCTAGTATTCCACAAAAATAATTCTTTCTCTTATGATGGTGGCTCAGCAGAACATTGTCTCAATCTTTTTTGCTTATGCCTCACTTCAACCGATTAATAACTTTTGTTAGATTTCAAGCAAATAAGCATGAATCTTCTTCCTGGAAACTGTCTTTTATGCCTTCATTAATTGTTCCCAAAATCTTGACCACAAAAGGATGCCAGATCCTCAAGGATGAGCAGAGAACGACAAACCCGGTATCTTCTAGACAGACCCCATTTTATCACAAGGCAGTACACCCTCCAGGCTGTTGTCCTCCTTCCAGTGTTTGCCTGAGGCGTTCCATAGGCTTTCTGTCAAAGGTAATTACGGCTGTCATAGGAATGAATAGACAAAGATGTTCACAAGGCCCACGCTCTGGGGGTGGGGAAGGACAGCTATCATCCTCAGAAGCAGGAGCACGTTGTCTCTCTCAAAAGAGAGATCTCATACAATACGAAGACGAATTTTCAAACAGAAATAATAGCACAGAGCCAGGCAGCTGAGCCCTCATTCACATCTGGTTAGATAACGATGTTAAATACTCAGCTATTCTCATGCAGAAGTATCTCCCCACTCAGGCCTGAAAGCACACAGGTACGACTCAAAAATGCTACTTGAGTTGCAGCTTTCGCAAAGCTGAACGGAACATCTGTGCTACCTGGCCCAGACTACTAGAAAGTTATTAACAGGTGCAAGGCAAAAGAATCCATTCAAGAGGCCTATTAGCCTCAAAGTAAACAGTTCCATTTCTCAAACAGCTTGTTTCACCAACTTCACAGACTGTCGAAACAAAGAAGCCACAGGCTCCCAAACGCGTGCTTTTCCTGGCGCACACACTGTCAGTTCATCTTATCATACATCTCTTTTCACATGCGCATTTTATTTTCATAAGCTTTGAGACATTACAGATTACTGGCTTTCTCCAAAAATTGTGCTTCTTTGTACATCATTTATAAGCTCAGAGGAAAATTCAACATCATCCAGACTACGGGTTGGTTTTTTTTTCACCCCTAGAGAAATGGAAAAATGGCGTGTACAGAGGCTCACAAGTGGTGGGAAGCCCTCCAGAAAGATGGAGTCTGGAGACTAGTCCAAACCTCCTGAGTTTTCAAGAAAATATCAAACCAGAAATCTCACAGGAATGAACTGGCTCTGGAGATTTCTGGCAATTCCTTCTCCTGACCCCACCCAAAGCTGAAAAACAGCCACAAAAGCAAATCTAATCTTTTTCACAATATTTTTCAGTATCATGGTCTGTGTAAAAATTCCAGGTAAGTCCGTGCTTCATCTAAATTGCTCTTCCCATCCAAAGGTTGCAAGGACACCTATTTAGCCTAATTGCAACAGTCACAGAATTACTCTATTTTTAATTCCACATGGAAACTGGAAGTTTGATCCTCTGTATTTTTGCAATGCTTCCTTCAATAAAGGCCAATTGCTCTTGGCTAGCACAGCAGTCAGTTTCTTCCATTAACCTTTATTCCAGCCAAAATACTTTGGGTGTAAGCGACATTGAGTTCCTGAGACAATGACAGCCAGAGAAATACCTATCATGAGAGTGGAATCTGAGAGCTCTCCCTAAACTCCAGCTGCCTTGTCTCTCCTTGACATCTTTTCAGTCTTTGAATCCTTTCTGCACAAGCCATTACACCCTTCAACACTTCTTCCAGGAAAGCGCACACAATTCCAGGAACCCCACGCCTCAGGGGGGCAATGACAAAAGCAAATTTCTACTGGCAAGGCAGGAGCCAACGTTGAAACTTTGAGCCTCTATACACAAACCTGGTAAAGGCTACCGCAAAGACCAGTGTTTCCCAAGGAAATCAAATATCAATGCATGGTTTGGATAGGAGATCTTCTGGAAAGAGTAATGAACATGTCTAACCCTGTATACTCAGCAAAATCTGATCTCACAGCCTGAGATCATTTGCTGGCTTCAAGTCACATCTGGGACTTACTCCTAACACAGCGGGAAGAGAAGTTGCTTCTAGGGACATCCAAGTTCCACTTCTAAATCTCCCTATAAAACAGGAGCTTTTGCCATTTAGTACTGCAGGTGCCCTCTCCTTTTATTTTTTTTTCCTTTTTTTTTTTTTTTTTTTTTTT
>Ga0065711_1000628_pt1 | contig 59958 bp, 22 predicted proteins | sample Hoacrofraction12_FD_59098 | JGI IMG/M metagenome (GOLD analysis project Ga0065711, IMG submission 59098) | Hoatzin crop microbial communities from Cojedes, Venezuela - Epithelial fraction 12 v2 (version 2) | ecosystem: Host-associated > Birds > Digestive system > Esophagus > Crop | place... | reverse complement strand
TGGAATACCGGGCTCTGTTTGGCCAGGTGGGGTCAGCCCCCACCCCCCGGCTGTGCCCCTTCCTGGATTCCAGTGAAAATTAACCCTGTTCTGGCCAAACCCAGGACAAGCAGCAGTCAGGCATTCATGCCAGTTTAATATGGCGAAGATACTAAGATGTACAATCTGTACGTTGCTGACTGGGATACAGAGAAACCAACTCACCTAAAATTCTGGGTTTCCAGCTTATGCATGCTCCTTCCATTGCACTGTGCAGATTCATTGGTACTTTGTCCTGTAGTGCATTTCACAACGCCATGAAGAAAAGTCTCCACCTAGCCAGACTAATGGACCAGCAAATATTGTTAAAGGATGTTCTGCATTCCCCATAGCAGTGCAAAGCAACTGGAACATACTAGTTAATATGAACGATAAAGATTAAAACCATGGACATTAAATCACTTGGTTGACACTTTTGCCAATTCATAAATGTTTTCTCCAGCCTGATTTAAAAAGAAATCCGAGGCAAAAAGATTTTCTGGTCAATGTGTATGTATGTCACCCCCATGTTTGTTCAATTTTTGGCTTTGACTATTGAGCATTTTTCTGGGCTTAATTTCTCCAAATATTTGGTAAGTCATTAACTGGAGGAGTTCATGAAAGGCATAATACGGAGTCAGATGTGTGAATTTTCACAGGAATGTATGCATGTGAGCACAAAGCCACAATAATATACCACTTCTGAGAAAGACTGAAGGCAGAAAGGGGCAGAATGGTGCTGGTTGGGTGTATGAGCAATCTTGCAATAACAGTATGATTTGCAGGACAATACAACACAGACATTTTCCTTGGGTATAGTGGTTCTGCATTCCTTCAAACTATGGACATCATCCCAGAGGGCAAAGTAGCCCTCTGAGACTGAAAGGAACAAAGGAGCATTGTTTTCTGATTAAATTAAATATAAAAGTAATCTGAGATTTGGAAGAAAAAAACTGCTTACAGCATCATTTGGGTATAATATATATCTCTATACTTTTGCCTCTGTAATCTTGTGGCAAGCAGGTCTGTGTCATACTTACATGTGAAGAAAAAAATATTTGAAAAAAAGGTAGTTGTTTCCTAAATTTGTCTAGGCACAGAAATTACCAAATCAAACCAATTTTTCTTTTCAGTTCAGATATTTCTACCATCCTCTTGAGTTAAGCTTTCAAAAATACAATTTTTATGTCATTGTCTGCATCATTCAGACTATGTAAATAGAATGATATTTTGGCTAGGTGTTTAGTTTTTGCAATGCCACATAATAATACTTAGTGGGAATAGAAGTCAATGACAGTACAACAAGAGGTCAGTTATGGAAGCCTCAGAGAGGGAGGAAACATATTTTGTGTTGACTTGCTCTGTTGCCTGCTAACATAGAGGCAAAGACAGAAAAGACGAAAAGCAAAGTTGAAAATTACGTTATGTAGAGGGTCTAAGTCATTCTCCCTGGTCTTGGTATGAGGGACAATTCAATTAAACTTTGCTTTTATTCTTTTTTAATTATCCTATCAGACAGAGGACACTAGATTTTCTTCTTTAATTGGTCTAAAATCAAAGCAGGAGATCCCACTAAGTGACTTTCGACATGCACTTGTAGAAGAAAGATGAGAATTTGTGGTGGGTTGAACTTGGCTGACTGCCTCATGCCTTGTGGCTCCTCAGCAGGACATGGGGAGAAAATACAGCAAAAAGCTCATGAGTGCAGATAAGGATAGGGAGATCATTTACCTGTTATTGTCATGGCAAAACAGACTTGACTTGGGGAAGGATAATTCAATTAATTGCCAACTAAATTTAGCAGACTAGGCTAATGGGAAATAAGAACTAATCTAAAAACACCCTCCCCCCCTTTTGCTTCTTCAGAGGCTCAACTTCACCCCAAACTCTTCTACTTCCTCCCCCAGAACAGTGCAGGATGAGGAGTGAAGGTTGCAGTCAGTTCATAGTGCTTTGTCTCTGCCATTTTTTCTTCCCCGTGTACTTCCTCTGCTCCATCATGAGCTCCCTTCTACAGGACACAGTTCTTCAGTAACTTCTCAAGTATGGGTCCTTCCCACAGGCTACAGTTCTTCAAGCGCTGCTCCAGCATGGGTCCATTCCATGAGGTACAGTTCTTCAGGAACATACTGCTCCAGTGTGGTTTCCTCATCCGTTTACAAATCCTGCCAGAAAACCTGCTCCTGCACGGGCCTCTCTGCACATGCCGCAATTTCTGCCAGGACCCTGCCTTTCTTCAATGCGTATCCACCTGTTTCGTTATGAGGTCTTCCTTGGGCTGCAGTGTGGACGTCTACTCTATCATAGACCTTCATGGGATGAAGGGAAGCACTTGCATCACCACGGTTTGCTCCACAGGCCACAGGGAAATCTCTGCTCCAGTGTCTGGAGCAACTCCTCCCCCTGCTTTTTCACTGACTTTGGTGTCTGCATAGTAGTGTCTCTTACATTTTCTCACTCATCTTTCCCAGATGCTACTGTGCAGGAGCATTTTTTACCCTTTCTTTAATATGTTATCACAGAGGTACTACCAACATCGCTGATTAGCTCAGCTTTGACCAGTGGTGGGCCCATCTTGGAACCATCTGGAAATGATTCTGTTCGACACAGGGGAAGCTCCAGGCGTTTTCTCACAGAAACCATGTGTGCAGCCTCCCCATTACCCAAACTTTGCCATGTAAACCCCATGCAGAACTATAGCAGACATCATGCTTTACTTGCTTTACTTCTTTCTGGCTTCTGTTCCCCTCTGCAACTGCATTTTGACAAGAGCTGATGTCAAGATTTGGGAAAAGCATCCTAAGCTAACACTGCTGTCCAAACAGTCCTTGCTTATTCCCACACAGTCCACTCAGGTTAAGCATGTTTAAATGAACCTTGAATTTGGGGTAAGAGGTTGTAAAAATAAAACAAGATAACTGATAACTGGAGAAAGAGATACAGTTTCTTAATAAGAAGTTCTGTTTTCTTCCATGTTTGTACAGAAAAATTTCTAGTTAGCTACAAACACAGTGAAATACAACCTATAATAGGACCCTTAAAACAATGAATTTTTAAAATATGAACTTACACTGAAATTATATACAGATAAAACATATGAAAAGATAAAAAACGGAAATCAAAATCCCTAAATGAGTATTATTTTCATAGATTAGCATTAAACCAAATTTCCATCATTCACAGCTTTTTTGATGTGTTTTCTCATACTAGAGCTGGGTAAAACTTACAGTTCCCAATACCTCCAACACCTCCTCCCCCACAATGAGAATATTAAGTCCAGATTCCAGTCTGGACTTTGTATTTACAGCCTAGGAGCTGAAGAGTCCTTCTCTGAGAAATGTCACATAAAACAAAGCCTCCAGAAGAACAGCAGGCTATTCCTGATAAGTGAGGTACATAATCCCTTGAATCAAAGTGTGCAAGGTCTCTTGCATACTTAATAGACAAAATTTTCAAAAATATTCTGTCTTACTGCTCATTCCCTGGGGGAACATGGGACTAGCAGATGCCCTTGAAAGCTTGTAATAACAAGTGGACCAAATCACTTCGACATTTGTTAATGATGATGCAGAGCTGTTAATAGGAATTTCACACAAGCCTCTATAAACACATTGTAGAAGTCCAAAGACTCACGTGATTGTCTGATATTTCTGCTTTATGGTTCAGTAATTCATTTATATGATGTGCCTTTATGATTATCAAAACTAAGAACCAAAGCCCTGAAAATTTGTCTTCCCTGAATAGTCCGATCTCTATTTTTAAAATGAAAGTAGTTCAATTTTCCTCGCATTTAATAATAAAACAGAACATGTGTCAATAATACTTATTTATTGAAATTCTTATGGTTACTGTACAGCATAGAGTAGATTCAGCATAAATTATACAAAAATAAAGAGGAGGCAGGTGGAAATAGTGAAAGAACACTTATTAAAACATATGAAAATTTACAAGAAAATGGAAACGGATTAACTGCCTAGTTCAGTGGAGATAATTAAAGAGACTTAAATCTCAGTGACATAAATTTCTCTGATTTAAGTCACAGAGACATATGGAGCAACTCCTGTCATCTATGTACAGCACACATACAACAGTACTGTAAACCTGGAGATGCTATCACGATTTAAGTATCAATAAGTATCAGAAAGCATGTCACTGCTTAGGGACCTTATTTAATTTAGAAAATCTAGGAAAGGTTCTGGTTTGGGTTTGTATTTTCACTTTACATGTATACACATGTAGATTTACATAAATGTATATATACATGTGTACACGTACATGTACACACACATGGAAATATACACAAACTCATACACACCTTTGTAGTGAAAGCTGTACCTGACAGACTCCTTCTATTTGCTTGGTATAGTGAAGTGGACTTTTTAAACTCAAACACATTTTCTTGTCACGGTAAAATGGATTTTTTAAACTCAAAACTAGACTGAATTTTTTAAATAAAATTTGCTTCTTCATTTGCAATCTGTAAAGCTTATATGTTATCTAATATGTTGGTGTTGCAACCCAGTCAGAATGTCAATGTTATTCATGTAGTCTCACATTTAAAATCTCCATGTTGGTAAAATCATGTTCCTTTTTACTTCCACTAACGTTTATCCTGAATTAAACATTTATCCTAAATTAAACCATGTCAAATTTTGTTGCCTTTTAATATGAAAATGTTGAATGATTGAAAAAAATGTTATTCAACAAAAATAGACTTGCAGAAGTCTTGGAAGAGTAAATTTTGAACAGTTTACCCACATTTATTTTATTTTTGAAAGTCTTTCATTTGTACTAGAGATAGCCTTACTGATCAGTCCTTATATTCTCAGTCTACAGAACTGAAAATGCAACGATCATAGAAATATGAACAGGAGAAAAAAAAGCAATGGCTAAATCAACTTGTTTGCATAACTATTATGCTTTCTTGAAACCCAGACAGCTAGCAGAGGTTTTCAAAAGTCATCATTACTTAACATTTGTGGGTCTATCTCCCAGTATTCAGGGTTTAGAAGACAGGTCACCGTATTGCTGAAATTGGTAGGGCAGGAGAAAGCAAGCAGGTGTCTGAAGCCCCAGGGGTGAATTTATACTCGACAGAAATTTTGTTCAGGAAAGAAGGTACATGTTTCAAATCTGCATACATTTCAGGGAAAACGAGACCAAAGACAGGGCTTGTCAAAAGAATATATTCCATCCCCTGATGAGGTGTGAGAAACATCTTGAGAGTTAGCTTAATTTGACAGTCTTCAAAACTGAAGAGAGCACAGGAAAAAATGTGAAGCCAAGCAACACATTACTAGATACATGAGCATGTAGTGGCTATTTTCCCATACTGTCTCTTAAATATAGCAGCTGTTTTGTCATACTTTGTGATAAAACTAGTTTTTCTTATTAAACATTTACTTTGGCGTTTGTCTAATGATAAGTGATATAGGGGGTCATTTGCAAAGTTCAATCTTTCTCTTTCTTTAGGCATCAAGAGTCCTCAGCTAGAGCATAGCCACAAAGTTAATACTCTATAGAAGTTATGAGTATTATTTCTATGATCTCCTAGGCCACAGTATCTGGAAGTCTGAGTGCAAGGATAAAGAGACATGAAGGGGAAATACTGTTCAAAAAGTAGCAAGGAATAGGTGTCTGAGTTTTTGCAATTTTTTTTTTTTTTTGTCTGGCATACAATGTAACTCCAATAACTGAACAAGATGCAAAAGACTGTGGAACGAATACTCCTCCATTTTGTCAACACCAGTAAAATTACAATTGTCTCAGTACCACTGTCAGAAAGGATTTAACGGGAATGGGATTTATTCATTCAAGAATGTAGACAGATACCAGGAAACAGAAAATATATAAAGCAGAAAGAAAGTGGAAAAAAATAGCTTCCATCCATGCTCTGATTTCTGTTCCTCTAAGAACTCATGTACCTTCAGTTAGTATAGCCTGAAAGGAACCTCTGCTGACATTTTTTTCAGACTTCTTGATTCTTAACTGGTTGCAAAATCCCTTTCCTAGAAATCTGCTACTTCCTACAGTACTTGTCTTGAGGAAACTCACCAGTTTCTAGACAGTAGATTCTGTGGAGAAAAAACATCATTATTGTGTTTGCCCCCTAGAATTTTACTGGCTTTGGAGATTTTGTTCCATGTCTTCCTTACAAAAGAAGATGATCTATTATTCTGCTCTTGGGATGTGTTAAAAGAGTTTATTTTGAATTTTTTTTTGTTTCCAGTCATTTTCACATGCTATTTCAGAAATCCCTTAGGCAGAATTCAAAATAGTTACATTTCTTTATTTGATACTTTAATATATTAATAAATTTAATACATTTATGAGGCTTATATTTCATAGTTTTTAAATTAGTAAACAAAACTTTTTGTAAGATGAAAACTATAACCATGAAACATAATATAATCCTACACACGATAAAAATTAAGCCAAACATAAGTGAGGTTATTAAAAATCTCCTAATTGTGTTAATATTTGTATTTGTCTTTTGATATTTGAGCTTTAGAGTTTTAAAAATGTGTTTGTCATATGTCTTTTTTAAAAAGTGCTCAAAAAGAATTTGAAAGCAGGATTTGCAACGCTATATCTCTGCTGATGCTAATGCATTAATAAAAAACACTGAAAGAATCCTGTTACGAACAATGACATAACATCTTGCTGTTTTAAAACTGTTCTTAATCAGGGACAATACTTGGTGCAAAATTAGGAGGCCTTGTTTCACAGAAATATATAACACAGTGGTAATTGTGCTGGAAATTGCAGCGTGATGTCCTACTGAGAGACTGAAGCAGTGAAACTGTTTTGGAAGGCTCATAAGAGAGATGGGCGATCTGAGACAGAGTTTCTATGCAACAAAGGGAATATGAATAAATGCTTGTTGCCTGTCGTAGCAAGGATAGATAAGTCTGATCCAAGATATCCTTGCTAGTTCCGTGTTCCTAAAATCATTCCAAGTAGAGTTTCCTACATAAAAAGTAATGTCTGAGAAAAAGCAATGGCTGTAAGTTGCCTTTTAAGAGATTTGTGTTCCAGTTCCTGTACTAAGATGTTCGGAAAACTCTGAGAAGCTTCTAAACATCTACTACTACACACTGGGTCTTTGGAAGTTCGTACATCATGTCTGCCAGATCCTCTCAGCTGTGACAGTATTTTCTGTGATCTGGGTAGGCCCATGGCAAGACCACCCACTTATCCCACACAGGCCCAAGAACAGGTTTCAGACTAGTTTTCTGTTGCTAATGACTCATTAAATTGAACTGACTTACTTAAAACCAAGTTTTAATATTCTACCTGAATCACCGTGTTCTCATCTCATGTAAATTAGGAAATGCTTAATGACAAAATGTTCATAACTGTACTAAGTAGCATTTCATATTATTCTATTCATAATCACCTGAAGAATAAAATTATAAATAAAATTACAATATGACTTAAATAGATCACTAAATGAAATTTTTATGTTAGTTTCCAGTTTGTGTTTTAGTTTTTGCAGGGTGCTGGTGGGAGGGGAGAGAGCTGGCATCCAGGGAAGTAACTTCGGTTATCCTGAATGATAGCTACATCTTAGGGCATCCTACTAACTCATAGGCACCATTGCTGCAGTACAGCAAGTACTTGGGAGGAAAAAAACTCATTTCTTAAGAGATTAGTCACAGCTATAATTCAGAAGTATATGGGTTATATGTTTTCAATTACTGGAGGGTTTTTGTATCAAATCATTCTCCCTGGCTTTGCTGAGAAATGTTTTATGATGCTGCTTTGTTTCCAGTTGACAAGCTAGCAGCTTCTTGTGGCTGCAGGAAAGATTCCAGTGACTACTTCACCTGTATTAAACTATTTGTCATGGGGAGTTAATGGATTAAATAGACCTTTTTTTGTGCTTGTCTGTGAATTTAATACAGATCATACTGTTTAAGAAACACACTAAAATCAAAAGTATTAATGCAAAACAAGAAAAAAACATTTTAACAATAAGGATACATTAGGAAAAAGCTAGCTGCAATGGTCTTATTTGCAGCTAGTAATACACTAAAAATATTTCAGATATGACTGTAGGAAGTATTTTTGTTTATGTCTTTCCCTTTTGTAAAATATTATTGTTTGCATACCTGTTTCTTCATTTTTATTAGACTTGTAGGATTCCACAACAATTTATATGAAGAAGGCTTTTTGGTTTTTTTTTGTTTTGTTTGGGTTGGTTTTTTGGCAAGATTTGTATCAATTCTTTTAAGAAATATCAAGGCATATATGCAAATCTTCAATTTCAAAATGCTTCTCTGTACAGAGTTTCTAGACCAAAGTTTCACAGTATGGTTCAGGTTATTCACAGATGTATACTCCTAGAGGTTGCGTCAGGAACCTGTGATGAACCGAGGCTTGATGCCAATGAATCAAACAAATCTTCTCTGTATTTTGGCTTTGTCCCTCAACTACTTCTGAATAAAAACCAAATTATCATAAATATAGTGTTTTTATTTATAAAAGTAGGAAATTTTAAACACATTCAGAATTAAGATTTAAGGGTTGAGTTTACCTTATTTCCTCACATAAGAAAATAATATTTTGTTCATGAAAAATGGAAAGTAGTCAGCTAAACCAGTGTAGTTACACTACAGTTAAAGGTTAAACTGATTGAAGATAATGAACTGAAACAAATAATAAATTTACCCCACAAAACTGATAAACCAAAAATATCTTTGCTGTGGAACCATTCAGAAAAAAAGATTACTTTTGTTTGCATGGCAAAAATATTCCTTGTCTCCCTTGAGCCCTGCAGCAAACCAATGCACTATAGTGAATATCCATTTTACTTGCTTATTTTATATAAAATATTATAAAAAGTTAATTTACTTTTTCTACAAAATGTTTTACAATAGTTATGCAGTTCAGAAAGTATAATTAATCAAGCACATGCTGATGTGAGTTCAGCAAGATCTACAAAACGGCCTCTGCGCTGTCCTAAGAACTTGATGAATATCACCAAATTAAAATACTAAAATTAACCTGAAATTTGAATATCATTATCTCATCCTTCTTCACAGTACCAGGAGAATTACAACCACAGTTATTAAATAAATAATAAAAAATACACCTTTCATGCCACAAGACTACATTTTCAGTTCTATAGTTGTAGTTACCAATAGAGCTAAAATGCTAGTAGCCATGTCGGAGTTACCATACATTAAATAGGACATATGTAACTATCTTTTCTTTCCATGTCCCAAAGCTACCTAGTCAACACTCAAAATCATCTCTAGCAGCCATTAGAATTTCAGTAAAGCAGTTAACATCTTTACTGCAAATTAACACTGAAATGACACCATCATACTTGCATCCAACTATATGAACTATGTGCAGTATCTGTAGTGGATAAACTACTTCCAATACATATAGTGACTGTACGCAAAGAAAACACTTTGTTCTCTTGCTCTACTTACCCTTGAGATGGTTTATCTACACAAAGTTATGAAGTTTGCCCCTGTTACTCCTACCCCCAGGGCAAATGGATCTATACGAGATAAGAAACACCAAATTAATTGCTTTTATAAACCAATTTAGGGTAACAAAGAATATTATGTGTCAGAATCTGTATCCCCGCTCTGCACCAAGTAGATAATAAGCTACCCTAATGAAGCAAGTAAGTAAGTCTTGGTGGACATATCCTAGTAAAAAGTAAGGAGTTTTTAATTAGATTTCTAGAGCCATATCAGAACGTCCTTATGGAGGAAGAAGTACCTCATTACCAAAGGCATGGAATCCACTAGGAATATGTTAATTTTGGCTTCACGCTGCTGTTTTTTATAGAATTAACAACAAACCTGTTTGCTGTACCTTACCATATATCTGGGCTCTGCTCTGACACATCACCTTGTGATTGCAGAACAGAGACCCTCCCCACAAATCATTGTCGAAACCTCTGCAAGAGACGCACAACAGGCCAGATGTTGAAACTTGCACAGGTTTATACAGGTGAACTATTTTGCCTGTTAGCTTTCCTTCTCCCACAGAGAAAACATTTTTGTCTCTCCTGTTAAGCACCAATATTAAATTCTTCATGAAATATTTGCTTTCCTGCTTGTGATTTGGCTATAACAGTATGGGAACAGATGTGTCACCTCTGTCTTGGTCTGCATTGTGAGCTATTTGTATGTTCTATGGGTCACTGTTAAAGACCTATTTAACAGGTGGTAGCATTTCGAATAAATGTACGCAACCCTTGAAGATTTGCTTAGAGCAGATTCTATCACAGTCAGATGGGAAGCTTTGAGGTTCAGTTACAAAAAGACAGCATAAAAAGCTCATGATTCTAAATTACAGTATACCCTGTAACCACCAGAGAAAACAGTGTCATGTGGTATTTAAACTGGGAGTGTAAATTATAGAATTTGTGCCATGCAACCCCTGTTGAGGGAGCTCCATTAAAACATCCATCCATGAATCAAAACAGCTTATTTGAAACATTTGTTTAACCAGTACAAATACATTCACATAATAAATCAGCCTAATACCAAAATATAATAAGCAGTTTGATCCCTTTCAAGATCAATTATTTTCACAAAGTTGGTTTCCATCTTCAGCATGTCAACAGAATGCCAGCATTCTAAACACAACCCATCACAGTGATCTCTGTTTCATATTTTGATGCATTTTATTACAATGAACGCAGAAGCACTTGACTGGATCATATTACTATTTGTATTGTTGAGAGCCAGTTAGAGATTGACCAAATTCTTTCCCTAAACAAGGCAAGCAGAAGAAAAACTTCTAGAAACTGCAGAGTTATATTACAAGAACTGTCTGCTGACTACTGAATAGCTGTTTTTCTGAAAGCAGTGGTTCAAAGTTTTGGATGCATACTTTATCTCCCAGAGAAAGGATATAAGCCAGGTGCTGAAGATTCATCAAATCCTGTGCCAAGAAAAGAACGCATACTGTGCCATTGAATATAAAAAAAGGATGGCTAGGCTTTTGGATAATGGTCAATTAACCTTTTCCACAGCAGTCATAACAGGAAGGGAAAAAGTATTGATCCTATCATAATCGATAACTTCTGTATGACATATGCAGCATGGATTTCAGACTCAGTTTTGTTATTCTCCTACAGAGTCAAAGTTCTAAGGTATTTTAACACGAATAAAATCATTTCACAATTTAGCAGAAGCATAAATGTTTCGATAGGATGTGAGTGTTTCAGTATTTCATAAAATCTCCCTCACTATTAAAAGACAAAATGTTTGAAAACCAGAGAGCCCAACTGACTGTAAAAAAAATGATGGTATTGGCCACTGTACTAGGTTTTCTAATGTGACTGAAATTCACAAAGTAAGTCACTGGGGAAGATGGTGAGGCAGATATTGTTGGTAACTTCATTTATATGCGAGCTACATGCTAAAACCAGGGTTTTGGTTTCCTGATGGTATCTTAATAACGATGACTGTATTGCTGGCCCTTGTTTTATTTATGGCTCTGTGTTTTGGGTTTTAGATCTAAACAAGAGCACTATTTCTAATATGTGTTATGAAATACTCATGAAAATTTAGAGAGATCTTTACAAGCAACTAAATTCCCTGTGTGCATGAGACTACAAACAGTCATAGTATAAGGTAGAGGTTGTGATTCCCCCCACTCTTTCCACAGACACAATAAAATTTCCAGCCACAGCAACAAGGAGATGAAAAACCTTGTAGTGAGTATATTATCTAATAAAAACAGAGTTTCCTGTTCATAAAGTGTTTGCAAGCCGATTCTGATTACAGATGTTTATTGTGTTCTGTACAGATGCCTGGAATAAATTGACATTTCAATTACATATAGATTGTTTACTTCAGCTACTAACTGTTAAATTTTTAAGGTTTCTGACCAATCCTTGAAATAACACGTATTATTTTCTTTCCCTCACTGGATCACTCTGGCTTTTAAGTAGAATCACTCTTGGTCTTTGTGTAGTTATTCTGTCTGCATAGAGACAACGCAGATTCTGAGTATCGTCTGAAGTGTAAAATCAGTTACATCAAACAGCTGTTAGCAATGCAGCTAAGGCTCATGACAACTAATTGTCAGCATTTCACTAATCATTTCAAAAAAGCAAGTACCCTTTTTTGATTGTTTAAAGAAGAACAAGCTGTTTCGGTGCTTTTTTCTTTAACATTGTAGATGTCCAGCCCTTTTGGTTAAAGAGAATAGAAAAAAGTGAAGCAGATCTGGTCCTAATCTTCATTTGTATGCTCATAATATTCTGTCTGAAGACAGAACTCAAACCGAGAACGACAAAAGTCTGTGTGTTCCAGCTATGAGGAAAGATAGTCTGAGAGACCAAAGTAAAATCTCATGCTTTTTTATTAGCATGCAGCCAAAATGAAGTTGTCCCATCAGGTCCCAGAACACTGCATGTCCACACAGCACAGTGAGGTGTCAAGTTGAAATACTAAGATAAGTGGCCCGAAGGGAGATAGTGTTATCAGAGCAATGTTGGTACAGCTGCACAGGGCTGGCTACGCTGCCTCCAGCTCTCCAGCTATCTCATTCAAAACTGTATCTGGCCGCGGCGTGACAATATGTTAAACTATCTGCCTGGCTTCTGGTGACAGATCAAAAATAGAGTGGCTAAATGACGCAAAGCACCAGTCCAGATCACTTCTATTCTGCTGTTTCAGATATGTTCAAGCACCCCCATGAATGAAGTTTTTATCAGCAGCTTCATGCCAGAACAAGCTTTGTCTGTTCTGCATGGAGCATAAAAAACATAAAAGTTGGCATAAATTTGATATCAAGTATTCTGGCTAATTTGACAAAATAGAAGTGTTTGACCAAGCCTCTCTAGATCAAATTGTCAAATTGACAGGAGACACATGACCTAAGGATGTCTGAACAGATATTTAACATGTAATATAGACATACAGAAAACAACCACCACAACAAAAAACCCAAACCACGGAGATCTGCACAATGTTTCCTTCCTTATTTGGAATCCAGTGGATTGCTTACAACTGCCCTCTATTGCTATTACACATATCTGGAAAAAGAAACTGTGATCTCACTCAGCTGATCAATGACTAACTTGACTGATAAGAGAATAATAAACTTAAGTGTTTATGACCGCTTCTAAATTGCTAGCATCTGGGTTTTTTCCCAACACTCAATACTTAATGTTTTAAATTCTCCACCTTGAAAGTCAGTAAAGATGTAACAATCTCATGCTTCATTACATCTTTTACTCTACTATATTTACATATATTTGTATAAAATAATGTATATCATATTCATAAATAACAAATTGCATGTATATAAAAATATAGTATCTTTTGTATTCTAGTCTTTATGGTTTTGGAGAAAGTTTACAAATTTCACTTTGGTCAACCTTGAAAAGTTAAAACTAGCAGGAAAAACAGAACAAAAAAGTTTTGTTCTTCCCTCTCATCACTTTAAAGCCTCATGATTTAAAAGATCTTTGGACATTTGGTCTTGGCAGCTGTCATAATCCACAGTTTTGAGTTTACTGTCATGAAAAGTTCAACCAATTATGAATAGTGAACAACTGATTAAAAAATGTGTAATCTTTCCACAATGATAAGCAAGAGCTAAATATGTCGGAAAAACTGTTCCTGTAAATACTTGGCTTGGCTGCAAGCAAACAACAGATATAATAAAAAGTAGACTGTATTTTTGTTTTTTTCTTTGTTTTATTGAAATATTATTAGAAATCTAGTTAAAGAGTTTTAGAGATTTTTGGCAAGTATCCCTTGACCTCTCGAGGTTTTCATTTATCGTGTGTGGAGTTAGTAGGCTGGAAAGGAGAGATAAGTACATGCAGTCAGACCAAGGCAATTGTAGTCCTTAAAGTGGAGCTTTGCCGTGTTAACTGGCTGCATTAAACCAAAAATAAAAAATAAATACATAAAAAAGGATTGGAGGTTTCTTGTTTATTGTCTTTCAATTATTTCCATATTACATCTGCTCAGTTCTGAGTTTAAATGTGAAAAAGCTGTGGTATTTCCCTTTCACTGTTCTGTTCTCAAACCCATCCTAGACTCTGAAAGTGAAGCTGGGTTTTCTCTGGCTCACACATCTCCTACAAAGACACTGCAATCTGACTGTTGTTAGGAATTTGGTTGATGATGTGCCAGCTGGAACCAAGCCTAGCTCATTCTCTGAGAGCTGCATCAGTTCTGCAGTGAAACAAAAGTCACAAGTAACAGCAATTTGCTCTAATGAAGACGCTGAGCACATCAACAGACAAAATAGTAAGCGTCTCGGAAGACCTCTGTTACCTTTCTGACTCTGCTGCTCTAGATTGCTTAGTCACCTTGGACAAATCACTCCACTTGCCTTTGCTGTCCTTCCTACATCCATAAAAAGAAGTAGTTTGTCAACTAGACAATCTAAAATAGGGCAAAGACTGCATAATAATTACTTGATGTAAAGATAGTCAGGAAAGGGCTAACTATATGCAGCCTAATCTTCTTATAAATTAAAAATACACGCCTACAAACACTGAAGAATAGAATAAAGCTGAATATATTTTCTTAGAAATTACACACTAACTCTCACTGGGAGAAAAGAAATACCTAAATAGCTAATCATCACGACATGGAGACATTTAATATAAATAACAAAGTTGAGGACAGGTAATCCATAAAACTACTAACAATTATTCGCCATTTGTAAAAACATTACTGTAGCAGTTCTTAGAGCAAATCAAAAACATTGAAATTTTATATTCTACAGAAAGTGATTTGATGGTACCATAAAGGACTGTAAAATTTCCTAATTAGAACTGATTTAAAACCAGACAAAAGATGAAAATGAGGAGGAAAAAGGAAAAAAAAAAAAAAAAGAAAAACATAGAAGATGGAACTGAAAAGAAAGAAGATAAATGCCTATTGATATGCCATTCACAACTGACCAGCAATGCTTGTATATTTGTTGCACACACGATGCTAATATGTAAAAAACCTTTTCCTGTTTAACCTAGTAAGGACAGACAAAAGATTTCACTTCTTCTTTGCACTTAGATGTTCTATGCCTTTCTTTATCATGTGTCTAAAAGAAATTGCACTTACACTCTCTGCTAAAATCTTTAAACTAATACATTTCTAATTCTCATCACGACTTGGAATGTTTTTGTGTTGTCCACTGGGATTACTGCAAGGTGGAAGAATTAGACACCAAGACAGGAAGAGGAGAAATACAAGTAGTTTTTGGTACTCTTGAAATTGTTGATATTCATGCCAAAGACTTGTATTAGCACATGACATACACTTGCCAGATGAGAGAATCATAGAATCACAGAATCATAGAATGCTTTTGGTTGGAAGGGACCTTTAGAGGTCATCTAGCCCAACCCCCCTGCAGTGAGCAGGGACTTCTTCAACTAAACCAGGTTGCTCAGAACCTCGTCATGAGATAAAAACTATCATCAGCAACAGACTATTTAATAATGTCATTTTGATACAGAAAGCAAACTGATGATTGAAATGGACATTTTACAAATATGCAATCTTTCTTGAAGAGAGAAAGTTAAAACTCCAATGTGGAGCATCTGTTCATGAATGTATGTTGAAGGACAGAGCGCACATTTAAGGACTAAGCTTTCAAAGAGATTAATGAAAGATGGTACCTTTTTTTTGAGGCTTCACTTAAAATGCTTGGGAAGGAAGCTAATGACGGTGGTCCTAGAACTGATTCTAGAGCATGTGAAAAGGAAACAGGCCATTCAGAAAGATCTGGCATATAATTTGGCTCACAGTGGGGAAGATTCCTTCTCATTTCAGATCTGTGCTGTTTCATCAAAGGTGACAAAGCAGGGAGCAGGTACCATGTAGTCTCAAAGAGGAAATATGTACATATTAAGGCGCAACTGGCTGAGCATTTTCTTTGGCTGGTCCAGCCTCATGACTGACATTCACTTACCAGTGTATTTAATTTACAAAGCGCAAAAATTTTCTGCTGTCCGGACAAGAATCCATAAGAGTTAAAGATATAATGAAAAACACATGTTTTGATTTCTTCTATTTTCTTTTTTATTTTTATAAAGAAGGTCCAAACAACTTTATTGATGCCCTTGATTTTTTACAGCCCTTAATTCTCCTCAGCTCCTGGCTGTTTTGAAGTACTAATTTCCTGTTTACTTTTATTTTCACTCCACTGAACTTGTCTAAATTTCCAATATTTCTGTCAGAGATTACTTTTAAAGCTTACTTGTCAACTTGTTGTGCTGTGGAAGGTCTTATTGTTAAAAAAAAAGGAATCAGTATGAAGATTTTACTGACTTACTTTTAAAAGAAAAAGCTATTGAAAACAACTGGATAAAGCATAAAATCAAATCCTGTATTTCTCTGCGAGAGGAACTTGCTTTCACAGATATAAAACTTCACAAACAGCTGTTTTTACTAGTAAAAGTTTAATTATTTCTTTCTTATCTTAATCATACTCTTTCACTTCTAACTTCTTACCAGCTCATCAGAAGTGATTTCTTCAGAGAGGGTATGAAATTATAATCCATTTCAATAATCCCTTGTAAGGATATTGCAAAGACAAAAGTTTATGCACACTCCCCATTAATGTCTTGATAAAAAAGGATAAAAAAGATAGCTCCAAATGCTTTAGATGCTGTTCTGTCACACTGTGGTTGCAAAGTTGTTACATAATAGTAAATAGCCTATATTACTAGGAAAGCAACAGAGATATTGTTACAAGCATCATTCTATACTATTCTTGCTTGTCTGTGCCTGTCATAGTCTCAGTACCTCTGACGTACAACTGTCATGGTTTAACTCAGCAGCTGGCAACTAAGCACCAGACAGCCGCTCTCTCACCCCTCCCCTTCCCCCCCAGGGGAACGGGGAGGAGAAATGGACAAAGAGGAAAACTTGCGGGTATATGGTTTGTATTGCATATTTATTATTATTATTGTTATTACCATTACTATATTAGTATTATTAGTAGTGTTAGTATTTCTTTTGTTGTCTTATTAAACTTTATCTCAAGCCGCGAGTTTCCCCTTTTGTCCATTTCTCCTCCACATCCCCCTGGGGGGAGAAGCAGAGGGATGAGCGAGCAGCTGTCTAGTGTTTAGTTGCCAGCTGCCAGGTTAAGTTACGACACTCGTGGAAAAAAGACCAAACTCCTGGAAAAGAGCAAGTATAGTCAAAACTCCCAGAAAAAAGAGATTCCTGCTCCCCGGCCAACCCCATTTATAAACTGAGCAAGACATCTATGGTGTGGAATATTTCTGTTGGCCAGCTTGGTCTATCTGTCTGGCTGTGCTCACTCCCAGCTCCTGTACACCTTCTCATTAGCTGAATATGAGAAACTGGAAAAAAGTCCTTGATTTATAGCAACAACTGAAAACTTCAGTGTTATCAACATTCTTCGCATACTAAATCCAAAACACAGCAGCTAATGGAAGGAAAATTAACTATATCCCAGCTGAAACCAGGACAAAGACACATGGAGGAAACTGAAACTACATTGATGAAATATCAGAAGTGTCTGCTGGTGTGCAAAATTTACCCAAACATGTCTTTACTCCAAGTAGACAGGTGTGTAAGTGCCTGTGTGCATGCAAATGTGTCAAAAAGATCAGCATTTTAAAGAAACAAGTGTATTTGACAGAAGTTTAAGCTAGGCTTGTGAGTGAGAAAAGCAGAAAATACTCACGATTCATTGTAAAGTATATCTGCACTGAAAAAAGAATAATAAAGATCAGCAGTCCCTGAGCTAGAAGAGATGTGGCTGACAAGCCTATATAGCACAGAGCAGCTCTTTGTGGGACTGAATTGAGATCTAGAAACAATACAGCTTCATTTGAAGAAAATGTATCTGAGCTAAATCACTCTGCCTTTGCAGGACAGCTATACTACTCATGTAGCTAACCGATTTAGCCACAGCTGACTCATTGCAGCTACAGGGGAGGTACACACATAGTCATCTCTGCATTTCCTTGACTAGTCCAGGCAGACCCATCTCAGATCACCCTGCACCTGCTGGTGTAGGCACAACCTTAGGCAAAAGTTGCCAAGCCCCTGCACAACCTTAGGCAAAAGTTGCCAAGCCCCTTGCAATCTGTGGAGATGTGTGAAATAGTTGGAAGCTTGCACTGGAATTGTTACACGCTCTGATTAAGCCTTTTTTTCTATTATATTTCTAATACTTACTATGGAATAGGAACATCTCCCCTGCAGGAGTGAAGCAGGGTGTAGCAGAAAACAAACTGTCCTTTCAGGCCAAGAGCAGGAGCAGCAATCAGGAACTACTCTAGGCCTTTTATTTCTGTTCCACTCAGACTGGACTCAATTTTAAAAATGGAAATTAATGTGTACAAAAATTCTTGTAACAATGAATCATAGGAAAAAGAATCTATTAAATAACATATCTGAAGACTTAGAACAAAATATTTCAGTATGTCCCTGGTATAAGTTTTAAATAGTAATTAAAATGTACTTGTTCAGTCAGATTGAATTCACAGGGTGACTAATAGCAGATATTCGCTGTTAGTATAGCAGTTTAAATAACTGAAACTGTAGTACATTTTCTGTTGTCCTTTTTTAGTGTAAGCAATATGGTTCACAAAGGATTTATACTGAGAAATTAGTACTGTTATTACAAAGCTAAGCACTGCAATATTACGTATTTCAAACAAAATAGATGCCTTTTAATGACTTTCAGCCTCTTATCATTATTTCCAGTATGTCAGAGGCTCAGAAACAGAAATACACTCTAGGGACCATCAGGCACAAACATGACATTTGTTCTTTAGCTAAATACAAACTCTGTTTGGCTGCCTTCTTGTTACCTTTGAGATATAAATCCTTGTGAGGCCTCAGTCACATGCAGTAATGTTCCAAGAAGTCAGTCTAGCGGGATGCCTGTTCTGATTATCCTGATTGATCTGCAGTGCAAGCTGCAGATGTATGCATGTAATAATACACCAGTGGGGAGTATTGAAGAAAATCTGGCTTTTATATAATTAGACATTTACTAGAAAGAACTACAGAGTTATGTAATCATCCTGGTAGACACAAACAAAATTTCCCTTTGTGTGCTACTGAAGCACAGATAATTTGTTATCCATTGTATTCAACTGATTTATTCCTTTGTTTTGCTGATTATATATGAATATATCAATGATCAAAGTCTTAAAATTCAAACAACCATTATAAGATTTGACAGTATTCGAGCACTTCTTTCTAGAGTAGGTGTAAATTGTACTGTGAGAAAGTCAGGTTTGTTGGTATTATTTATTCCGTCTCCTTAGATGAAGAAAGCTATAGTAGCAGAAGCCATTTATGTGATATAAACAACCTAATGAATATGCATTTTCTTCCAGGAAAACATTTTGTAAGAGTAGGGTCACTAACTAATATTGCCACACTAGCAAGTGTTTCTAGTTTAAACGTGGTCACGGTCTTAGTCATTACGCTTAATCCAGACAAATACAGTTTTGAGGGGAACATGAGTACCCACTACATGGATTCCCAATAGTAAGAGTATCAAAACTCCTGAATAATTGAGGAAAATGACCTACAGTTAGGTCAGCTCCCCTGCTAAGTTGCTGTGAGAAACAAAAACCTTCAAGAAACAAAGAATAAATAATGCTTCCCTAAAAAAATGAGATGTTTATCTTTGTATCTGGTGAGAATAGGTGCCAAACGTGATTACTTTCTAAAAGAAAATCCCCATTGAGGGCCTGTGTATCTACAGAGAGATGCATTCCAACCGCTGCCAGAGTTTTGAATCACAGAAGGAATGTATCTCAATAGGAGAAATTTTACATACCTACCTCCCATTGATTCCAATATCACGAAACACAGTTTCCACGTTCTATAAATATTTTCACTGTTGTAAAGACTATCATAGCACTATTAAAATGATTCTGATTTAAGCTAATTGACAGCTGGTTCTCCTGGATGCCAACATCCAATGGAGTGCAAATATGGGCAGGATTTAATGGCACAATAAATAACCACAGCTAGGACAGTAACTCTCCCCATGACTGACCTGCAGTGCCCGGTGTAGACAGTGTGCCTCATCTGCATTTACTTAGCGGGTAAATTTGCTAGGAGTCAATGGGTAAATTTGCTAGGAGTCAATCACTACTAGCACTATGCACACTGAAAAGAGAAAATTGCATTTTTCCTATTTTTTGGCCTATGTCAACTTCTTCAACAGCAGTCTGCCTTGATCTGTTCTTTGGTAGCACATCTCTGGAGATATTCCTACTGATGTGCTACCATCCAGAGGGCATTAGTGATCATTTATGGCAAGAAGGAAATCCATATATGGTCACATTTCGCCTCGGAGAATGTAGTGAGCTATAGAAATATAATTATTTTAAAGTATGGAACTTCTTTTCCCTACCCCACCTATTCCATTTTGTATTCCATAGTTAAAATATTTTCATTGCTGTACATCAGCTGATTCTTATTTGAACTTGGGTACCTTATAGGCTTTTGGGTCTCAAGAACCTACAATCTTTTTGCATTCTTTTCCTCCACTTAATGCAAACAGAATAACCACTTGCGTGTCTTGATGATAGAACACTATAAAATGACCAGAGGTGATGAGACAGAGCATACCGGATTTCACAGGAATGATAGATCAACTATCATTCCTATATAGCTATCTATCATCGCTTACAGAAGATCTAAAATCAATGGACATCTTTATGAAATGTACAGATGTGTCAAATGAATACATGCATGCAGTATAACAACAGCTATGTTAACACTAATAAGTCTCTTGCAACAAGCTGTGCAGCAAACTCCCTTTAGAAATCATCAGATACATCATATGACCTGATAAAAAATCCACAGGAGAATAGTCAGTTCCACTAATTCTTTTTTTTCCTCTATTCCTTTGTAGCTACTATGTCAGACTGTAATTGGTAAATACCTTAAGTAGGAAAAGGGTGCCAGAACAATATGGGAAGAAAATCTACTTTGCAAAATCCTTTCACTCTCAAGTAAACACAGATGGAGAGTGATAAAAACAGACCCTATTTCTGCCTCATCACACAGAACAACGCAGAACAGAAATAGGGAAAACATTGAAGACATGGAAATTAAGGATTTCTACATAGGCATTTGCAGCTTAGTCACCTCTGTGCCAGAAACATATCTGTGCTCTGACGTAAGCAAGTCAAGTGGACATATATACCTACTTGTCTGTGTGTTGATGGAGTTTGTTCAACCTGAAGCCATAAATACTTGTCTGTGCACAAACACTGTAAAAATGAGAAGTAACCTCTTCTTGTTCAATTTTACTCCTAGTTTTCATAATGTAACACAGAATGGTAACTTTGCCAACTCTGTACAGAACCAAAAATTGTCTACTCACATGAGCAAGAGACGTCAGGAAGAGCAAGAATTTTTTTCCCATTGTCAAAAAACACATGTGAAATCACTTTCATTTGTGAATGTGTAAATGCGTGAACAATCAATAAAAAAATACGGCAAATGTTAAGGAAATGTTGTTAATTTATTCTGACAATTGTATTTTAGATTTTTTTCTATAATACCTTAGAATGTACACTGTTACTATAAAAACACTGTACCAAATTTTATAAAAAAACAAAAGATGCATCTATGCTGAAGTGTTTTGTTTTAATTTAATTTTCTTTTAAGATATTTGGGGAAATCTTCACTTACAAAAGAGAAGAGCACAATGTTTATTATGCAAATTGTAGGGAAAATAATTTTTGAAAGAACTACTATGTATTTTTAACCTAAGATAGCAAAATAGCACACAGTTACAAGGTTTAATTTCAAGATGTGTGAACCACTCATTGATCTTTAGTTCATGCCATAACATATGTAAAAGATGAGAATTCTTACAGTTTAACCCTGGCTGAATCACACAGGTATGAAATAATATGTGATTAGCACAATTAAATAATAAAGATGTTATAAAGGTCTGTTTTCATACGTCTGTACGTAGTTCTGTACACATAAGGAATACAAATTTTTTCTCAGCTAAGCTAAGCACACATGGTTGATGTGCTTGTACATTTGCTGGTGGAAAGCATCCCATTTAGATCCAAAAAGCCTCAAATCATCACAACCTCCAAAAGTCTTGCAAAGTTCAGGAATATTTCGCCAAGAGGACTTCAGGATGTACTTACACCCAGTAAGTATTTATGTTATCGTTCATACCTGACTTCTTCTATACTCAAAACCAAATATTTTTTCCTTTATTCTGAAATTAAATTAATAATTACATTCAAAATTCTGGGCAGAATTCATTATACTAAATCAAAGGGATGTTTTCAACAATGAAACAGAAAACTGCAAATAGAATTGGGATATTAATTTTCTTGTAGTACACTGACTTTATGAAATAGCTTTTTATGGAAATAATATATTTTAGATTCATCAGGTAGGGAAGAGGATCCTCCTGAAGGGAAGGGGAGCTGAGAGTCATGGCAAGGCCCCCTGGAGAATGGACACAATCCCACCATACCCAAACAAGCAGAGCAGAGTAGGTCTGGTGATGAAGACCAGGGCTGGCCACAGACTAGATGGCCAGGCAGGTCTGTAGCAAGGATGCAGGTCCCAGCTCAAGCCAAGGAGGTGGTTCAGCAAGGACAGGTCAGGGAGGGAGATGCCAGGCACAGGCACAGCTGCAGTATAGCTCAGGCAGGGACCAAGGGTTCAAATCATTATCCAAGCAAGGGGAGGCTCATCTCCTCTCTTCTCACTATTTCTGTGTTTTCCCAGCGGTCTGATCCAGGGTTACATGGCTGCACCACATCAGAGAAAACTTTGAACAGGGTCAGCTAAACCCCTGAGAGGGCTATTATGAAGTTGAAAAGGATGAGTACGAAGAAAATAGTTCAGGGCAGTTAGATTCTGCTCCACTCAAGGCCCTGAGAAAGAGAACAGCCTAGAGAGAAAAAGCAAGAAAATTGTTTCAGGTTTTGTAGAGACATGCTAGCAACAGTTCAAACTGGCGACTGTAAGCAACTTGTTCGAATGAAGGACATTTATTAAAACCAGCATGTGACTTCTGTTGGAGTCCAGGATGTTTTGAATCATAGCATTTGACTTCTGGGGAAAAAAGCCTTGCAGATTTCTAGCTAAAGATTCCACACAGGCAGTTCCACGATGTGCTACTGTTGTGCTGTATGAGAAGTACACTTCTGTCATCTTCTACCTCTTCTCTTTGTAGTTATCTTTCCTGACTGGACTATATGCAATTGCTGTGTTTGCTGAACTGCCGCAGACTGCCACAAACATCTCCAGCCATGCTGCTTTAGCAGAAATGTTATCAGTAAAAGCCAGCATAAAGGGGAGACAGTCTATGGACAACTATAGCTCTCATGAGGAATGAGACTAAAAATTCCTCATCACGTTGTTTTCCAAGAAGTCAGTGAAGACCAAAAGATTTTAAGCACCTTTAAGAAGTTTTTTAAAATAAATAATAATTTATTGAATTTCTGCCTATTATTATAGCCAATTTTTAACTCTGTCCAGAACATAACAGAACAGGGTTAACATCAGTATATATGGGGCTGGGCAGCCATGGAAGAACATCATGTAGATGGGCACAGTGTGAAGAGATACAGCCTCCACAGCACACCTGGCAAATATTTGAGGGACCTGTCAAGCCTTGCCCTTGTAACGGTACTGCCTACTTGTGAAAATTTTTAAGAATAGAAAGAAGAATGGATCAAGCAGCAGTTTGTAAAGTATGGAAGGGTGAGAAAAAGTTCATAGCCATGCTGCATCCTCCAGCATGTCTTATGTGGTTATATAAATGCAATCAGACACAGATCATCTGCTGCATAAAACCAAGCCTCTGAGTTATTAAGTATTTTCATTTCTATACTTTAGAGAATTATATTCTAACTGGGCTTGTCATTACAGAAAACTGAATCCTAGATTTAACTTTGATTTAGTCTCTCATACAAATGTTAATTTGCTAGCAGTTAAAGTTGCTTGCAAGACTGTTTCTGTCTTCTCTTTTTGGTTACTTGAATTGTTGAATGTTTTCAGAATTCAGATAATAAAGAGCAGTAAATCAAGTTGTCACCTTGCTGAATGAGACTGACAAGACTCATCAAAATAATGACTGAGTACTGTAGGCAATATACAGTTTAATTTCTGATTTCTTTATGTCTGTCTGACATTAATATTATTTGCTTTGCTATTGTCAAAATTCAGGGTTAAGAACAAGAGGAAGAGAACATTACCTTGGTAGTACACATACACTATGGGTAAGCTGGATTCACTTCCAAAGTAACTCTAAACCATCTTTTGAAAGAGGAGATAAACTCTGAAGAACTAAAATAGACAAAAAGAGTCTGAAAATTAGGGTCCCCAATAGAAAAAGCGTTAATTTTTACTGTCTCACCAAACCTTTGTTTAGATATAAAAGTGCTTGCCTTTTTAACCTGCTTAATATTTTAAGCCTGTATTTTTCTCTCTTTTTGCTCTAGCCAAGCTTTTAGGCAGCCATTGCTTTATAAAATGTTTGAGTTTACTTTTTTCTCTATATGAAATCTTCAAAGAATTTAGCATTTTGCTAACTTGCTACATAGTAAATTTTTTCTATTCTTTTTCACTTACAATTGATCTGTAATCAATTACTCATTTTGTTCTTTTATTCTCATTCTGTAGTTATTCTACTGGGTATAATAATCCTACTATGAAATCTTTTCTTGCTGTTTCTTTTCTTAAACAGGCCACAATAGAATCAATGCATGAGGGATATTTGAAATTCCATTAAAAACATCAATATTCCACAGTCCATTTACCAGGAAAATATAGGGATTAATGCTGTTTAATTTCCTTTGTACTTTCTAGTTTCTTCTTTCTTTTTTGTTTTATTTTTGGAACACAAATCTTTAACATCTGCACAGAATGAACAATTAATAGGAACATGATTCTTGTCATAGAAGGACCTATGCCTGTTTAGAATTTTGAACATATGTCTGAACAGTGAGATAGTAATTTAAAATCTTCTTTTGTGAGGTCTAATTTTCCATATGTCCTGTGCAAAGCATTTCAGAAGTTTGACATTAAAGTGTGGTTACTGATGGTCTTCCCTTGAATCTTCATCAGAAGGTTTTATAAGAATGAGAAGTTAAAGGGGTAAATATGCAGCACTTCCAAATGTTTCTTCAATTTTTTTGGTCCAGAAAATATGAAACAATGTGAGGACTAACTGGGGAATGACTGGGGAATGACTGGGTGATTTCAACATAAGGTTTATTAAGAACCACACCAAGTTCTTTCACTTCCATCTTTAGGTGCCCCTCATAAGAACAAAAAGGTTCTTGTCATGCATGAGGCACAAATTGGCCCTCACGAGACTGGGTAATGGCTACACAACCTTTTGTGTTATATTTGTAGACGTGCAAGGTACATTAGAAATTAGTGTGGGCAAAATTATGTGGCCAAAAATAATTCTATCTACAATCACTATACCAGTAACACCCATGATGTGGACTCAGTTATGTCAAGAAGAAAGGACGTTTATTAGATTAATTTGTGTGACATTCAGTCTACTAGTCAGGCAGTCAGACAGCTCTTTCAAGTGAATATAATCTATTGGCACCTTTATTTACAAGCAAAATCTAAGAGGACCTTAGCTGACAAAAGAGAGAGAAGAAGCATACATGGTCACCATTTGTATTACCTATACTACCCGGGGTAAGCCACCTAAGCAACTGCAATAGGATGATAGTTGAGGGTTGTCTTGGAGTTTCAGAAAAATGGCACCTCTTGCACCTATTTGTCTGTCATTCACTTAATCCTTATAATTTATAACAATTCATTATTTAATTGATATCATTAAATTTAAATATTATTTAATTCACTATATATAAATTAATTTCTTATTACAGTTACATCAGGCATAGGAACAATTTGATCAAACGTAGGGATCTACAGTGTAAAATCTTTCAAGCATAATGCTTCTGATGAGCTTTGGATGTCCAGTTTCAGAGATAACCATATGACTCCAAGTGCCTTTATCACTTCTTTCACTATAGTGCAAGTCTTGGGTATTCAGTCTTGAAGTAGAACATTTACATCACAGACAGGCACTAGGATTTATCTGACTTCTTCTGGGTTTCTCACATGAATACTTCTACATCTGAAATTGTCCTCAGACATTTTTTACAGTCTACAGAGATGTTGTCCATGTACTCATCTGAATCTGCAGTACAATGAATCTCATCCTGAAGTAGGAGCCTACATTTAATCAGACTTAGACATCTGAAACTAGGTGAGATAAATCTCTTCAGAAGCTCAAATGCTTTTTCAACCATAAAGAACATTACATCAGGACACAGGTTAGTCAGTCTCCTTATATTTGAAAGATGTGTAAGAAATGTTTCCTCACTTCAATGACTAGCAGTTCCATTCTAGGAGGAAACAGATGTCTAGTCAACGGAAAAATTCTTTCAAAACTTTTCAAACTACATGAGAACTTCATTTTGTCTTTAATAAGCATTCCCACCCCTAACTTTGAATTCATGAAAATCCTTTGCTAAGTTTTCATGTGCTGCAACGAAGAGTGAAAGACTGCAGAATAGATTTTTTTTTTTCCCTAGTTAAAATAAAAACATTTTCTTAGGACTGTAATCAATAGAAGATTAGATCATTTGATAAATACTTTTCTACTAAATTACATTGATAGAAATATTTATATACTAGTTTATCATCTTCCATTGAAGGTCATTACAAAGTTGACAGCATTGGAAGGTCATTTGAGAGACACAGATATTTCTTTTTTTCTCTTACACAGATGACTGGGCTGACCCGAAAAACCAGATGAGCTATCTGAAAAATTGTTCCAGTCTGAGCTGGCTGATAATATAAACCAGAAAATGTTTATTCCAAGTCTTTTTTTCTTTTTTGGTTGGAACATCTTTTTTTCAATGAATGTTCATGGAAAATAAGAGATTCACTGTTAAGATATCTAGTGTAATTTTTATACTGAACGATAGCTTCATTTTTATTTTGTAGCATAGGGAATGTATAGAATCTAAATCTGGCTGCCTTGTCACATACATGAATGATCAAATCATTTATCTGATTGTTTGTGCTGTTATTTTATATACCCCATTGACTTTAATTCTTGATTATTGATTAATGAAAGTGATCTTATGACCAAATGGTTAAGCTGTACACGGTAGGCATTTTAGGATTCACTACAGATTTGTTGTAGACAACGAGGATGAACCTAGAGTAGTTCCATGGCTAAAACTTATAACTGAGTTATTACTCATCTGCAAGCTAAAAAAATTCCCTGTATCACTTGCAATGTCACAGATCTACTAGAAGTCTCTTTTCATGTATAGCTCATGCTTTTTTTTTAATTTCAGCAAGTTTTATAAGGAGGGAAAACTACTTCCCAGCCCACTGTAGTCACAACTTTAATATTTTAATTTGGTAGAAAGAGTGCTACACAAAACCAGAGGAGAGTTAAGCAAGTAAGAGCCCTGGGCTATACTCCTCCTACTTATGCGAATGCTTAGAAAATGAAATATTCTATTCATTTTTCTGCTTTTTATCTCATTTTCTGAGCCTCACAGTTTTATCACTTGCAAATACTGTGAGAATGTTCCCATGAGAAAGATCAGAAATTTCTTTTAGGAATCCACAACCGTTGGAGCAAAGGTGATTTTTTCATTGAAATTAACTCATGGAAAATTGCATGCATTTGCATGTTTTGAACAGAAACATGAATGTCTTACAGAAAAAAACAAAACTCTGTTACCCAAAGTAATTCTGGAATATGTCCATTTACATCTCAAGCCATCTATATATTTAAAAGGAAAAGCTAACAACCAGCTACTCTACAGAGAGAACAGGCTTTTTCTATGGAAATGCAATAAAGAAACCACTAGCATTAACAACAAATACACTGATTGAAACTTTCATATTTTCAGACTTGGCTATGCAACATAGCATTGCTTGCAGCTGCAGCAGTGGCCCAGCCCAGCCTTGTGGATGGGAATGCATAATCCTGCCTGGTTTCCGAGACAGAATTTACCTGGAGGATAGAAAGTAGGAAACCAATACACCCTATTGTCTTTCAATAACCAGCCTGAACAAAGCAGGAGCTTAGTGCCAATGCCAAAGATAAACGTCAGTGACCAAAGTTTACCATTTTAATTTGAGAAACACAACCTTTCTTCACATGTAGCTAGCACATAAGTCTACTTTTTAAATTTGTCATGTTACCATCATTGAGCTCTTTATAACCCTTGACATAACTTGTTAGTCATAATCCTTTGGAAATATTTAGAGTGCAATGTGTGTCCTCCCACAGATTTAGGCAGAACATCTGCATTCTCTTTATGCAGCTTGTGTAAGGTACAGGAAAACTCCTTATTTCTTCTCTTTTCACTCTTTTCCCAAAGTGTAATAGCCATGAAATGGAGAAATAGAACTTAGCTTTTACCAAAGAACATTTAAATATTTTGCCAGTATAATTATGATAGGATTATATGCAACCATTGCAATGGTTTGGCAAGCACAAGAAACTACTGTCCAAAGCATAAAATGATGTGATAATTATATCTGTTTCATGGCTTTCCCAGGAAAAGAAGCCCAATAAAGATATATGCACTTTCTCATGCTAATATATCAGAAAAAGCTTCTAGGTTAGCTCTTCATAAGGCACAGTGAGGAAAGAAAGTTTCTCTTCAAAGAAAAGATACATTTCAAAGCAGGCACTATTCCTTTCAGTGGGTTAGGTTTTAGGGTCAATAGTGCAATATAGTATGCATCTCCATGAGGCAGCCGTAGAACAAGCAGGATATTTGCTTAGAAACATACTTGTGAACTGTTGAGGAATCACACTATTCAACCATGGAAGGAAGAAAACAAGGAAGGCAGGAAGGGAGGACTGGAGGAAGAGAGGGAGAATTTATAAAAACCACAATATTTTTATGTTTAGTAAGACATATTTTTTCATATATCTTGGATAACCCAAGGTACCCAAACCGATTTTTTGAGAAAGAATTTTTTTCTCCTCTATCCTTCTAATTTTGTTTTTCAAGAAAAAATCCAACACAGAATATTTTTAGTGTGCTACTAGCCATCTTAACCTCTAGCGATGCTTACACTCCCTTAGTGACCCCATTCAACCAGCGTTTTAACTCACGTCACCTCCTGCAAAAAACAGCTGGCGGGTTCATTTGCACAGTAATAAATGCTGTCTCCCAGCCTGCAAGAGACTGTTTGAAACAGATTACCTCTCAAAATTGCTTGTTAACTATGACTGACATATCAGTATGATACACGCTTATATTTTCAACCCTGTACAACCCCAATTCCAGATAGAAAGACATTTTAGAGGCTCTGAAAATTACTTATATAAATTCTTTTTATAAAGATTGCTGTGAGTCTTTATGTGTCTCAGCATTAACATTTTCCTCTCATTTCCCTTTCACTTTTTTGCTAGAAAGCAGTGTGCAATGGAGAAGCATGCCCTACTATTTCCAAGCTTCCTCCATCTTAAAGAATTTTTTAACTTCCCTTTTAAAATGAGTATAGTTAGGTTTTATTGTTGGCAGTTTTGTTTTAACACATCAAGTTTAAAACCCATCCAAGTATTGATCAGTCAATAAATGAAACATATGAGACAGGATGGTTACCCAATTCAGTTTAGTATTGCTTGACAGACGACATCGATAAATAAGTCAAACAGAACAAAGGTACAGGTAGCTATTCAGTCCAAAGTCTGTGTAATATGATGACCATATTTTATTTGAGAATTATACCTAACACCATCTATGATGTAGTCTTCCAATGAGTGATATTCTTCCAGATATCTCTTAAAATAGCACAGCTTGTTTACTAGCTGGTACCTATGCACTATATTTGAGAAGCAGGATTAGTGATCTTGACAATAAATCTGTATTACATAAACTACCATCTCCACAGCCAGCAGTCTGCACTTACAGCTGAAATTTGTCTATTTCAGCTTAAAGACTGAAGCTGAGAAGGCTACACTTCTGTCACGTGTTTCTGCAAAGAGAGCTCTTTGCTCATTACCCATTTCTGATCCTGAAAACCCATTAACTCCCAGCAGCAGGGAAAAAAAAAAAAGTGGCTTGTAAAATGTTACAGGTCTAGTTATATGAGACAGTTAACATTTAGAACAGCCAGTATACATACGCAGGAGGAGTTGGGGAATTCCCACTTCACTCCTCTCACGCCTATGTACAAATGGTAAGATCCAAAGTTCTCACTCAGTTACCACCTAATCCTAGAGACGCTCCAGCTACTTCAGGTTTTTTTCCTTCTATTTATCCTCTCTCAGCACCTGAAAGCCAGCCTACCCAGGATGGCTGGCACTCTTGAAGCAATTACTAGTTTTCACAAGACCTCTGAAGGAGAAGCTACTGGTACCACAGGTGCTTTGTTTTATCCAGTGATACAGCGCATAGCAAATGCTTACCCCAGACTAAAGGAGCATGAGCTCAGGTCTGTTTCCCAGGAGTTTTCCCTCAGCCCTGTGCTAGAGGCTGCACAGGGCAGGAAGCAGAGCACGGTTTGTGTCCCCTGTTGGAACTATTCCTTTCTGCTTAGAATAACTGGAGATCTGATAGCTCTTTCTTTGGGACATTCACCTACTTCACTACAAGCCCTGGTTTCTGTTTGAAGGAATATTTATATGGCTTTTTCCAAACACTATTTAATGGAAAACGCACAGTTCCTGAATCATGGCCTGGAAAGCTCCCCTCTAGCTGAAAGGCCAATCCCCATCCACTCATATATGCACTCTTGCTCATTATTGTCCCTTCTCTCTGCCATAGTGAAGCGCAGATTTTTGACAAGTAGTGGAAGAGATTCAACAGAAAGAGAAACGGTCCCCTTTTATCCATAGTCCAGTGGCCACGTGACTCTCCCAGGGGGTGAGAGTTTGAGCGTCCTCAGGAAGAAAAGGCATTGAGCTCAGCTGTGTTAGATAGTGAGAAAGTATTCAATCCAGTATCCAAAAAAGCCGCATTCAAGAGAACAACAGAGCTTTGTTTTCTAGCTATACCTTGCCAGGGGGAAGAAACAGAAAAAAAAGAAAATTAAAAAAGAGTGACTTTCTTTCTTTTTACTTTGGCTCAGGTGACAATTTTTAGAACTTAAATTGTGGTTATGGAATGGAAGAAGGTGGATAGATTATCTCAAGTTAGTAACATCTCTGCTTCCTCCCCTCCAAAATAACAACCAAAAAGAGAGATCAGGTGTGTGAGAATTTGAATTTAACCTGATATTCCTTTTCTTTAGAGTAAAAAATTCTCAGAAAGAATGAATCATTACTCAGAATGTAGGAAAATCTGAGTTAAGTAAACATTTTATTCAGTGGGAGACCATTTCATCAATAGGCCAGAGGAAACCAAGCAGATGTTGACCCAGCTGCTACTGACACCTGCAAGTCCTATGAATATTTCCTGTGATTGCACAAAGCTCATCTGAGGAGCTACAGATTTGAAAGTAAGAGCTAAATACTCTAAAGAATATTTCCCCAGAGGTGTTTCTTTCTAATGGAAGATACTCCTTCAGATGTTTGGGTTTGTGGGAGGGTGGTGATTTTTTTTTTCTGTTTGGATTTACTACAGAGAAGTTTGGGTTTTTGCAAAAAAGAAATGCTGCAGATCAAAATATTGCCAACCAGAGATGATAGCTAATATTATTCCACATTTTTCAAGAAATCCATTTCCATGATGCTGAGATCTGATATACTGTATTCCATTTCTTAAGGAGAAGCAAAACGTTCAAGCAAACAGCCACACACGGACTGAAATTGTTCAGATACAGAGGAAATAAAATATCCTTGCAAAAAAAATTTAAATTGGCCTGCACACAGCTGTATGTGAGTGATTCTATTTAGAAAGCACAGGTTTGTCTCAAGGGGAAAATAAGTCTCACAGGTTTGCTGCTTCTCACTCAGATACTCCATTCCACATCTGTAGCTCTTCTATAAGCTGGTATATGACTTATGGATATTCACCGATAATTTTCCGTTAAGTAATTTAAAACATAACCATAGAAGCATATTTGCCAAAAAGAGTGTAACAGTATAATAAGGAAGACTGGAATACACTTTCTGAAAAATGGATGAACTCATGTTGCTTATTGGTATTTCAGTGATTCTGTGAACCTGTAGAGAATTGTAGTAGAAAGGCTAAGATTGGTGTGAATGAGGAGCGAATGGGGATGTCTGCATGCAGAGGCACCAGAAGGGGTGGAATAGGGCTCATCAGCAGGGACAGGGCTCTCTGAATGGCCTCTGTTAATTGCTCCCAGATCAGCCATCTGCCATCCAGCATCAAGATCCCAGCAGAAAAAGGAATACCTGTAACCTGCATGCAGTCACCAACACAGGAGAAAGCCAGGAGACATGAGGAGGACTTGACAGTTCATGTCCCTTTTCCACCATGTCATCTCAACGGATCCTGGACTTCACACCTGGATAAGCCTGGAAGTGCCTGACTGCTGGACAAGTTTCTCAGACTGTGCACATCCTAGTGCTTGTGAGTATGAGACTGTGAGAGAATGAGGGTAACAGAATGAAGGCTGGTCTGTTTCAGATTTTATTTTGATTAAAATGACCTTACTCTCCTGTAATGTCTGGCAGGGATGTTTCCTACATTGCTGATACATTATGGCAATAGTATTTCCTACAAACCCTGTGGTACATAATTTTTCTGTAATGATATAAATCACAAATATGGAGAGGCTTCACAAAACTCTTGGCCAGACAGAGCACTTGACATCAGTCTCTGAACGGTATAGGAGGAACCCCAGCTCTGCACAAAGACATGCAGATTACTTCCACTAAAGACAGAAAAGTGTTCCTCCCTGATAAATCAAAACCTGAAGGAGAGTGAAATGCTTAATGAAGTATGTTCGGGAAAAGGGGATACTAAAGCAAAAGAATTATAATAACAGTTGCCGTATATGCAATTTTTCTGTTCAGCCTTCAGACACTTTCAAATACTATTCTGAAATATTTTGTAAGACAATTAAGGATTTTAAAAATATTAGTCTTCCAGATCATAGAATCATAGAATCCAGAAAGAAGATGATTTAATAATCCAGGAGCAACTTAGTGGTGTTCTCAAGATTACAACTCTGGGGACAGAACCACCCCTATCACATGAATAAGCACATGTCTTAACACGGAGCAGTATAAGTCAATATATCTCTCTAACTACCTGTTACATATACAGTCAATATGTTAGATATCAAGAACCCTTAATCATCCTACTCATTGAAGGCAGGTGAGACTGTAAGATCAAAATCAGATTCATGTCATAGCCAGGCTTAACAAACTGCTAGGCAATTGGTAGGTTGGTTGATTTTTATTCTTGTTGTTTCTTTCTTTCTTTTTTTTTTTTTCTAATTCATATTTTCTTGCTTGATATTTCAATTACACTTCGGTTTGTTTTCTATAACATAGTAAGTCACCTCAGCAGTGTTGATGCAGTCTTGTCCACGTGTTAACTCTCTGAAACTCTGAAGTTACTAACAATGGCTGGGTTAGAAAAACATACTCCACTAAATATGAACACCCATGGATATTCCTACAACATTTTAAACTACAGATGATGACCAATTATTTCCCTTTCCAATGTATTTTTGTTGAGTTTTTTATGAAATTTTAAGTATAGTCTGAATAGTCTGTCAATTCTTTCATGTTACACATCTAAAAAAACATACTTGTTGGCATGAAGAAATGGCAAGTAATTATTTCTTGTCCTTTTCAGAAAGAATGCTTCAAGCTTTCAAAATATTCACTAGTAGCTTTTTAAGAGTGAGAAAGCCTGCAATTATCCTCTATACTCATATTCCACATAATGCAGAATTTCTCCCATGAATAGTTGCTATCTCTTTTACAGTGCTTAAATAAACTTTATGTAGCCAAATAACATGCAATGTTGTTAGGTTTAAGTTAAAGTAACTTAGTAAACTTGTCTAAAACCACCAAGTATTTCTGAGAATATTTTGACTAGCTTTGTCAAACCTGTTTCTGGAACGAGAAGAATCTTGTGCTCTGGATTGGACTTTTGACAAAACAGAGTACTTGAAAAGGCTTTTCTGGGAATACTACATGTAGCCTAATAAACAGGGAATCAAAATGAATAGTAGAAAGAAAAGTTTGTACAGTCACTGAAAAGGCCTAAAGAGGGTCATGCTGCTGATCAGCTGATATCAAGAATAAATGTTTATGGCAGAGTAAAGAATGGAAACTAACTAGTTTTCATTATGTTTTCTTTAGCTGAATGGAGGGCTTATTCAACTAAGGGAATAAAATTTAAAATTGTAAAGAAAATCTACCAATTTCTTTTTTGTTTAAATGTCTGAAATTTCATTTCAATATGTTTTCTAGTAACAGCTATATTATGGAGCCTCAGGTTTGCAACAACTCTGCAAGGCTGTCTTTTGTTATTAAATCTTGCATGCTGTGGGACATTTCAAATCAAAATTATGAGAGATATATTTATACACATAAAATACAGAAGAGCAAAAGAGATCACAGAGAGATAGATGCCACAGATTTTATTTTCTTACATGAGGGAATGAAGAGAAGATACTAATCCTGTGTGATCCTAGTGTTTCAATAAGATTTAGTTTTAATTTTATTATGACAAAATGAAGTCTATTGGTTTCCCCCTCATTTTACAAAACATTTCCTTCTTAATCAAGGACAAATTAGAGTCTACCAAGGAACAAATTGAATGATTATAGAAATCTATTCTTTCAATAATAGTTCATTATCTAAGAAAAGGGCAAAAATATTTGCATCCAGTGAATTGACCAGCTATCTGTGTAGAGTGGCCGGTTTGGTGAGCACTAATTTAGTTTACACCAAATTACTTGGTACATGTAACTTGAGAAATCTCATTCCTGATTCTCAGGTGAAGTAACATGAAACCCTCTCCACAAACATCACTATCCTGTACTGGAATACATTTACACTGCTTTACCTGGTTAAAGTTTTGAGTGGAAGGAGGGTTTTTTTTGTCTTGTTTTTAAGATTTAAAGTGCTTGGTGGGAAGCACAAAATTCTCTCTCCCTCTCTTTCTTTCTCTTTTTTCCTTTTAGTCACAAATCAAAAAGAAAGTAGGAGAATTTTTTTTTGTATCAACTTAAGCTAAATTTATCTGGAAACTTTATAACACTAGTGAAAAGCAGAAAAAGACTGACTTGACTGACATTTGAAATCAGGATAGTTAAATCCATCCCAATAAGTAGCAGATAAATTTTTAACTATCTTTTTTTATTATTTTTCTTCATCCCCCTTGTGCAAATATCTGCTATTCCTCACTTCAGCAGAATTGCATGAAGTTGGATGTTTGCCTGTCCCAGTACATCCAATGCAAATGAGGTGAGAAGAGGAGCTGAGGGAATTCCCTGGTGTAATATATATTTGATTAAGGTATTGAATTTTTTTCCTTGCATTTAAAAACTGTTTTGCTTAGCTTGAATAGCTTCTTCCTCGATGAGAGGAGAGAGGAGTGGGGGATAAACTATACACTGATACACTGATCCTTTTAGATGACGAAAGTTCAGTACCATTTAGACCATTATTTCATTATTTGCACTGTAGTAGAGCCCAGAGGTCAGAAAAGGATCAGACACCCATTTTTGTAATGAATAAAAAGACAGCCAAGATCACTTCCAAAAACAAGTAATGACTTTTCCAGTTGTTACTGGCAAAAGCCAACCTGTGTGTTTCCAGAATAATAAAATTCCAAGTTACTTGAGTGCATGTTACCTAGATCCAAGAGGTCAATAAGATTTAGGTTACTGGGAAAAGCCCTCTTTTGGCTTACAAATAAATAGTTTCCTACTATCTAAATTTCCATTGATGCTGCCTTTAACTTATTATGTTTTTCTGATTTTTGCTATTTGTATTAGTGACAGTAGATAGCAAGATATAAAATGTAATTCGACCCAGCATTTGGGGATGGGGTCTTCTTTTGCCGGAATTCTTGCAGCAACTCAAGATTATTAGAAAGTACCTCAGTGAAACTATTCCGAACATTAAATGACCATATTGCAGTTTATATCCATTTGTCACTAGAATTACTCTATACGTCCTGCCTTAATCCCATTGAAATTGATAGCAGGCTCTTTTCTGACTGAAATAAAAATACCCTATTTAAAAGTGCTAATTCTCAAAGATGAAATGACTTCAGTGTTCATTGTAAAAAACTGGATAAATTCATCCATGATGGCTTATTCTGTGTATTCTTTCATGTTAGAACATCACAAAGAAAAACATCTTTTTAGGTACAAATAGATTAAAACCTAGCATAACTGAGAAAAGAAATCATTGGATGCCTCTAGCCAAGGTCTGGCTTTCCACTAACTCACTTTCCCTTGGGCAAAGTCTGCCTGGATGGATTTGTCTTCTCAGTCTTGAACTTGACACTGACAGCCCCTAATTTGAGTTAGAGGGAGTTTTTGGTAAGAAAATTAAACTCCTAATATTCTTAATTTGTAGAAAGGTTCTTCTACACACAATTTTTTTTCAGGATTCATTGCTCCACAGGGAAAACAAACAAGAAATTCACATTCATCCTATATCACTCTAAGTTCAGCTATTATTTCCCTAAGGTATTTTTCCATAAAATACATTAAATCAACTGTATTCTTTTCTGAAGTGCTGTCTTTTAGGCTGGACCATGTTGCTGATTTCTGTATTGCACTTGTACACTGAGAGGGGAAATGCTCCAAATTAATCTTAAAGATCAAATGAAATTTTAAATATATGTCAAACACTCTCCTATTTCTTTGGCAGCTTACACTGCTTTTTTATGCTGTACTTATGGTTTAATTTTTTGGGAGTTCAAGGCATGCTAATAGACTATCGTTCTGATTACAGAACACTTTGAACTGTCATTGGTGAACAGGCTGGAATGGTTTCACATTTTTGCTTAGAAAATGAATTTAATTACAATTATAACATCACATTGTAATATTTTGCAAATCACAGACCGTAAAATCTTTTACTTACAAGGCAGTAATATCTGCTGCTTGCTGACTTGCTAGCATTTCACAGAGACCACAGAAGACACATAACTTGTACTGTTACAGAGGTCACTGCATCACCACTTGATTTCCACAGGGTTGAAAACAGAGCCACAAAAAAGCTCTTGTGCTCACACATTCTCAAGTTAACGTAATACATTAGAGTTGACAAACGAATGGAAAGTCAAATTGAGGAACTGAAGACTGCAATTCTGATGCAGTTCTTCATGGTGTTTTCCATTATTTGTACCAGTTTAGACAACAGTCAGGTGTTGTGTAAGTGTTCATGAACTTTCAAATGTTCCCCCAGACTTATGCTGCCATAAATGTATGCCATCATCTTTCCCTTTGTGAACTATTTCATATTATCAATGATGCAATTCAGACAGGCAGGCAGCAAAACAACTACCACGTGTCTTGAGAATCCTGTGCTACCACAAAGCCCACTAACAACAAGTAGAGAAGAACTAAAGTAAGAATTTCATAAGCAGTTTGCACCCATTTTACACCCTGAAAATTGTGAAGTCACACTATTCTATGAAGAACAAGTATGTTGTAAGGAACTGAACTTACGTTTTGAGCATCTTGCAAATATCAAAAAATTTCTTCATGTAATACTTTCAGTAACAGATTCAGAGAGTTTTCCTAATAATTTTCTATGTCTTTTTAACATAGCTGTCACACAGGACTCTATTGGATGTAGCTTCTCCGTGGAACAAATTAATGTTGTATGCTTGAAATGTAAGTGATATAAGGAAATTAATCAGTTTCATTTTTGCTAGAAAATCACACTAACTTTATGAAGCTCAGATATAAGTTTTGGAAATAAACAAAACAAAAGAAAAAGTCTGTTTTGATAGTCATTTGTGTCTGACAGCTTCCTTGTTTGTTCTTATGGCAGTGATTAATGATCTAACAAGTTGAACAAGTATCTTAAGAACACATATAGAGTCCTAACCCTTTATATTTTAACAGAAAATCAGACACAAGGGAGACTGGGTCCGAAAACAGAGTCAGAGTAACAATGGAATTGGTGGTTTATATAGGGTTATTTATTTCTGTGATTAGGAAAAAAACAGATTTGAGTGTTTAAAAACTATCAGTCCAAGTGTGTCAGAGAAAAATGTGCTAAATGAAAAGATGAAGGAACAGGAGAAAAGATGAAGGGAAATAAACAGAACATTAAGAACATGCTGAAATCAGGATTATTGAAAGCAGACACGTAAACGTAATGGGAGAGTACACAGAACAAACAATGCAGAAACTGCTCATATACATGTGACCCTTAGTTACTTTTTGAATTGTTTTCTGCAGATTCAGTCTGTAAAAGAGGTTCAGCCTGGCTCTTTCACCTTTGCAGCTTCCTCTTAAAGGCCAAAAGGCTAGGAGGAAAGGGAAGGGCTCATATTTTACTTTTTTTATTTCAATCAGACTTTGAAAACATTTCCAAAGAAATAAAGTCTGTTTCAGGCACTTAGGAAATCTATTTCAGAGTATAGTAACAGTTGTGATCAGAATGATTCAAGCACTAAGAATAGCATTATAGAAAGATCTATTTAGGATCTTAGCTATATAACATCACACAGAAGGGGGTCATCTTGCAAAACTGTATTTTGACAAAGTGACAAAACATTCAGCATGAAGTCAATATTTTTGCAGAGAGGAGAGAATGAGTAAATACATAACACATCTTCTACAGACGCTCTTCAGACTACATTTAAAGGTGCTCAAAGCCTTACAGAGAGCTAGCAGTAGCTCTTTAAAAGTCAGACAGACCCCAAAAAGTGAACGTCACTGACACACTCCCAGTGGTTTACAAGATAACGATGATTTATTTGATTTCTTTGGTTTTCAATTTATTGTGTAGTCCTTCATACAAGTGATTAGACTTTCCTCTCACCTCAGTTCTGTTGTTAAAATGAGTTACAATGATAACCCCCTGACCAAGATTGTTTTTTTTCTTCCAACTTTGAATGTGTTTTGGAAGAAGACCTATTCTTAGGAAAATTAAGAAAGTGACTTTTTCACAAGACATACTATAATTCTGAGATTTTAAAAGCCATTTTCCAGCCAAAGAGATTTAAACAAGTCATTATTTAAATTAGAAAGCACAATTTCTCAAGTTTTGAAACTCTTCTGTGAGTCACAGGGAACACAACAGATATGCTGTGAATGAGTTCCTCTCCTTTGCTTTACTTCCTCACTTTCAGACATAATCACCACAATCAAGTCCTAGAATTTCATTTATCTCAGCTAGAGAGAAGAGAGTTAAGGTTCAATTACAGACATCAACAAAACTCTGATGAATATTATTTGAAAACTGAGAGGCCTTAAGGAGCTGCAAACCAATCATAAATCTTGACACATATAAGCCCAGTTTTCAAAAGACATTTTTACTGAAATTTTTCAGGCTTCCAGAAAAATGAAAGAAGTCAGTTCTACTAACAGTATATCAGTGGCAATACCAGCTAAAAGAGGACATGCAGCTAAAGCCTTTTAAGTAATCAAGTAGTCAGGGATGACCTGACAAGTAGACGTTAGAAGTGACCTGTAGAGGTTCCTGGGATTTTCAGGAGCATGAAGAATCCACGTTACTGATGAAGATGGTGAAAGACTGCTTCTGTTTGTGTTGGCATTGGCACAGAACATGTTCAGCTCAAACTTCTTGTTTGTAAGAAAAAGACTCAAAAAAAGTATTGCAGAGGGAATCTAGGTGTAAACCTGCCATTAAAGCTGTAGAGGATGTCTCCTCTGCCACAAGAATGCAGCTGGATACAATGGTTAATGGATGTTTTAGTCCTATATTTTCATGTATTGTCAAAGTTTCCCGCTCTTGAATCCTGAAGTGTAACTCCTCATTGATTTTGAGGTTTACCAAAAGCAAATAACCGTTACAGATTTCAGCAAACTCAAAGCTTCTAAAGTATCTGGAATAGGAGCTAGGGATTTTCCTGCAATATGGAGTTCTTATTGAACTAGATTCCAAAAAGAAACAAAAAATATTAAGAAAGAAAAAGGTGTGAGTGGGAACTGATTTTTAACTAGACTGTGAACATGGCTTGTTTATAAGCCATTAGCAAGAAATTACAACATGAGAAACATAGCTGATGTGGTTAACAATTAGCCTTGAACAAACTTATCAACTTTCTGTCCTCATAATATAAATCTCTGAGCTCATTAAATGGACTCTCAATTAACAATTATTCACACTGCCAGTTTACAGTGTTAGACTGTGGCAAGCAAGATTGAATAATTAGCTCTTTTTAAAGGAAATATGGAGAATGAATTCTCAGTATGTACACATGTATTATTTATAGCAAAACAAGTGACAGAAAAGAAACGGAACCAAGTGAATTCCTGAGATAATGTAGCTCAGAGTACAGGACCACAGTATCAATTGGCACAAGAGAACTTTCCAGACAGGAGGAAGAAAGAGGTTAATTTACATGTACAGGCCTTGAAATTTTACCAGTGCATTCAGTTCTTAAGTCTATATTAGTGACTCAATTCGTCAGATCCAGTGACGTTTTGCAACAGAAATTAGAGTTACTTGGATCAGACCCTAGTTGTGTAATTATTTCTAGATTGTCCATAGTCTCCAAGGGTCTTCACCTTTCTGGCATCTATGTTACTGCTTACTTATCTCAGTCGGTCTTTTTATCTGTCAGTTTTGAAATGCTTGGTAACAAATGTTGTTTATTTCATCTATTATATCTTGACTTTATGAAAAATTTATTCCTCTTCAGCATCAATAATAAGTTGCCTGCTGAAGATTCACCTTAGCCACCTATTATTCATTCAATCTTTACCTCATAATCTTAGTAAGGAGAGAAGATATAGAAATCGTGAATCATTCAGTAAATGTCAGGCATATGTAGTGTGTATAGTGCTTCAGGTGTATATTATTTGAACCCTGCCTTTTGATGTTCTGACTGACAATATCACTTTTGGGGTGAGTGAATGTATTTCCTGCAGTTCCCAAGATTGACTGGCAGCCAGAAGAGCAAGTTCATTGATATTTTCTATTGCTTTCCTTGATGAAATCGAGAATGAAAACATAGATGGCAACCCTTTGAACTATTCTGAGAGAAAAATCCAATTACTTGTAGGTTGCCAATGCATAATAAATTTTGAAATATCTTGTTAATGGTGTGGCTGAGATGTTTTAGAATCTTCCAGTCCTCAATATCAGCAAAATGGAGAATTTCAGCAACTTATTTTTTCCTGTTAAAAAAATGCAGAAAATAAAAAAGAAAAAAAGACAAGGGCTCACACACATTCTGTGGAAAAGATATGTTTTAAAATTTATTCTGAGCTATTGAAATCAGGTTCTACAAAACATAATTGAATCAGATAAATTTTCTACTGCTGAAAACAAAATTAAAAATGTATAATTTTATTATACAGAAAATTATTCTGAGGATAACTTTCAGCAGTACGCAAGCTGTGAACTCCATATGTTAGTACTGACACAATGAACTGTTGCAGCATCTTGCAGGATTTTAACTTATAAACGATGAAACTATTTTCCATTAAGTTTTCCTGAAAGAGAAAAACATTCTGGTTAACAAATCACTGTTCCATTAGAAATCTAAATACAAAGGTAAATTTTATGGTAGAATAAAATACAAGCATGTATGATACTTATTAAAGAGTTCAATGGTGGTTTTTACACAAAGCTGATTTTTTAAAAAGATAAAAATAAAATATGACTCTTAATGTAATCATTCATAAGGTGGCCCAGAGTCAGCCCTTTCATATCATTGTATTAATTTTTTTCCATGTCCTATAGTTCCACACTAGGGGATGGCTTCTATCCTTAATGTTGTACTTTTCTCTTCTGTCTCACTACATGTACATGTATTTCTCTGTTTGGCTCCCACACGCTGTCCTCATTAGGAGCAAAGTGTTGATATTTCCAGATATGGTAGAGGAAATTGGCAAAATGATACCGGAAACTTTTATTTTTTTAATTCCTTCTTTAGTGCACACTCCTGAGATAGACATCTTACACACGCACCCCTCAAAGACAAATTCTGCCATGCTGGGTTTGCCTGTAGTTGTATGATTATCAAAACCATTAATTGTCTTGTCTGTGACATCATTCAGGACTTCAAAATTCTTTTCTTCTGGGGGAACTGCACCAACACTTGCTATCAGGGGACTGTTATCCCTTTCAAAAATAAGGGATTACTTTAAGCGTATTGGTAATTTTTATTCAAAGGATTCAATAACAGAGGGCAAGTAGTTCTTTACTACAACCATGTTCTGTTAGAAAACCTGAGCGGTGAAGCCTGCTTTCTTAAACAAAGTGAAGATTAAACAAGAGGAAATGTCTTAGCCTCAGCTTTAGAGTTCCATGCCTCTCTCTCATTAGTACTTGATCCCAAACTGTGTTTCATGGCTTCTTTTTCAGGAGTGGGCTAAAGATTTATTCTCTGACTATTCTTAAATTCCTAATTCTTTTCATACATGTTTTCTTTCACACAGGTCTATAAGCAGAGTCAGGAACAATCACTGTCCCTACATTTTGCCTGCTATGAGAACTTTTAAAAAGTCTTTGTACAATTTTACTCCATCTCCAGATTTGATTGTTTTGTGTGGCAGTTCTTGATATTTAAGATATGATAGTTATTCTTTAAAGAGTTTAATCATTTTCATACTTATTCTGAGGGAAGAGCAGCTGTTGTATCCACCAGCATCATTGCAGTTAAGCCAAAGCACCATGACTGCAAAAATGATTCCAGAATAAAAACATTATTTGATTCAATCAAAGTCATATAGCAGTCAGAGAGAAGAGTCAGAGCCACAAGCGCTAGTTCATCCCCCCAGCCCAGGTGCCTGGCTGCCTGTGCCAGCCCTGTTATGGTGCAGCTGTTTAACCTTGGATCTGACTGCTGAAAGAGCTCTGTGAGAAAGAGTGGCGGGGAGCGTCACTGGAGGCCTTGCCCTTTCTGTTCAGAGACTGTGTTTAAGCTCAAGCACTTTGCTTGCTTTTGGCTCTTGCCTCAGCAGTGTTGTAGGAGTGTTTGTGCCTGGCTGTTTACTTTGCTGACCTTGACCTACTGACTTGATTTCCTGGCTTGACCTGGGGCCTCTCTTGTCACTGTACACCTGCCTGGCCAGCTGGGCTGTGGTGGCTTACCATAGTCATCTTCACCAGACCTGGTCTGCTTTTTGCATATGGGTGCTGTGGGACTGTGTTGTCTGTCAGTGTGTACACTTCCCTGCCTGCCTTGCTGTTACCTTTGGCTCCTGATTTGCTTTTCTCTGCAGAGCAGGCACCCCTTGCCCTGACAACAAGGGTTAAAGCACAAATACACACATAAATGTATATTTTGCATTTCTATAGATGTCTAAATTGTTTGGTTCTACTCCTCTGAAATATTTCTTAACTACACTTAATGTGCCCCTAGAAGTCCTTAACAGACATGTAGGGAGAGCTTCCCTGGGGTAAAATGGTACCTTTGTGTGTTATGTTCTTGCACTTTGACGTAAATGATTATAATGGATAACTTGTCACTTGGGGAACAACTTAGATACTCAAACATATTTATTGGTGTGATTGTAGTCTATCTTCTCTACAATTACTCTAGTTATCGAAGTTTAGGTACCTGACTACCTTGCAAGTGCCAGAATAAGCAGTATCAGACCGATTGACCCAGTTGAGTTAGGTTAAGTAGCTGATAACAAAGGCCAAGTCAAAGCTGACAGTTTTAGGCTTAATTTTGTCTTTAAGCCTGTACATGTTTATATGGGCCCAGACTGAGAAGGAAGTAAACCAAGAGCAATTCGTTATCAACATGTATCCACTCAGGAGTCAGTATCTTTCCTCTATCATGTATAAGTATTAATAAACAAAGAAAATGTTTTAAACTGTAGACTGAATTTGATAGGCCTTCTCAAGGGAATATGGGATCTCTCATAAAACTATTGTCAAAAAAAAAAAAGCAGCACAAGCTGGAAGACTCTTGCACAAACTGCAGGTTATGATAAATATGAAGAAGAGTAGCTTACATGTCACAAATCTGCTGAGGAAAAACTCTAAGTAGACCTTAGTGTAATCGAAGATGTAGTGATAGTGTTTTTGATGTACATGGATTCATTCAAGCCTCATCTTGCCGAGTCCTATCTCTAAATAGATGAGAGTAATTTAGCTATATCAAGAAAAAATATAGTAGATGTAGTAATAGTGTTTTTGATGTACATGGATTCATTCAAGCCTCATCTTGCCGAGTCCTGTCTCTAAATAGATGAGAGTAATTTAGTTACATCAAGAAAAAATACCTTTGCCAGACAGCATTGTGACAAATTCAAGGATTTTTTAGAATACCTCAGTATGATACTTCTGTGATAGATTCAGGTCTACACTGAAGTCCCAAACTTGCCTGCTTCATAAATATTCTAAACAGAAGTTTTAACTCATATCAGAGTTTTGCCAGACTTTGGGACACACCAAGAAGAATAACTAGGACTCTGCTGCTCCTTAATGTAGGTGTATGTATTCAAAGGCACAGTTAGTTACAGTGTGTACAGGGCAAACAATGCCACTTGGATCATTTTTTCCCGCCATGGTGTCACACAGCTACTTAGGCTCAGATGTGGTTCTTGTATGTGGTTTTACATGGACATTTAAACTTGGTCCACCCTAGTAATTGTCTCTAGGAAAGTCACATCTACCTGTGGAACTTACCTGGCTTTAGCTCTGGACAATGCAGAAGTCACATGGCTGTTTTCATACTACCTACTCGAGATAAAACTGGCAATTCACTGGTTGTTTGTCCTTATAAATGAAGACATTTAACATGTCTTTTGAAAGGGAAAATATGTCTATAATATCTTGGCTTGGGTCACAGACCTGCCTGGTCTCTTTCTGTATGGACACATCGATAAAAAATGTAATAGTAGTTTTTGTCTTGATGTGGCTAAGATCGAAGCAGTTATGAAGAAATATACTTTAAAAATAAGTTTAAGTCTCTGTCTTTCACTCTAACAGAGGCCATCTCTCTCATGTCAACATTCAATACTTCTAGATGACTGAAATCCTAGTCCCACACTGCTTAACAGATGTTACATGCAGCAATAAAAAATTTGGCAAAGGAGGTAGGAAATCCATCTGCAAAGAAGTAAAAAAAGATTAATGTTGTAAAAGTTTGCTGAAGTAGACCCCTGTTTTGGGACATCTGGGAGGTTATATCTGAATCAGTAAAATGTGAACAGGCACCTAGTATTTCACTGTCATTATGGAGTCTAACAAAACTGTTCACTGAGCTCTACACAACTGGTAAAGAAGGCTTTTCAAAATGTCACCCTACATCTGACAGTGGTGGAAAAATAGAGCCCCAATTAGTTCAGCATGTTTTCTAACAAACAAGATATCTGGGTATTCCCAGCGGAGGAGTACCCTTCCATTCCCCTCTATGGCTCATCTCTTCATGAAATAACATCTCTTGTAACGAAAGGAAGTATTGTTCATAATTTACTATGTGTCTGACATCAGGGGTGAAATAATTTAAAAAGGGGAATTGGCAGAGAAATTTTAAAATCCACAGACAACATGAAATACAGTAAATTGAATAATAAAAAATTTATCTCAGCAGCTTTTGAAAGCAGGTTATTTTCAGAGAACAGCACCAATAAGAATGAGCAATTTTGACCGCTACAAGGATTGGAAACATTTGCACATATGCCTTAAATAAAAATCGTGTAATTATTAAATAACTCAAATTAAACATTAATGGAAAGATGGCAGTATCACAAGAAAAGAATTCACATAGTTTAACTCTTCAAAACCAGTGTGTTACCATTATATTTTCATTCATGGTAAAGCAATTGATTCTGCTGCCTTATATATTCAAAATCCTAATATTTATTACACAAATACAGACAATAACTATCCTACTAACAGCTTGTGACAGTTTGTATACTGCAACTTACAGAGCTGCAAAGAATCAAAATGTATAGATGGTGAAATTTTCTAGACTAGACTTTATGAGCTAATACTTCAAAGCTATTGTACTGATGACCGTCTCAATAGCTAAGTACCAGCTGCTGGAAGCCTAAGATTTTAATAACGAGTGTTAAATATTAGAGTCAAAAGTGACTTCAGGATTCAAAGTTGTATCTGTTTAAAAATAGGCTTTCACGAACCATGTATATAGTTTTACTTCACTTGGCCCTCTTCACAGAACACCTTCAAAATATCTTAGTCTCGTTGCTAAATATGTTTTCCCAAGTGTTTAGCTCCGGTGTTTATTCAAGTCTGATTTAAGAAATAGTTCTAAGGTATGTGAAAATTCCATTTTCTACTCCAGACCTATACTAGATAGACTATTCATCTATATTCTCATCTTTCCAGCTCCTAAGAGGGTGTGAGTTAAAAGTAGGCTGAAGATACAGTTATAATTCATCATTACCAAACATATCATGAACTCAGGGGACAATAATTTATATCTTCAGTAAAATTTTTAAAATAATGTTTTGCTAAGAGTTTTCTTTCAATATCTCCCTTGTTGCAGATACCTGGTGAGTGAATTAGAGCTTAAATATAAAGACCTGTTAGTTACCCTACATTACACTGCTACACTGTCACATGTAGACAGCTTTAATAGATCTTTCATGAGAAGCATTCAGGCATGTTGTCCTAGACTATCATGATTTCTTAACATCAAAGCTGCAGTTCCTAGGACCTACTTTGTGTCCAAGCATCCTGACAGCTGCTGCACTGTGCCACATCCCAGGAGTCATAGGTACAACAAAAGATCTCGATATCAGTGGTGTTGACCTCCTATTGCTTATTGCACTTCCAGTTTGCCCGGGCCATATGAGATGTGCACTGTCCCAGGGTTCCAGTTCACTCAGCCTTTCAGCGTGCACACAGAGCTCGTTATGCGAGCTTGCTGCAACAGGCAGAGCTTGTAATACAGGGAGAGAAGAGGGAAGTAACCAAAGGTGTCAGAATGCTCTGCATAGGCAAACTGTTGTAGCACAATGAATCAATGCCAGCGAGGTCACCACGTTCATCGCCTTTGGAGAGGTGTGCTAGACATATATCCACCTAGCAGTACTGGATGCCATTTACAGCACACAAACAGTATTACCACACTCTGGAAGCAGGGAACATAACTGAATCAGAGCTGCAGATACATATAGTATGTATTCCCTCCAGTGAAAATTCCCTGGACTTTTATTATCATTGCAGTTAGCATGGCTAACAATCACCAGGACAGGTTCAGCAGACAAACATCAGTTCTGCTGTCCGTATGTACAATGTCCACCTCCTTTGCAGCTTTGGTATGTACCCGTTGGTCATATGAACATACTTGACCCACTTCTGCACTAATTTTTCAGAATTTATTTCTGTCATAACTGTCCCTGCTTTCAGTCAGCTGTTCCATTCAGGTCCTGCTGCTACATCATGGATAACTTTACTTTGAAAACCGATGGGGAATTCAACTGTGTCTATTATTCCCACTCAGTTTCCTCCAAAACTGTAAGGAAATCTGCATGTCTACCATTAAAATAAGTTTGTCAGGCATGTTGCAAAGGCTTCTGAGACGTGTCATACCTGACAGACCCAGCCACTGTTCAGTATAGATACAAATAAGTCATAATACAAGGACCTAAGCTGTACATGAGCTAGGACAGCTCTTGGAAACAATCTACAAAAACAATGACCTGATTTGTCATTGCCACAGAAAAAAACAGGCAACCTCATCAGTTGCAATAAACACACTGATTTTAATCAGTCTGAAACTCACAAGCATAAGGTTAAAACCTTTCTAGAAAAGAACAAGACACAGGGAGTTTCTGTTCACTAGCAGCCCCACAGCTTTCATTAACAAGACTAGTGAACTCAGCATACTTTCCAGGTGTGCAGCCAGATGCTATTCTACAGAACAGAGAATACTAGAGAATCTATTTTAGCAGCTAGCAGAGAAAGAGAGAGGGGGAGTGGGAAGGAGGAGGGAGAAAGGAAGACACACTGCAAGGGCAAAACTACTTTGCATTACTTACTCTGGCATCCTGGTGAATTTTATTCATTTGCCAGGATTTCTTGTTTTGTTTTGTTCTGTTTGTTATCTTTTTAATTAATTATGTTAGTTTGATGAATGCAAGAGGCAAATTCCAGACAGTTTGACAAACAGCCTCCCTCCTCACAACTCAGAAAATTCTGTAAAATCCAGAAGTAAAATAAGCAAATCATAACTGGATCAAAATCACAGAATCTGTAATAAGCTGCAATAATCAGAAGTGTCTGCCTATCTGGGCTAGCAAACAGCTCAAGACAACAGGAACAAAATTACTTCTGACACAAAGCACTTAAAACTACACACAGAAGAAAGGAAAGAGAATACCGTTTATTTCAACAAAAGGAGAAAATACAGAAAAACTACAGTAGACTTATGCTTACTTTCAAACTCTTTTCCTAGCACTCACTGAGAAGCAGTCATAAAGAAGTGTTTTACTCACCGTATAATCATATGTAAAATATCCAGTGTTTGAAAAAAGAAAGATAGTACAGAAGGGTAAAATCTCTACATTTTGGGAATCACAAGGAAAGAAACAAAAATTATTTCCAAGCAATTTTACATTTTTCATAGAGGAGTCACCATTGCGTGGTTCGTCCAAGATATCCATCATAAAGCACATTCCCAGAAGCTGTACATAATTTGCAGGTAGCATTCATGCATTTCCCAGCTGATCATACCACTTTTCCCTCAGCCACTGTGCCCTGTAAGTTCAAAGGAGTTAATATAGTCAGGATGGAAAGGAGCAATTTGTAAAGGCTTTATTTCACTCTTCCTATAGAGATAGAGCTGGAAAAAATTAATCCCAAGAGAAAAACTTGACAATAATTATGTCAAAATCTCAGGAGGCAAAAACTTACAATTGATAAGACTGCTTTAGACAAAGGACGCTCTATCAGAGACAAAAATAAATTAATGTTAAGTAGCACTTACCTTTAGTATTGTGGGCTAAGAAAATGGGAAAGTGTGCAATACATAAGCAAAGAAAGCCTGATCAGTCAGGCTCAAAGCATTTAATACCCAGTCAGAAAGCAGCTCTGAGGACCATTTGGAAGATTTAGTTAAGATTCTTATTAATCTTTAAACATGACTCATTCTGAAACAATAAAAATAATGAAGAAAACTTTGATCCAGGCCATAAGCTTCTACTATCGTAAATAGATAACCAAGGTCAAGAAATTTCTTTTATCCACAGAGAATTCCCACAACCAGAATACTGTAAGAAAACCACCACAGATTAAAAACAAGTTATCAGAGCAGTGAAGGGTACAATATACTTGATCAATGAATTGTGGAGCCTCTGTAGTTCCTCAATTCTTCTGGCAAGTCCCCAGAGAGAATATTGTAATCAGAACAGAAAAGAAAATTGGGTGAAGTTCCACAAGTCACAGGGGTCTCTTTTTGTAAGCAGCCGGGTACTGTCCTCCAGCAGCCAAGAAACAGTTCTCTCTCTCACATACATGCTAGTATTAAGTAAGAAGGATGAAAGAAATCCCATGAATTTTTACGCATTATACAGAGAGTGGTAATCAATTTAAAGGTTTTTCTAAGGATTGCTGCTGTGTCACCACACTGCGCCTCTAGGAAAAAGAGATCTTTGTGCAGCACATTCTCCCCAGTCAAACAGAAGAACTTGTAATGCATCTCTTTGCAAGACTGTCACAAGTCTCAGTTCAATAAAAGCAGTACAAAGCTGTTAGAACTTTACTTCTCTGTCAGCATATATTAAACATGAAATAAGACCAAGAAGTTGTAGTAAACGAACGTGCAGGCAGTGCATAGTCTTCCATTGCAACCTGAGGATATACTATATGGGAACATTACTATGGTGTAAGCACAAAAAAATCCATTCACCTTCCTTTCAAGTCAATGCCCATGAGTCAATTTTTCACAGCTTGAAAGAGCCACTCTAGATTTTACTACTTAGAACATCACAAAGGTCTCATTTATTTTGGGGGGGTTTGTGTTGTTTGCTTTATTTCAGTCCACTCAAGACATGAGGTAAAGTCTGCACAACTTTCCAGTTGTGCTGCTGGCTGAAATAGGGAAAGCTAACTTCCAGATGGGTCACAGCTCTACCTATGAGACACCAAAAAATTTATTGAACTGTAACTCCTTAATGGTCCTGTTTTGAAACCTAGTGGGCACAGATGCAGTACTGTGGTTTTATTATGTAACAATAATGTTAGGTAATTTACTCCGGTTTTGATTCTCCAAAAATTTGTGTAACAAGTCTAAAACTTAGATGATGACCCCTTTCCTCTTTTACCCCATCTAAAAGCCTGTCTATCTGCAGAGGGTATGTTCAGGTGACAGATTGCAAGGTAAGGTGACATATCTGGATTTTAGGTACCTATAGCGTAAATGCATTCACACCAGCTGTTCTCTACAGTTGGTTGACTCCACAGTTAATAGAGTTAAATTCAATCTGCAAAATCTGTTGAATGGACAAAATTTCCTGTCCAGTTCTTTTAGGCAGAAAAACTGTTCACTTTACTTATCCTGCCTAAATGCCATCACGGTCTCTGTAAACGTACACATGCCTTGAGTCCATCTAACTCTTTTTTTATGGTGCATCATCTGTTAAGCGTGTTAGCAACTGACCCTACTATTTGGTTTCCAGAGCTAGCTTGTTCTCGTCTTCCCCAACTCTCGTGCTTCACTGCACAGGAACACTTTCTGACTGCTGTTTCAGGAGAATAGGTAAGAATTATTCCTGAAACTGTGTACAAAGTAAGTTTGTGTCCCTTCTGTCATTGTTAAATAGGGCTGCTGATTGAAGCCTTAACTTTTTATGCCCAGAGACTTTTTATGTTATCTTCTCCTGCACAGTCTTCATTTCTGTTTTGAAATCTATTCTAAAACTTCTTAACCAACTCATAACCAAACGGCAATTTAACAAAGGGAAAATAAAGAGCACAAACTGGAGACTCTGGAAGAACCACAATGATGTATCAGGTCTAGGAAAATGCTAACAACATCCATATCCTCAAAGCTATTGCAAGTGTTTTCCTCAATTTATTACCCGTTATATCCATGTAGTACAACACAATGAACCTTGATGTGTACTCTTGCTTACTGTCCCAAGTTGGTGTGGAATTATAACTCAACTTGAACTTGGGCAGTTGTCAACAAGATGAGCTGTTGGATTTCTGAATATGTTCATCTCACAGGTGAAGCAGAATTTGTTGTGTAGCAAAGTATAGCCATAATTTTCAAGTCAAAGGTGATAACTGCTAAGGACTGGATTCTGATCTGCTGTGTGGCTCCAGTCTGCAAAGGCCAGTCCATGCCTGCAACACACATCTGACCAGAATGGGAACTAGAGAAATAAAACACAACATAGACTTTGGTTATACAATTCAGATCAGAAATCCAAGGACACATAGTTAGACAACCATCTGCCACAGTTAGACAACCATCTGCCATGACATGGCAGATGACAGCCTTGTTTCACCGAGGCCCAAAAGCAAAGATGGGAAAGAGTGTAATTATGCCGTAAATTATCAGATACACTGATACATCAGAGATTATGTTTCCATGATAGGGGATAATACAACCACTGAATGAAATTTGGCCACAAACTTCTTCAACATTTTCTTAAACACTCTATAACTACTTACTAATCCTGCCTGTCCGAAGTGAAAAATTCTTACTAATGTATATTTAACTGTGAGTACATCTCACAGAATTAACTAGGGCATTCTTCTTGACTATCACTACTACTGTATAGTATCCTGATCAGTTAGTTCCACTGCGGGACTGTAAAATTACTGTGAAAAACATACTACATTAGCTTGCATCAACATTGAACAGCAGCAATTTTCAGAGACTAAGTTACAGTAAGATTTCTTAAATGAAGCACTAAGTTAGACATACTGATGTTATCAGCACTTATTTGTATGATTTTTCAGGAATGTAGATTTGGATGACTACAAAAATAGGTAATATATATGTTTTGCGTAATGAAAGAAGTACTGTTGTTAGATCACAGAGATCTGTAAACCTCACCTGGTACAGTTTAATTTGTGAAGAGTTAAAACACAATTTCAGTACTTGGAAAGAACTGAAAAAGAATGTCTACATACACTTTATATGCATACTTTTTTAAGACATAAGTTAGGGAATATATACTTTCTACAGATATATTATATATACTATAACATGTATGTATACATGTATACTATATACTATGCATATATATACACTTAAGGACACATACACTTTAGATATATTGAAGATTATAATAAAGAACATGATATGATATGATATGATATGATATGATATGATATGATATGTTTTTATTTCATTTGTAAGATAGGTACAAAACCAGTGTATTATCCATTACTGCAATAGAGTTTATATGTGTTTGAACACACAATTACAGGTGTCAAACACCAAATCTGAAGCTGCTGTTATTGTGAAGAAGATTTACGTAAGGGGAAAATATTCTGTGTGGACTCTTTGTGAAAATGAACTTAAAAAAATTGACTAAAATCCTGTTTAGAGGAAAGATCTGAAAGCAGCAGTTTAGTACATTGATCACAAAGGAGCAAACTCCCCATATTCAAAACTGAGAAATACATCAGACAGTTACAGCTAAAGGGAAGTACAGGAAAGCAAGAACAAAAATGCTGAGAAAAAATCTGTAATCTATAATTTGATCAAATAAATATTTTTCCATCTAGAATAGTTACTCTTTCTGAAAGTGCTAGCTTTGTTTCTAAGACTGAAATGTTAGCAGCTCTGGGCATTAATTTACAACTACTGAGGTCATGTTTGATTTCTGACTAATTTATCAGGATATTCAAGTTACTGAATGCAAATGATGGGACAAAAATGGAATTATATAGTCTATCTCACCAAAATGTGGACTCCCTCATGCAGAATTATACACTCCTTGCAATAAAATTAGGAAAAAAATATTTATTTTTTCAGTATACAGATATCTATAAGGTAAAGATATAAGAAGCTTTGTTTATCAGGGGTGTTCTGTCTTGAAATAGATGTTTTTGTACTAGAGCAATAGGTTCAATTTTTTTTTTTTTACTTGACCTTCTGACCTTCTTACCCAACCTTCAGTTCAGGAGAGCTCAGCTCCTTAGTAACTCCCTTGTATACCTCACAGTCTTGTTGTATGTCATCAATACTTAGTTCCATAAGTACTGCAACATAAGAAAAAAAAGCCCTAGAATTAACTGATCTACGACAGTAATGACATTGAGAAAATCTGTAGAGAAGCTAAGAATTCAGTCTTTGCAGGATGTCATATAAAATAATAACATATTTTTCATTTTTGGACTGGTATTAACCTCACAAATTTTGTTATTTTTCTCATTATTTTTGTAAGCTTGCAATGAAAATGCTGTTGAGGCTGAATAAATATTTTTCCTGCTTTCAAAATCATGCTGAATAGAAAATGTGGTTTTAAAAGAAAGGCTATTGAATGTGCACTTCATCCAAACAGCAAGATTATTCCTACGGCTACATACTCTGTACTTCAAAATGAGTGATCTAAATTTATAAAGATCTATATATTAATTTTTAATATTATGTAAACTATAGGCAAGACTAGGCTAGCATATTCTATTTTGCCTACAGGGTGCTCTTCTTTTGCAAGAAGAAAATTAAACCTGTTCTCATTATCTGTTGTGTTTCAGTCTTAGGGCCTAGTTGTCACGTAAAAACATGTCCAATCTGAACTGACAGGCTTGTTTTCGTTTGTTGTTTATTTTTTAAGAACTTGTTGGCTCTCAAAGAGGAAAAAGACAAAATCCCCTATGTTATTAGACATATAATCTATATTGCTGACAAAGAAATGTGGAAGTTCTGATCTGAAGATCAGATACCCCTATTGACAAGGTGTTACTCCTTCAGTCTCTGTTTTAAAAGATCTAATACATATATGTGAAGCACTCATGTGGTACACTTCTTTGTGTAAGGGACATTTAAACTACTGTGTTCATGAGTGGACACCAGATACAACAAAGCAGATTCCAAGAAAATTTCTCCAGGGTTGCTGAGTCCCATTGTGTCTTTGAGTCACTGAGACAAAGAAATGGTATTTATCCAGATTATCTTTTCATCCTGGTCCATAACATACAGAGATGTTGGGAGTCTCAAAACATGGCATGCCTTGCATGTAAGCTGTGCACCTGGAATTCCTTTTCTTCATAAGGATAGTGTGAGAAGAGGTGATGCCCCTTAGCCCTGCTCTGTTTGGGCGGGAACAGAAGGAGTAGCACACCTCATCCCTTCAAGCTAGAAAGTACTCTCCAAGTCACAACAGAAATGTTCTATTGTTTACCATCAAAGAACGACAGAAACTTTCTGTAACTTTACTTCTGTTCTAGGAATATTCTATAGTATTGCCTCTTAACAAAACCATGACTTGCTGCTTTCTTTCATATTCACTTTCCACAATTGCTAAAGGCATTATACAGGACATGAACTGAAAATTCAGGGGTTTTCATAGCCTGAACAGAAACTGAAAATTCCACAGAAGATCTCCATGACTTTGAGTCATTTTCAGACTTTTCTGTTACTTTAGTCCAGAAGGTTCCCAGCTACAATCAAATTGCCAAGACACTGAGGCAAACACAGTAGATGTTGCGGGGGGGGGGTGGACTAGGTGACCTCTAGGGGTCCCTTCCGACCCAAAACTTTCTATGATTCTATGATTCTAAGTTACTGAAGAGGAACATTTCTGATAAAACATACCAGAAGCTAATGAAGCCCATGAAAAGTTGCATCTTAGAAATAGAATGCAGAGTATTGGAGAGACTGTAATACACAAACAGCATTCTGAATCTGCATATATTTTCATTGACAGTCACAGCAAATTCAGAGATATTACTGCATGGTTGTGGAAAAAACTGAAAAAGAATTTATGGTGAAAACAAACACAAAAGAAATAAACAAATAAAAAAATTCTTTCCAAGCAAAGAAATGAAACAACTTCTTTCTCAGTTTTCACAGGTGGCTTGAATCATTTAGGTTTGTGTTTTGAATATACAAGTCTTTCTTATGTTTGATCAAAGTAGCATGAAATTTGACTTTAAATTCTGGGGTTAATTTTTAAAATATTTGCACAACTTCAGTTTTAATAAATTCTCTTATTTTAACCCCAAATTCTTGAAAAGCAATCTTTCTTCAATGAAATTATCTGACCCAGTGATAATTTTGTGACTAGTATTCATGTTGATAAAACATATAAGAGAATGAATTTCCAATAAATATAAATATACACTTCAGCTCATAAATGTAATAGAATATTCTAACTGTATGCTTGAGAACCTTTTAAAATTGAACAAGAAATTAAAATAAAATATTTACATGGTATCCTCAGCTAAGAATAGTTCAGGTGGAAATCTCAGCAGACTTCTGCAGAACACATAAACAAATGTAAAGAAAAGAAATCTTGATTTCCTTGCCCAGATGCTTTAACAAATATAATACTTTCCTGTTCTTGAAAAAAACAAAAAGATATGTTTCTTTAGTATTTTGAACCAGACTTTAAATCTGGGCATGCTTTATATGGCAGAAATCAGGCGGAGGTGCACATACATCCTAGTTAAAAATACAATATGCAAGTAATCTGTTCTTTTTCTCCATTTCCTCTGGAATTGTAAAGGAATTTTTAGGCTCCACCTCTTTTCATTTTTCCTGCAAATGACCTCTTTTTCCACCATTCTTTCACTTTTACAGCTTCTGCTCATAGGGAAGAAAAATCTGCAATATTTTAGGAGAAGTCAACCCGTAAACGTAAGTAAATCACATTCTTTCCTTTAAACATCTTTGTCTTGCATTCTTAGATCAATATCATTAGCCTTCCAGCATAGTAAAAATTAAATAACTCTCTTCAGATTCATCTGTGCTTTGAGACAAAATTCAGTTCAGCTTTGAGGAGGCCCAAAGTGAAACCTGGTGTATTCAGTGTTCCCAGTCTTTGCTGTGCCGCACTTGGGAATAAATCCTTAGTTTACAAGTTTTAGAAGAGCAATCATGCTATAAAATAGTGTCACTAGAGTTCTTGTCATTGATCATGACTTACTGTAATTTCCATAAAGATCTTCAGAATTTACTTGATTTGACTTGGTGGAAAACAAGAGAATAGGCATAAATTGATAGAGCTGTAGGCCCCATGTAAGAAATATTCTTCAGGAGTACTTTTTTCAATAGCTGTAGTTGTTCTCGAGGATTTATATAGGTTCCTATGCAACCAGTCAAAGTAGACTGAGAAGGAAGAACTCTCTCTGTTGGACTTCAACCTTATATAGCATTCTGCTCAAGCCAAAATGAATGACTTAACTTGTTCTGCACATTATGAGAAAGCAACAATAATCAAATGAACTATTGCTTAAATCAACTGCTCCTTTGTTGGACAAGGTGTTTGACCTTGGTCAGGAGCTGGGCAGTTCTCAGTCCCTGATACTCTGTGGCTCTGTACAAGTCAGATGTTCTCTTTTGATTGAGGAAGAAGCATGCTAGGCTGAAAATTACTCATACATTGCAGAGTTTCCATTCAGAATATGTATTTTATACCCTGTATTTATATATATATGCTAAAGCATTACCAACTAGCAGCCTGGTAGTAGTTTTTTCAAAGGGTATTGCAGTATATACAGATGCCATAAAACTGTCTCTCCTTCATGAGAAAACTATCACTCTGATTCATTGCAGATTCAGAAAGGAAGTATAAACATGTGGGAATACAGGAAGGGTGCAACCCGCAGCCTTTCCAAATCACGTAATGAAATTCACTTCTGAAGGATGTCATACGTCAGAGAATTATATATGCATATATATAAAAGAGACACTTGAAAGCAGAAATCAGATGCTAAACCATAAAATAGGTTCGAAAACACTTTTGCCTACGGGCCATCATTTTATAAAGGAAAGGAATTTACAGATACCTTTATAGATCATATTAGCTTCCTTGCTCAACACCAGATTCTTAAGGAATCAATGAGTTGCATTCGTCTTTCCCATTTCAGACATCTAAAGGTTGTACAGCTGAGGTGAATACCTCTTTCAACCTTTAGTGGAGAGAGAGGCTTTGGGGATTGAATGGCTCCCTTTCTTTAAGTGCCTGTGTCTACCAATAACAGAGGAATCACAAAAGGAATGATTTAAGTTTGTACTTTCAGACAATGAAATTACTGCCATTGTATCCCACAGAGTAACAACTTGGTGCTCTGCTTCACCAAGATGCCAATCAGCTGATCAGTGGCACTTCTCAGGATTTGGCTTAAATTTTTTTTGCTTCTTAAGTACTAGTTTTACTAACTAGCAGAGGAAAAGATAACCATACTTTCATTCCCATCCGAATTATCTTTACATGAATAGCATTATCCTAAATGGCACATAAACCTCAAAAGAGATGTTATTACTGCAAAAGTTTTAAACCCAGAATATGTAGCTAGATTTTAAAATTTACAGTAAGCATTTTGTAATTCTTAATCTGGAGGATTTATTGACAAGACTAGCAACAGAATAAATGAGTACAACCACATGGAACAGGAAACAGCACAAGAAACACATAACCTGAAATAAGCTCTTAGCAAATCAAATAAATAAAAACTGGCTTAGTAAATAAAAATAAGATTGTGATGTTGTTTATGTTGAAAAAAGAGTAATAATAATGAATGTTGGAATACAGTCCTGCTTCTGGTAATGAACTCAGGGGCAGTTTGCCCTTTCATTCAGTGAAATTGCACTCAAAGGCTCAGATTGTAATTTCTCCACTGGTTAAATATTTTGTTTACATATTGCTCTGTTCAGTAAATCCTGCTAGTTTGAAGAAGATCTGCTTTTCAACAAATATAACACATAGCTTGACAAAACTTGCCACTAAATATGCAAGTTTATTTTTTTGTTCATGTTTGTCATGGGGGCTCTTGTTTAACAATTTTCTAGAATATGAATGTGAGAAATCTGTATTTTTTCAGAGTAAGAAGAGAGAACAGTTTTATCACACAGTGCGCCCTCAAGTATTGTCTTTAATTTTCTTTTACTAACCTCATTCAAAAACATAATTGATACACTTCTTCACTAGGGTCGCTTTTCACAAGTTGCAAGAGTTGAAAAGCACGACCTCTTTCTAGGGAGAGAAATTCTATCCAAGCAAAAATTCTACAGAAGTACATGCATCTTTGCCTTATTCTGTGGCATGAAAAGTGGTACCATTAGCTGGCTTTTGCCTTTAGTGTATGCAAAAATGATTTCTCTCTATCACTGAAAAAAATAGTAGCGTATTTGCAGAATATGATTTTGCACTATTGCTTGTTGTGCTTCCTGTGTTTATGAGGAAATATAAAAGAAATCTTGAGCTAGCCTGGATAAGCATTGATGGGCAGAACTTCACTCTGGGGCTCTACACCAAGTTTTAATCAAATATATCTAAATTGTTTGCCTCTGTTTCTTTTTCTCTTTGACATATGCATGGTTTGGAGGTTTTGGAGCAAGATGGTATTTGTTGCTGGAGGTTTTAAGGAAGATGGCATTTGTTGATATTTAGAAGATTCAGATCTATAATTTATCTGAACTAAAAATATCTTCATTTAATGCAACACAAACCACACCCTTCAGGGCTATTTTAAAAAGATATTTGAACTGCTTTGGATCTTTCACCATATCAAGCCATTCTGATTTTTAGTGCAAAGGTTTCTCATTAAGGTCTGGTTTTGTCTTTGGGTATATTTTTTTTAAAATTAGTTGCTTGTACTGACTTAATGAAGTCATTGCTCCTCTGTTGATTCTTTTATGCTAGGCTGTTTTATTGTTCTTTTTGCATATGGGTGATTCCTCCTCTGTTTCACTCATATCCGAGTTATGTATATTATAGAATCATAGGATCATAGAATCATTTAGGTTGGAAAAGACCTTTAAAATCATCGAGTCCAACAGTAAACCTAACACTGCCAAGTCCACCACTAAACCATGTCCCTAAGTGCCACATTTACATGTCTTTTAAATACAGCCTGTTCCAATGCTTGAGAATCCTTTCAGTGAAGAAATTTTTCCTAACTTCCAAGGTAATACTCCCTTAGGGCAACTCGAGGCTATTTCCTCTCATCCTATCACTTGTTACCTGGGAGAAGAGACCAATATCTGCCTGGCTACAACCTCCTCTCAGGTAGTTCTAGACAGCATCAAGGTCTCCTCTGAACCTTCTTTTCTCCAGAATAAACAACCCCAGTTTTCTAAGCTGCTCCTCATAAGATGTGCTCTAGGCCCTTCACCAGTTTTTTTGCTCTTCTTTGGACATGCTTCAGCAACTCACTGGATTTCTTGTAATGGGAGGCCCAAAACTGAACACAGTATTCGAGGTGGGGCCTCACCAGTGCCGAGTACAGGGGCACGATCACTTCCCTGCTACTGCTGCCCACACTATTGCTGACACAAGCCAGGATGCTTGTGGAGTCCTGGCTGGACGAGAGGGGACATAGTTTGGTGCCATTGAGCAACCCAGGTTTCAAACTAGAGATGGGCCTTGACAGCGGCGAACACGCAACCCTGTTGGGAAGGTAGAGCGACGAGCTCGGAACACTGGAGCAGGGGGACTGTTATGTCGCCACTTCCTGCCACGCTGCTTCTTCCTGTCATATCACTGCTTCCGCATCGAGAGATGAAGCTTTGCACCAATCGCAGCGAGTTATAGCAGTTTTACCTATATATGGTTAAGGGTATCTAACCAATCAGATGCTGTTATTGCTTTGCTATATAAACCCTGTTTTGCTGACTAATAAAGAGAACGATCGTACCCACATTGGGATGGTATTGTTACTGCCGTTTTCTGAGTTCCCACTCCTACAAGTGAGTGTGCACATAACTCTGAGTGTGGGGCTGGGAAGGGACAGGTTACAACTTCTTCGACATTAGTTATCGGTTGTTTAAGTATTTGTTGG
>Ga0065711_1026781_pt1 | contig 59975 bp, 33 predicted proteins | sample Hoacrofraction12_FD_59098 | JGI IMG/M metagenome (GOLD analysis project Ga0065711, IMG submission 59098) | Hoatzin crop microbial communities from Cojedes, Venezuela - Epithelial fraction 12 v2 (version 2) | ecosystem: Host-associated > Birds > Digestive system > Esophagus > Crop | place... | reverse complement strand
ACTCTTCTTGATGCACCCCAGGATCCCTTTGGCTTTCTTGGCAGCCAGGGCACACTGCTGGCTCATGGTTAACCTGTCGTCCACCAGGACACCCAGGTCCCTCTCCGCAGAGCTGCTAAATATTGAAAGTTTAAGAGGTTTGGGTTTTTATTAGCCTCCTGCTGTTCAAGAAACAGTCTTTTTAAGGACTTTCCTCCAAATTTGTGTCCAAGGGTGTCCAATCTGACCTTCTTGTTATTTTTCTTGACGCTTTCATAGGGATTCCAGGTCAATTTGTTGCTGGCGGTGGGGGTTTCATCATTTTAATGGGATTTCATTTTTTTTCTTGTTTTGTCTGTTATCAAATTATTTTGGCAGCGTTTTAGGGTTTGCTGTATAGTGCTTGGTTTTGTTTCAGGAATGTTTTTTCAGTATGTTGGAGCATGTTTCTTGTTGCAATTATTTCCTGAGGATTTGAGTAGCTGAGTGAAAGAGATGATTTCTCAGTGTTTTAAATTCTCTACCTAGTTTTATATAGCAGTTAAAAATGAGTAATACTTAGAGGTTTGGGGGTGTAAGTCTTCTGGGTATGGTGTGCAAATTTGAGAAGTAAATGGTAATGTGGCTTAATTTTTGTTCATTTTGGGCAATCTCCATTCAGACACCAAATTCAGTATTTTCCCATATTGCAGCCGTTTCCTGATGGCTGTCATAGTCCTAGGCACACAGAAAAGATAATATCTTTTGAGGGCCGGTGCCTATAATTGGAAAAAATTGGATAAACTTCTAGGTATAGAAGCTTTTCTCCAGGCCTAAAATGGAAGCAGCGGACTTCAAGCTAAGTACAAAAATACAACCTGACACTAATCTAATGCCAGTGCCATCTAAGAGTAAACACAGTCTGAGTACCTGAATCTGTGAAACATGAAATTGTTGCTGTATGGATATCAAATGGAGTCCAGCCTGGGTTGTGCTGAGTGTATCCCAAAAGATGCTTTCCCTTGGACGGCCAAGGACTGACCATCTGGGCACTGTTCTCATGTTGTGGGGAGAGAAATAACAAGATGGCTTCTGTAATTTCAGTTTGTTCAACACAAAGTGTTTTGGGGGGATAGGATGTTTCTCCCCATAGCACGTCTGTCTCGTAGCTTGCAGAGAGCGCTCAGGCAGGGTTTGTGGTGGTCCTCTCTGGGCTGTGCGTGGCTCCGTACCTTCCTCTCTACACTGCTCATGTAGAGCAGATGTGGAAAGAGAACGGTGCACTTCCCCACGGGTGTTTCTGCAGACTTGTGACAGCAGCTCTGGTCTTGCAGGCTCTCCTTCCTTTTGTCCTTGTCCACACCTCCCTACCCGTCACATCAAACACGGGGTGCTCACTCCTGGTTTCAGAGCCCAGCTTGCCTCAGCCTGAAAGTCCTGAAAGCCGTGGAGGGCTGGTTCTTGCCTGCGTTCTGTTCTTTGCCTGCGTTCCTGTAGTAATGGCCCTTTCTCTTGAACTTAAGTCAGCGTTGCCCACAAGCACCATCACTTTTAGGCTTTCCTCTGTATTTCTGTGGGGGATGAACACTGTTTCAGAATGGGAGTCTTATTCCAGTCTTTCCCTAAAATTGACCTGTACTGTGATGTAAATGCATGAAGCACTTGGAAAGCAATTGATGAGCTCTGACCTTTTTTTACACCATTAGTTCTCATCTTAGTGCTTCTTTCAGCTCTCATATTTTGATTTTTTTTCTACTTCATGCGTTTCTTTTTATCCTTAGATGGCTAGATCCTTGCAGAGATACAGGCTGTCTGTGATGTGTCTCTGTAGAAGTTTCTTCAGCTCATATTTTGAGCAAGGCAGCTGTGCTTCTTGGTGAGGACTTCTTGAAGCTATCCCAATACAGACGTTACTGCTCAGCGAGGCACAAAAGAAATGGAGATATTGCTGAATATGGGAAAGCACATTTGAAAATTAAACAAAACGCAAACAAACTGAACATTTCTGGTGCTCAGTTTGAAATATTGTGGGCCTGGATTTCCGGACTTCTTGCACTCTCAGCTATTCTTAGCCACCCCGCAACACACATTCTTATCGCCTAGCCATACTGCTTCCTCTGGACCATGTGGCCTGATGCCTGGACTTATGAGCACCTTCAGGTCTTTCTGATGTTCTCTTGTGTCTGCTTACAGCTTAGTTCCTAAATAGGGATTGAGAATTTTTAATTTTTTTAAAGTATGATTTTCCAGCCTTTTGAGACCCTAACTTGCCCATGAGTAATACAGGGATAATCTTTCCCTCCCCTTAAAGATACATCCATTAATAGTGGATGTACCTATGCTGGGATTCGTCTCACCTAATTTTAGCTGCCTGAAGTGAGCTGTTTGTCTCATTTAAAGAATAGAGAAAAAGAATCACCTGCATTGGTGAATTATCCTAACTTATATTAGACACCTATACCTGGACAAGGTGAGCACACACCAGAGGTCCTTCTCTTGCTCTCTTACCTCCTCAGGAATTTAGATGACCAGTAGCAGTTTAGATGAGAGGCTTAATTTTAAACTGCCACAACTGAGGTGGTTGGGGTAATAAACACAGATCAGCTAAGTGGATGTTCATCTTTGTGGTGAAATTAAATACCCAACACATTGCTGCTCCTGCAGACAGCATGTGTTCAGCTGGGGGTGGTTTTACTACTAGATTTTTGTAGAGATTTCCCACAATTTCTAATTCCTAATGCTGAGGATTCAAACCCACTGATACTCAGATCCTGGAAATCTTGTCTGTGTGTAAATACCACTGTGCAGTTGCAGGAGCAAAATCATAAAAACATTTATTTCCTTTGGCTTGGTTTCAAATAGGGTGATGTCATTTTTATCAAACTGCCTCTATTAGTGCTTTAATTCAGCAAACAGAGATTGCTAAGTAAGGTTCCTTTTCCAGCCAAAATGTCAATCAGAGCTGCATGCTCCACAGAGTACTGTGCAAATTAACATTTTAACATTGCTATTGTAGTAATTATTCTGAGCATCTTTCTTTTATGACACTCACAAGAAAAGGGATGACTTGTCACTGAGTTTCCAGACTCTTAATTTTCTCCCTATGTAAGTGTGCTCTGCCGACATCTCTTTCCCCTCTGGCTGTGCAGTGCTTCTTCACTGCTCGTACGCAGCTGGGAGCGCCTTGTCTTTGTTATTGAGCTGCCACAATAGAGGGCAGGAAGGATCCAAACAGCCTTTGTGTATGCGAACAGGTGGTTTGAATGTTCAGAGTATCCGATGAATAGACAAACATATGATTTGACTGCTAGGGAGATGATTTGATGGCAAACAAAAGGTCACATACCAGCAAAACTGTTAACTGGTGACATGAGGGTGGGGACTGCAGTTCTGCTCACTATTCATTTTCCTCCTACACTGAGGGTCAGATTCTGCCTCCGTTGCAGCTCTTTTTGCTGTATAGGATGAACAAGCTTTTTGGGTGACATGCCTGTGCGCAACCACTAAATAGAGCATGCAGCAGACAGGGATGGATTTCAGCACAGGTTGGTTGCTGTATGTCTCCTGTTCCTCTCTATAGACCATTTATGTGTGGCATCACATACAAACCCGTGCCTGGGCACCTGCATTCATGCTTGCCTCATCGTCCTTGAACACACTTCTTTTACTGTCCAGAGTGCAATGCCCTTTGTTGCTGCTTGACTGGTGAAAATCAATCAGTGCCATGAAATGTGGCTTTCTGTATGCGAATAATTGAACTATCTTGTTTCTGGAGTTCTTCACAGGTCGCTCACTTGTGGAAGAAGGAAACAATTAGTGTTTGATGTGGATTTGTACCTCTGCACAGAGAGCTATGTTAGTGAAATAAGGCAAAAGGTGGAACATATCTTTTGCTTGGGGATCACGTGCAATTCTGGCATTGGGTTTGTTTTTTTTTTTTGAACAGCTAAGCACCTGGAGTGAGAAGTACCTGTTCTTGAAGTGTACTGCAGCAAATAAAGAAGCCATTGTGTTGCCAGTCTCTGCTCAGATAAAATAGCTCGCAATTCAAAAGCTCTTCATCTCAAGGTTTTGTGCTGATTATTCCTTTGGCTTTCATTCACCTGCACCAGGTTTGCTTTTTATTCTTACTACTTAGGGGAAATTATGGTTCATCTAGCAGATCCAGCAAATTCGTAAAACTCAGCACTTCATAACTGGGCTGCATTGAACCTACCTGGAATAATGCTTGGAAATCAACTATAGATGTGGAAGAACTGTATAGTAATGAGATCTGAACTTAAGTAACACCAACAGCTACATCACTGTCGCAGAGGGTAGAGATCTTTAATTTCAATTTTAAATTCCTGCCTCTTCAATAGTAATGATGCATGTTGTAGTTAAGCACCGCCAGACTTCAAACTGTCTGTCTCACTTGGAAGAGCCTAGGTGTCACTGACTCCCAGCAACAGACAGACTCCTGTGAGAGTTTCAAAGGTCTTTGGGAACAGAAAGATAGACGTGTATGCTCAGAACATTTTTGAAAAGACTTGAAGAAGATTAGTTTCTGTGTCCTGTTGAAATGTATTGAAAAAAAATACTAGTCCTTATAGCAAAGGAATGATTTCTTTCTTTTTTCTTCATTGTGTTCACTGAAAAGAGATTCTAATACTTTCAGCAGTTAGTTTGCAAGTGGCTTCCAAAAAACCAGAGTACGTAATTGGAAGACAGAAATGTCACAATTCGTGATGCAAAAAGAGATCTTTTTTCTTGTGTTAGTGACTTCGGTAACATCAAAGCAACTGTGTGTTGATAAAGATGCAAAACTGCTTCGTAACAAGTGCATAACAAATTTTCTAGACAGTGATTATAGTGTGTAAATCACAGCTAATTAAAGTATGTCAGTAACATAATGTACAAAATGGCTGATTGCCAGTTGCGCAGATTTAGGAGCTTCCTGCAAATTTTAATTTTTGATGAATATACTTAGATTTCAGAAAATGCCCTCTGATAAGAGGTGTTTGTTTATACATCAGTGCTGTTGCTAGTAACAGAAGATTACAGACTACGTGTTTGTCATAAATGAGAAATAATTTGCCATGCAATTATTTTGGTACTTTCTTCTTAAAACATTGAACATTTTCACAGTATGCAAGGGTGAATGTTCTACTGTTGTGAGCACAGAACAAAACCGAATTTCTGCAAAAAGGCCTCTTGCGTTGTGCACGGGATCTGTCTGACCAGTGACGATGCTACGGGAGCGGAATGTCCAGCTTGCGGCACCCTCTGGAGCACCGTGTGCCTCCAAGGATGATATACAGACTCTGCAGCTGCTGTCGTGGCTGTTTTCGGCTCGCTGAACTGGCAGCGGCGCTGAGGGGCTGGCCTGGCTGCCCATGGCACAGGCGTCTATCCTTATGGTCCGTGACAGGCGTTAACGAGAATATTGTTAAGCTGTTGGCTGAGTGTCCACTTGCACCAGGTACTACCTCAACTGAAAACTCAGCAATGCCTAGTTCCTGCGCAGCGCTTCTTACTAGGAGACTTGTAATGGGAGAGAGTGTGTCAATATCCTCCATTTTGCAGAAGTGACAACTGAGTGATGAAGAGCTAGGCTAAGCACTGAATGTGCCTTGCACACAGCTCTCTGGGTCACAGCTGTGTGTCAGAGGGTTGAGGGGTCCTGGGAACTTTGGCTCCACGTGCTCCACAGCCTCAGTGATGTCCTGGTAGGAGAGCAGTTCTGCATCCAACAGAGTGGTTAAGGTTGTGAAAAGGCTTTTTAAACACAGTTAAATATGAAGATCTGGGTCTCTATCCAACTTGATCCACATTTAGGTAATTGCAAGTGGTTTGCTGGATTGTCTTTTTCCCAGTACAGCTGCTCCTAAAAGAAACAACAAGGATTTTTTTTTTTTTTAAAGGTCTCAGTTACTCAAAATTTGTCAAATTGCTGAATTAATATATGTCTATAATATACATATATATAATATATATTATATATAATTATATAATATGTCTATAATTGGGAGAAAGGCAGAGAGAGGAAAAAAAAGACAGTGTCTGATAAAGACTCTTCTTTGACAGTGTGGCTTTGAAAGTGGCAATAATAGCAGTATGGAGCAACTGCTATTGTGTTTGGCTGTGGAGTGAGACTGTCAAACTGAGATGCTGTCTGACAGTGCCGTTTTATTAAAGAATTGCTTAATGGCTAAAGCAAAGGGTCTTCTTTCATATAAGCCACTCACATCTTCTCATAACTGAATCAGAAATGGGCTGTCTTGAGCAAGTCCTTGCAAATGTCTTGCAATAATAAATACTCAGGATGGCACAGAGCTAGAGAGTAGAGGGAAAGGGGATGTTAAGGCAGTTTGGTCTGTGGTATTCTGCCTGAATAATAAGGGCAATCTCTAGCCAGAAGAAAAGGGTGACACAGAAGTTATTAGGGAATTCAAAGGAAGCATGAAAGTATTTGTGCTGGCATCATCAGTGCACTGTCAGCTTTACCAGTATCGTCAGCTTTACTAGTATCACCAGCTGTGGGATTATTGCAGATAACAATATTTTCACTTCTAAGCTGAGGAAGTGTCATGTTAAAGCCAAAACAGAGTCACTCTATAGTGAACTGCAGTCATTGCCATGATGTTCAGAGAAAACATGGCTTTTTTGGGCACATTAAAGACAAAACATTCCATGTTCAGATGCTTTGAAAGGTCTATAAATGCATTTACTAGTTTGTAAGTTTTACTATGTCAAAGTTAACTTTTGAACCAGGAGAATGAAAACAGCTGAAATGAGTTAGAGGGAGGATGAGGATAGTATCCAGTTGCATGTCAGGAAATTACTATGAAATGTTGTATTTATGTAGTGTTAGTATGAAACAGCTAAACTAATTATTGTTTTTAAAGACATGAGCATATCCAGTGTAAATTAGATTCATCCTGAGCCTGGACAAATTGCAGATCAGCTGACTGTTCATTCAGTTAATCAATAGTACTGCCTGTGCTTTTTCATTGACTTCTTAATGCTAAATGGTAAACACTAACAGCCAGATCTGCAGCAGTCTAAACTGGCCCAATGGCTCATTAGAGCTATACTGATAAATACCAACTGGGAGTCTGGTATGGACTGTAGACTGGAAATTTAGGAAGTGGAATACTGCTATTTTATAACTTCTTTAATTTATTTCTTACAGTCCTTTGTATTGTAGAGGGCTGCATTTGATTGCTGTATTGAATCGAGCAGGTATACTATTGGCAACAAATAATTGAAATCGGATTGCTAGGCATAGTGTGTTTGACAGTACTCCACGCTGATTGACTGTCTGGGGCTTTAAATTGCCTGTTCAGTGACGGTAGAAGAGATGAGTAAAAGGCAGGCATTGACAGCGTGAATCCTGTCTATTCTGTGTGTCTTTACTTGTTGCCATTCTTTTCCAAAATGAAATTATTAGTCTTTTTATATTCCTGGACCAGAAAGGATGTGGACCAGGTGATGTGACTGATAGACACATTTTGCAGTCCTAGCTAAGACTGTTCCAACCGTGGCACTTCCAATGCTTACCTGTGGGGGTTTTTAATTTGATCTACCAGCTAAAATAGCAGACAAATGAGTCCTGTTTCCTGCCTGTTGGTTGAGATGGAGACCTTCTTCTAGGCCTCTGGTGTTTTGCTGTGTTTTCTTTTCCAGTCTTTTGTGATACCTCTTGGTCTTCAACGTCAAAAATGAAACAAGTCACTTGTGTGGATAGGAAGATTATTCAGAGTTATAATTAAAAACATAAAAACTTTGTAAGGGGCATTATTAAACCTCATATTTTAGAGTTTAACCTTATTCAGAAGTCAGGTTGTGAACCTGTGGGGAAGAGGAGGTGGCAGATTATCCCCTACCTCTGTCTGAAGGGCTCTTAAACCTCTGCTGCAGTGTAGCCCCTGGCAGAAAAGGGATACTACCTCGTCACAGCGAGGTTGGTCTGACAATGCTTGCCTGAACCGCACTGGGCTGCAAACATACTTGCACCCAGCTTGGATAGGATTGATTTTTAAACCTCCCTGTTTGGTTGCACTGAGGCCTCCTGTCTATCCACACCTCACAGTCAAGGAGTAAAAACGCAGGTCGTCTTGGCTTACGTTTCTGTTTAGTAGTCACCAAATAAATAATTTTATTTAAAAATTTTGTTTGGGTTCTCCTTTTCCAGCTGGGTGCGTCTTTCCACTGTTGCCCTCTATAAAGCCTCTTGGCTCATGTATTCTTGTCTTGGTGTTGTCTTGCTGCAAGAGACTATTTTTCTGGCATCAATCTAGTCTCTTACAGGTATTGCAGTTGCTTTTCTTCATGCAGCGTGCAGCCAGTTACATTTTTATCTTCTGTACTTGCTCCTAGAAAACGTAGTTGACAGTGGCTATACTTGACTGTGGAGATCTTCCATGAGAATTTGAGCGGAAAAGCATGGTGCAAGAAGGTGGTGGAAGACATGAGGGCAGCATTGGCTGTGAGGAGGACGTGCTCTGACACCTGCCACAGACTCCAGGTGCCAGCAAGCTCAGAGTGTGTCGTCGTCTGATGGTTCATGAGGCCTTGCAGCCAACGTCTTATGAAAGCTACCGCCGTCCTGAACTCTCACACAGAAAATGTTTGAATGAGATATTTTACTTATTTTGCTGTTGGATGTAAAAGTCAAATACTGATTACGCAGAGGACACAGTGAGGCCTCCTAGGAAGATTTTTTTCCTCTGTAGTACTTTCCCAGGGAGCCATGTTGTATAGCAGTGGTTGTACGTGGTAAAGCAGAGCTGTGCTGTATTTGCAGACCTCTGGGCTTGAGAAGGCCAGTGGCACCATGGTGTGGTAACTTGGTGGAGGGGTTACGTTACGGCCAGCTGAATGAGCCCGCATGCTTCCTCATGGTGATGCTGCTCCAGTTGCCTATTCTCTTGCACTGTGTTGAGTTACAGCAAAACATGCTGGCTGGGGGGGTCCCCATGAGCTGGAGGGATACTCCATTTGTAAGTGTGAAGCTGGTGACTTTATGAAGTTCAGTCTTCAAGTTCTTACGGCTGGTTTTGTAGATTTTTGCAGGAAAAAATGCTTTGGCAAAGATCACGTAGTGTTTTCCACTTGCATCTCGGGACCCAAGAGAAAATATTTCATTATTTCTCTCTAGTGAACATGAAGTCAAATATTGCAGTGTCTGTGGTTATAGCTGAGGAGACCTTGCATGAGAGAGATGACTTCTAGAGCACCTTGTCTCAGGAGACATGGCTTGCATTCAGCGCAGTGGTGAAGAGAGTTGTTTTGTTTGTTGCAGTTTGTCAAATATGCTAGGCAATACACAGAACTAGAGCAACGTCTGATGCGAAGACTTGCAGCCACCAAAGGATAAGGAACGGTGCAGAGCAAGGGGAGTGGATGCTTCCCTCTTCCTCCCCTTCCTTTGCAGTGTTTTACATCCTTTCGTTATTTTGCAGCCTTGGTGTGGTCAGCCAGCTAAGTTTACACAGGCAGCGTATTAAAAGTGATCTTTTGAGGGTGTCTGTATGTGAAAGCCTTTGTGAACTGACTCAGAAAAGTGAATAATATTTCTCCCACCTACTTTCCCAGGTTTCTTCCACGAGAATCAGATGAACTGCTCAGATTTGCCCCAGCTTTTTAAGCTCGGTGATTGAGAAAATGAAAAGGAATCTAGTGTGGATTTCTTGCATGGTAATAGAAAACTCTTATCAATATTGTTCCTAGGATAGCCCATCCTGGAGTGCTGATAAACTGTCAGTGGACTCATTACAGTGCAGGAGGAATCCTTATTCTCTGTGTCGCAGGTGTCCTTGCAGCAGAGTTTGATGCCTGTAGAAACAATTGAAAAATGTTGCCTTTAAAACTCTTGTGGAGATCCATCTCAGATGGCAATGGCTTTCTTGTAGGGCTCGTAAAAGTAACAGAAAACCTGTTATAGAGCATCTTTCTTCCACTGGCTTTGCAATGCAATCTTCATTTTATCCAGCCACACCTCCTGCTTTTCCTTTTCTTGGCCTTCAAATAACGAGTAAAAATGCAGAAACTGTATATGCTGTGCAAGTAATTTCTGTCAGCTACAAGATCACTAGAACTGTTCAGTAGTGATTCTCCGATTTAATAGAAAATACTGCACTGTTGTTTTTTACTTTTTTTTAGAAGAGAAGGGAGAGCACAATGAAATAGGAACTATACTGACGCTAATACACATGTCAGTGCAGCCAAGAGTTAGGAAAGGGCTATGCTGTATATGCCAGAGAAAAAAAATGTAGATCAAAGAAGAGGGGAGAGGCAAGAGATGGGGTGATGCAAAACCAAGTACCCGTAATGTTCTGTGTTGCCAAAAAGATGCAATAACAGGTAAGAGAGAGATCTGTGTAATCAGAAGCAATTATTTCAAGGGAAATTTCTCTTGTTACCAAGAGTATTAAAAGACATTTTTCATAAAAATAAATAAATAAATAAAAGCCCAAGAAGCAGAGGTTGTCTGATTTGATCCTATTTTAGAATGTGAACACTGAATTACTTGTGGTTATACATAATACGTAGTGCTTTATGTGTGCAAGGAGAGGAAGAGGTATGAACAGATCAACGGCCTGCTCTCTGTTTATAAGCCTCCTCCACTGCATACTGCCCTTCAAGGCTGTCCTTTCAGTGGTAGCAGGAGGGTTATGAACAAGAATTATGATTGGAAGGCACTCACTGTGGGGAGATGCCATTTCGTGTGTTCAGCAGAGCTGCCTGGGGTCGTCACAGCTTCTTGCTAGTCCCAAAGCTACTGGCTCACAATTCAAGTGCTGCTGATTGCCCCAGGAGATATGACTTGGATGCTGATGACATACTCAACCAGACAGGAGCTGGTGCTGGAATTAAATATGCCCCAAACTATTCCTGGCACATTAATTTTATGCTTAGAATCAGATATACCTGTTGCTGTTTTTTTCTTCCTGAAATGTTCAAGTTCTTATATGCTAATCTCTGACTGAAGAAGAAAAATAGCCAATACGGTACTCCTGAGACGAGTGTTTAACTAAAATGTCAGATCTGGTAGAGATCTCTGATGCATCTGAACAAGCAGCAGTGAGTTTGCAGAGCAAAAAGAAAAAATAGCAAAGTAGAATTTGTTTGCACTGTTCCCAAAAAGTAAAAACTTAATTATCATTTGTGGAGTGCTGGTGGTAGGGGCAGAGCAGTAGCTAATAAGTATTTAATTTCCAAGTGATTAGAGAGGTAATTCGTCTTCAGATTATAGTTGTCCGTAAAATGCAAGGTTGTTTGTGATGCTTATTAATGTGATATAGAATAGTCTATATTCAACCTTCATATATGCAGTCAAATTCATAAATGAGAAGGCTGTGGCAGTCTGCATATCACAGCGCTTGACCTACATCATGCAAGCCATAGTGTTGTGTCTGGTCTGCTGTTGAAGTTGTAAATTTTGATGATATTATACCATAAGTTTTAGGTGCTTGGTCAATCCTGATGTAAAAATTCTTTTAAAAAATTGGTGGTTACTCTTGCTATGTGAGAAATAAGGGCTGATTTACTAATTTTTGTGAGTTGAAGGTCTTGTTACATGAATCCTGCTGACTTTTAGCCTGATAGGTGAGGGGAGCCTTTTTCTGTCAAAGAAGTTGTGCTATGTGTCTACTGACAAACCATTGTGGAATCATATTTACACAGGTTTTAAGAGTTTTAAGGCTTTTGCACGCTTTAAAATATTCAATGCTTTGCACAAACGTCCAACAGGGTTTTTTTTTTTTTGTATTTAGTATGCATACAGGTGATAATACTGCTTTCCTCCTCCACCTTTTTTTCTGCGTACAGCTGAGAGGTTTAGATCACATTTGGAAAAAATAGTGGGGAAAGCACTCCAACTGATTCTCTCAGTCCTCAACACAATCATTTCTACTTCTACATCTATAATGCAAAAATGTTGCCCATGCTGTTTGCATTTAGATGTCTGCAGGAAATCTGGTGGCCTGAACTTGTGCTCAGCAGAGCAGCTGGGTATGACTCTAGGGGCCGTGGAGATGGGGAGGGGTGGTGGACAGTGCTGCTGCCCAGAGCTTGCCCTGCTGTGGTGTCAGGCGAGGTCTCCACTGAGCTGATTAAACATGAGAATTAGCGTGCTCTGCTCTGTGCTATGGCCTGATCTTGCAGCCCTTCTTCAGATTTCCAGTGGTGTTAATCTTACATTTGTCTGAATAAAGACTGGCTTCTTTAGAACCTACTTTTGATGAAACTAATAATTCACTTAATGGTGAGCTTTTAGAGTATAGTAATTTGGGGCTCTTGGAAAGCCCTCGCCATTCGCGTACTGCTCCACCATGCTGTCTTCTGTGTGCTGTCTCTGTGAAGTCTGCAAGGAAATCTGTCTGGAGGTGGTTTGACTGAGAAGAGGTAGGAGGCTATCTACACCTTTAGCAGTGTCTCAGAAAATATTATAGCACCTCCTCCTACACAAATAATTACAGGACAGTAAGGAAGCTGCGAAGTAAGAGCAGAAAAGTGCTTTTAGGAGGGCAGCATGTGCTAATCTTCTGCTAAATAACAGTTGCTTTAGCAGAATTGATCTTGTGATGTCCATAGTGGTGAATACGCTCACACTCTTTGGAGAGCTAGAAATATAATTACAGCTTGTTTTTTAATATTGATTTCCTTTTCAATGGAGTATTGAGAATTCAAAATGCGTAATTAACTGATGTAGTGTTCTAAGAGCAATAGCAGTTGGTCTTTGTGTTTGCAGGAGGGAACTGTAAGAGACTGAATGTGGGTACTTTTATGTACACTGAACATATTAGTATGAATTGAATAATGAGTAACCTAATCAGATTTTTAGCCAAACTTGGCTGTCATACTCTGATAATTGCAAGTTATCTTCGGCCTTAAAGCCCAGTAGATCCTTTCCTGTCTTCCAGCCTGTTTGATTTTAGAAGGGAGTTCCTTATACCAAAGCAGCAGTTCTTAGGTGAGGCACTGATCTTGGCTCAACCTAGTGACCAGAAACACTTACCCAGTGCAGGCACTGCCATAGTCCACAAGTTGTCTCTTAAAAAAAACACCTTAAAATGGTAACAGCTTTGATCTAAATCAAGAGCAGTTTGTCATGGTCATGGAGATTACTGGCAATGTCAACAGCTGTAAGCTCCCCTTGGAGGCAACTGTAGTCATGTTCAAAAGCACAGAACAAAGTGATGCTCAGGTGTGTTTCATGGGTGATAAAGACATGCCAGAGGAACAAGAGTAAGTAGTTACTTAAAATCTTTCCTTGTGTGTGAAAATTCTATTTATAGGGAGGACAAAAACATACAGTCATTCCAGGTCTGAAAGTTGGTCACTAGATACGGGATGCCATTTCCAGGCTGATGGACTACCAGTTCCTCTTTCTTCCTAGCGAAGAAGCTGGTTCAGACAGGTCTTTCTGAGCAGTCTTCAATGATCTGTAGTAATCTCTGCAAACATTTTTCTTTCTTTCACTTGCTTCTCTTTGGACTCAGGAGAACAAGGGGTAGGATCAGATGACCTCCAGAAGTCTCTTCCAAACTCAACTATTCTGTAATTCTTTGAAGGGTAAACTCTCTGTTCTCTATTACGTTGATCAAAGAGCAGTTGCTTTGTGCTGGGTGTTGAATGTTTTGTACTTTGCCTCGTGCAGCTCTAGGCTGCATCCATTGATCCAGTAGTTGGTATGTCTGTTGTCATTGTGCTGTGACCTTCGATGTGTGTTGAGGTGCTCCAGCTGAGAGGTTTTGGCTAAGAAATGCAGAGTGCAATCTAAGGCAGAAGTAGTATTAGAAACTGCGTCTGGCAGAGGTTGACAAAATTACTTTGAAGAGGCTTTTAATACAGAGTAGTTCTGCTAACCTTTGCAAGCAAACGGTGTTAAAATGTTTACGTACTAATTAGTTTGCACCTATCTGGTTTTGCAGATTGTCCCTTTGACATGCACCTTTGCCCGCAGTAAAGGTCCAGATCAGGCAGCACAGCACAGGTTCCTGATGCCATGTCCCTAGGCACAGGACCAAGGTTTGAGTTATGGGTATGTATGATTCTGATGGCTGGTCCAGGACTTAACTGGTAGCAGAGGGAAAATGCACATTTACCTCTTGCAGGAGGAGGGTGGAGGTCTAGGGGGAGGCTGCCAGTTCGGGAAGTAACAGGGCAGGAAGGAAGCACACATTTCTTTTCCCTTTCCCAAATTGTCACTGACGTCTTCAAGGCAGAAGGGGATACAAGCGGATGAAGAGAAGAGTTTGTTGGAGGCAATAGGACTGGTACAGAGGACTTGGGCGGACTGAGGAATAGGTATCTGACAGGGAAATTGTGACTGTGCTGTATTTGCAGCAGCATCTAAATTCTTGCAAAGTTAATAGTAATGTAGCAAGTGTTGCTTTAGCATCTTCATTCTCTGTCACTTTTGTCACATTTTTTCCTCCATGCGCTCAAACAGGACGAGAATGCATTTTCTCTTTTTTCATTGCCTGTCTCTTCTTGCTCCCTGATATTTGACGACTTCAGTTTATCTGGTGTTAAGGTAACTCCAAAGCAATTTGGAATTCTATTCTTTTGAAAGAAGCTAAAGCAAAATGGGGCTCTTTCCTGCAGACATTCGTGCACATAATTAAAATCTTCCAAACAGTGAAGTATGCTTAGAATTGGACTCTGGATTTGTACTTTATCGGTAATCTCCCATTGAAATCCAAGGTTAATTCATCCCTATAGTTATAGTTTGAAAGCATTAAAATGGGTACTTAACAGATTAAAACCGTTGACTTTGGAAGATTTAACTGTCTGGATATAAAGTTGTCTGTTTTGTATGACCTGGAAAAAAATTTGATTTAAAAAATGGAATGATTTGCATTCATGTTACCTCACAGACATTTCAAGTTTCTTTAATGGGCTTATTTTAAAAATGTCTTCATTTTGGTTTATGTCTTTTTTACAATAGAAACTTCAGGGCTTTTATGTACAAAAAGTGGAATAGCTCTTCTGTTTCACTGCTTGAGAGGGGGTGATTCAGTTTGCTTCAAGTTATATATGGACTAGCTCACCAGCTACAAAATGCAGGCCTATAAAATATTTTTTTCTTACTTTCTGACTAAACAATTCGCTTGAATAAAGCCCAGATATTCTTACATATTAAAAGATATTCCTCTCATGTAAGAAAAGTCTGACTTCTTATTTTTAGTGAAAATCTCAATTTCCATGCTGAGACCAAGTTACAAGAATGTGTGGTGGTTTGGCTGGCCAGGACTCTAGGAAATGACTTAGCATTGAGAAGGTTTCTTGAGCATTTGGAAAGCCGAAAGGTAGGCACAATCCTGCTGGTGCTGCAGGCAGCCTTGCCTGAAAAGCTTGGCTAGTTTATGGGCACTGCAGGAACTTGTGGGTGGGGAGTTGCAGAAATCCCATGCGACTGATGGAGGTTGAGATGGGTGAATGAGACTCTGGATGAGCTTCCTACGGGGTATGTGCACCCTTAGTGGCAGTTTGGCTGGCTGTGACTGTGGACTTTGGATGGGTGAGACCTGGGAGGTGGCCAGCTCAGTCTCTGCTGGCTTCTTAATTCAGACACAGAACAGAACAGAAGCTTTGGGCATTGCAGGGAGACAGCTCCCTAGTCTCTCTGCAGAGGGGCAATTTTAGACTACTCAGTTCCTTTTCACCAGATCTAAGTTGACTTGCATGGGACTATCTGTGCATCTTTGACTGGTTTACCTGGAAACAGCGGCATGGTGGTTGGAGAACTGAGCTGTTTCTCATAGGGTTTTGACAGAGTGTATGAGCCTAGAAAGAGGTTTTATGGGTAGCAAAGCATTGTCTGTACACATTACATCATAACTTAATGTGATCAGATGCATAGCCAGTGGGCCAATGTATACACGAATGTGTCATAGATGTCCTCTTTTTCTGACTCTGAGTTGTTCATTATCTGGATTTTTGCATTACCTGAGTTAGCGTCTGCCTCTCTTCCCATGCCTTTGGGTTGTGGAGTGCTGAGTGTATATAGGTGGCTAAGCCCTGTGACCTTTAGTTGGTGTCAGGGGCACACAACTGGTGATGAACACGAAGAACAGCTGATAAGTGAGGCAGTTACCTGTGGGGAGGCTGAGTCACTGCACAATCTATAATATCTTTTTTCCTCAGTTGTTTTTGTTTTGCTCTCCTGAGTAATCTTTTTATCAGACAAAGCTTGTATCACCCAAGCAGATTTAATGCTAAAGGTAACTGAACTGTCAAGTCTGAATTGCATTGCGCTTGGCAGCACCTTTTGACTTCCTGAGATGTGCTGTGGCTTTGATGGAGAGAACAGCGCTCATTCATCTTAAAAAGAAGGTGGAACACAATATTGAGGTGCACCAACTCTAGTGTTCTTGACTAGGCTTTGCTGTTCCTTGAAATTCCAGTGTGGCAAGGAAAAGATTCATAGGGCCTTTTCCTTATTGTGTTGTTTTTTTAAGGCCAAATAAGATGGTGAGAACTGACCAAGTGAGATTGTGAGCACATCTGCATTGGTCTGTGGTGTACCAGAGGTCATGGAATTTGTCCCAGCTGTTCTCCACAACATCTGAGAAGTGGGTTGTGATCTGCTGTCAGTGACTGTAGAGCCCTCATTGACAAGAATGTTTTCAAAAAAGTTAGGCTGCACCACATGTGACATTTCAGCAGTAGTCACCAAGGGATGTCATCTGCTGGATATGGGAAGACAACAGCAGGTAAAGTTTTTAATTACACCCAAACCAGTAGTAAAAACTCGGCTTCCAACAGCTATTGGACGACTCCCAGCACAGAGACAAGAGAAGCTTGACATCTGCAGGAGAAGGAGAAGAAAGACATGCCAAAAACTGTGAAACATTGCTTCTGATTGTGGTTTTTCTATGACTTGAGAATCTTCATGGTGCGACTGCTGCTGTCAGGAGCAGGCTGGGCAGCAATGTTTTATTCAATACCTCTGTTTTAGCTGCTGTTTGCTGGGCTTTTACTATGAGGAATGGCCAGAGCCAGCAGTGAGGCAAGGGGAGGGCAGAGCAAAGTTCGGCTATACTTACCCACTTTATGAATAGTATGTTAAAGCTTAGCCACCAAAAATAGTAGCTTCGATGTGCCTCTGTGGGACTGAAGAAATGATTCTGAACTGAAACGAACTCTCCCTGAGGGATTTTTTTCAGCACTGGGCCCAATTATTTTTTAAATGGGGGGTTTAGCCCTCCAGGGAAGCCATAAATGTGTCCATAGCTGAGCTATAATGGGTTATATATTCCCGATCGTCCTATTACGGGAATTCAGTAAAGAAAACACGAGACCGTTCTCCCTAGTAGAAGTGCTGGCAACTGCTTTCTTGCGATCAAAGTGATACTGCACATTTTACTCTTGCATATCTTAATAGTGTTTGGCCACGTCTAAGTTCATGAAAATTTAATGTCTCAATGGTTGAAACCGGCCACTTCTGGTTTTTGGATCATGGCTGGTGCAGACATTTTAAGTATCTCTTGATAATTGCTTCTGAGGCTGAGAGACAAGAAACAAGTGGGTTTTTGTCTTGGGGGAGGGGGGAATAAGCAGACACAGAATAATTTACATTGGAAAGGAGCTCCAGAAGTCATCTGGCCCATATCCTGCTCAAAGCAGAGCTGACTGCAAGTTAGAGGAGGTTGTCGAGCCAAGTGTCGAGCATCAGGAATACAGAATCCAGCCCCGCTAGGCACCTGCTCCAGGGCTTAACTGGTCTTGTAGGGAAGTTACTTCTTCCTTATGTCCAAGTGAATGTGTCTTTCTGCAGAGCTGCTGTCTAGCCAGGTGGTCCCCAGCTGTGCTGCTGAATGGGGTTGTCTGTCCTGAGTCCATCTTGCCTTTGAACTTCATAAGATGCTGTCATCCAGCATCTCTGCTGTGCTGAATTTTCTTGGAATACCAACTCTCCCCTCATGAGCATTAACCTCTACCCCCAACTTGGTTTCACCTGCAAACTTGCAGAGTGTGCTTCCTATCACATTGTGTCACTGATGAAGATGTTAAACAGAATTGGCTTGTAATCATCTGCAAAATAGACTTTGAAGCTTCAACCACAACCTTTTGATCCTGAATGGTCCAGGCAGTTTTTCACATACCTTACTTATAGTGTGCTTGTTTAGTTGGTGTCTTCCCAGTTAGACTGCAGCCATATTATGGGAGGCTGTTAAAAGCCTTGCTAAAGTGAAAGGAAAATTTTGTTTTCCCCCAAAGCCGTCATTCCATCCTAGAAGGCAATCAGGTTGGTCAGACATGATTTGTTCTTGCTACATCTGTGGTAGCTGTTCCCAGTCACCTTTTTATCTTTCATAAGTTGGAAATGGTTTCCATGAGGACTTACTCTGTGGTCTTCCCTGGGACTGAAATGAATCTGGCAGATTGTTGTTCCCTGGATTGTCCTGCTTTCCCATTTTGAAGATGAGTTTAACTTTTTCTTTTTGACTGCAGTCAACATGGCCTGTTAAAGGTGAGAGAGGGCAGCTTTACAATTATCTTGGCCTGTGCCTTCTGCATGTTCAGACGAATCATATTTTGTCCTGTCTGCTTATATGTCTGATCTATATAAGTAGTCCTTAACTCAGTCACCTTTTACTAATGAGAAGCGGTTTGAAAAATAAAAAGTACTAGGTAGAGAGACATGAAGTGCGTGAGAGCAGACCTTGCCAGTGAAGACTAAGGCAAGGAAGATACCAAGTACTTCAGTAGTTTCCTTGTCCTGCATTATGAGGTCTCCTGCCCTGTTTAGTAGTGAGCCAGCATTCTCCTTGCTCCATGTTGCTGCTGGTGTATCTGCAGGAGCTCTCTGTTGCCGTTGCTATCCCTTGCAGGTTTCCCAGTTTCCAATCCCTAGCAGGTTCCCCATCCTTTGCAGGAACTCTGGCTAAGCTGTGCCCTTCCTAACTCCCTCCCCGCATTCCTTCTCTGTTCCTCCAAGGCAGGCTGTCTCTGCTTACACCTTCTGTACATGGCTTTTTAAGTTTGAGCTCACTTGGCAGTTATCCATTCAACCAAACTTGCCTCCTGCCTTACTGCCTTGTTTTCTTGCACACTGTTTGTATGCTTTAGAGGGGTCTCAAGTTCATCCATTTCTCCTGAGTCCCTTGGCATTTAAAGTAATTATCCCAAAGGCTGCCATTTACCAATTCCCTGAACAAGCTAGTACTGCTGCTCTGAAATCCAGGATCTTTATTCTGCTATTTGCCTTCCTTGCTTTCCTCAGTATTTTAAATTCTTACATCACCTCATAGTCAGTCTGGCTAAGGCTGTTGTCAACCTTCATGTCCCTAGCCAGTTCTTCCTTAATTTGTACCATGTCCAGCAGTGCGCCTTCTCTACTTAAAGGAGTGCCTGCAGAAAAAAGTCTTCGATGCTCTCCAGATTGCCTGTGCCCTGCTGTTTTGCTCTTCCTGCAAGTGTCTCAAAGTTCCCCACAAAACAAGTACTGTAATTATGAGGTTTCTTCCAGCTGTTTAAAGAAGGCTTTGTCCACTTTCTCTTCTTGACTGGGCAGTCTGCAGCATATGCACACCATGTTTACCCCTTGTTCGCCACCCACGGGGTCCTGATCCATGAGCCTTCATCCTTGACTCCTGGAATCAGTGATATGTTTTGTTGTTGAAATAGTGGGAAAATAGTGTGCAATATTTTAAGAAAGTGCTAGACACTTAGTAAGCTGGTGAGAACGTATGTTTGCACTCAAGAGGAGTATCAGCTTACTCCTCTACCCTGTGTGACTTGGGACAAGTCATTTCCACTCTCTTTGCTTCCCCATGTCTCAGACTGTGAGGTCTCTGTGGTGGAGACTGTCCCAGACATTAGGTCAGTGTGTCACCTGCCCTGCTATAATAAAGGTAGCTAATGTGGAAGCACTGCTACCTTCCAAAGATTGCAGGCAGCATTGCATTAGTATTTCTGAATGTGCCCTGCATCCTGTCTTCATAGGAGCTAAGATTTGGTAATACAGAGAATCTGCAAGTCTGCTTCCCAGTGACAAAGTAGGATGGGAATGTCCTCGTGCACCAAAGCAAGGTTGGAAGGAAACCTGGTTGTTAAAAATAAGCATGTGTTCATACAGGATGCTCTCATTACCAGGAACACAGTGATTTTGGGCATGATAGTGGAAAAGATCGTATGCTAATTTGTTTTGCAAAGTGTAAGGATTTTGTATTTCCCTAAGTTACATGAGTAAGTTGGTTAGGACAGTAGGGCAGGATGAAGGCAAAAGGAAATGTAGATGAGTGCATGATGAAAACAAATACTTAAACGACCTGTTCAAATTACTTTTCATGTGGAGAGACAAAATATTAACTGTATTGTTCAGTCAGGAGGAATCTTTATATACTCTTGAATAGCTGACAGGTGCTTCGTTCAGTGTCAACCAAGTCAAGACTTACTTTCTTTTTGTAGTATTTATAGGGCTTCCTTGTTTGGGTTACAAAACATGCGGGTTCTCAGTGCACTGTGTGCTTTTCTCTGTACCTTCCATGTAGGAATCATGATTTTTAGGCTCAAATATATGCATGAAGACCTCAATTAAGAAAAAATACTTTTCTAAACTATCCTACTTGTGCGTTTAGTCGTTTCTAACTATGGTGTTCCCTCCCACCCCCTCTACCTTCCTTCACTGTGTTTTGCATTACCAGTAGCTAAAAGCTACTTGCTGACAAGTTGTTCACCTTAGTTTTCTGCATTGAGAATTTGTGTTGCCTTCCTCGACTGAAGTAGTTCTAAGTAGTGTTTGGCAATGTGTTGCCTGTTGGCCATGGTGGTCAAGTTTAGCTACCTCTTCTGTCAGGTTGCCAGTGGCTGTAGATCAGACAATAAAGGACAAGTGGTTTAATTAATCTCAGTATAATTTTGAGCCTATCGCTGCAATCAATTGGTCGTGTTTATACATGTCCTTATGCTGACATCAAATCCTACTGAAATGAATGGGACTGCAATGGACAAAGTGAAGGTTTGCAAGATCCATCCCTTGCTAATAGCAGTAGCTATGCCTTGTTTTAAACAAGACTGGATTTACTTTGATTTCTAGATTAGTGCAGGTTACTTTGAGCAGAACATTTAATGTATCTCATTGATTTTCCCTGTAATGCTGTTGAAACACAAGTCACTGCTCTAATAATCTGTTTTACCATTAAAATTCTGTATGCAGAGCTGGTCCCCTGGGATGTCAGTGTGTAACCAGATACTCCATGATCTAATCAGGTTCTACAAGGAATATGCTATCGCTTCAACACTTAGCAGTAGCAAGCTTCATCAAAATGGAAAATTTATCTAATATTTAAAGTAAAATGCAGTTCAAAGAGACAATCATGAAAAGCAGAGGTGTACAAAATTTTAAGACATTTCTCAGGGTAAACAAAGCCAAATCCAAGCCTAAGATGATTTGTCGTGACTCCATTTATTGTTAAAGAAGAAGATGTTATAGCTGTCACTTCAGTTTATAGGGTTTGTTCCAGTTCAGTTAAAATAGCATCGCCATCAGAAATGACTGACTGGCAGGATTTCATTAATGCGATACTTCTTTGCCACAGCATGCGTGCTTTGGAAAATAATTTTGAAAAGCACCTACAAAAGCGTCAGCAGCAGGCAAGAGTTGTGCTGAGAACTCGTTTTGATGATAGGAATTGGATCACTGAGGGCCTAGTGCTACAGTCCATTTCAGAAATATAAATCATGTTGATCTTGAAGGATTTTTGCAAGCGTTGCGATGCAGGCTGAGGAGCAGACCTGCGTGCCACACTGAGTCTGGCTAGAAGCATCCCTTCTGGCTGTGACAGTGGGAGTGTGTCTCTGCCTGCAGCTGGACAGTATATGATTTCTGTTGTACTTATGTAATAAAGGAAAGCAGAGAATTTTAGGGGTAAATTTAAGAAGGAAAACAGCATTCGATAACCTTGTTGATGACCAGATGAGACTTGAAGAAAAGGTCAGAAAGGTTACACGTCCTTGATATTTTTCAACTCATTTTTTAGCTGGCTATAAAGGTGGTGGTGGGGGATGTTATAGGTTTGTTTTGTTTTTTCCTTAGGTTTTGCAAACCAGATAGTGCATGATTCAGTGTGCAGGGCGAAACTCTCCTTGTTGTCTCTAGGGATTTATAATGTGACTAACTTTGATGAAGTTACACCAGGGCTGCTTTGATGTTCAGAGCCTGATGACTTCAGTGGGCTTGAAGGCGGGAGTAAGAGCTAGAAGAGAGTGAGGGAGTGCCCAGACAAGCAGTGAAACAGGCAGTACGTGTTCTTCAAGTTGCTGCAAGGTGCTGGTGGGATAAATGCTGCCAGACAAGTGTAGTGTGTTGAGAAAAAGGGTAGGGGAGGAGTCCGTTGGTGAATGTTAGTACAGGTCAGAACATTACGTTTATTAAGAAAGAATCACTGATGACTTTTAATGTATGAATACAAGATTGATCGTTTTCCTTTGTTGTGTTTTTAGGGTCTCATGACTCATTTAGCTTCTACATCGATGAAGCCTCTCCAGTTGGACCTGAACAGCCAGAGACGGTCCAGAATTTTGTGTCTGTTTTTGGGACTGTGGCTAAAAAGCTGATGAGGAAGTGGTTGGCTACACAGACCATGAATTTCACCAGCCAGCTGGGGGCAGGTATACGGTATTTTGATCTTAGAATTTCCACCAAGCCCAGAGACCCAGATAATGAACTCTACTTTGCTCATGGTTTATTCAGTGCCAAAGTCAAGGAGGGTCTGGAAGAGATCAATGCATTTCTCGCTGACCACGCAAAAGAAGTAGTCTTCTTGGACTTCAATCACTTCTACGGGATGCAGAAATATCATCATGAAAAGCTTGTCCAAATGCTCAAAGACACATATGGAAACAAAATGTGTCCTGCTATATTTGCCCATGAAGTCAGCCTCCAGTACCTGTGGGAAAAGGAGCACCAAGTGCTGGTGTTCTACCACAGTCCAGTGGCTCTTGAGGTGCCATTTCTTTGGCCAGGCCAGATGATGCCAGCTCCCTGGGCAAACACAACAGATCCGGAAAAACTGATTCAATTCCTCCAGGCATCAATCACCGAAAGAAGAAAGAAGGGCTCCTTTTTTATATCTCAAGTAGTGCTGACACCAAAGGCTAGTACGGTGGTGAAAGGGGTTGCTAGTGGTCTGAGAGAAACCATCACAGAAAGGTAAGCTTCTGCCAGGTAACGTGTGCTGACTGTGCTGAGTGTGTGTGTTGGTAATGCTGCTTTTCTAATTCCTTTTAAAGAAACTCTGGCAGATGTGTTTTTTCCATGCTACTGTGGGTTAGTCAGAACTTGGGCATAATCCTAAAATATTTAAAAAGAAACACATTGATGGACAATCTTTTGTATCTTGAAAGAAAATGTGGCACTAAAGTCTAATGAGATCTTATGGGATTGGCTTAGCCTGTTTTTTTTCTGAATGCAGGTTTTTCTATTTGTTTTGTTTTTCAAATGTGGTTTCTTACCATGAACACTGAACATCTTGCCTTGGGTTTCCTTATTGGATGCGGACAAGTCTATCTGAATTATCTGGATCATTTAAGTTTTTATTTATGCATCAGGCTTCAGGTATTGGGTAAGTTTTTTTTGGTTTTTTTGGCTCATCAGCAAAGCCTGACGCTACAGAATCCTTAACTACCTTTACACAGCTTAAAGATGCGTGGCTTTTTTCTCTGCGTACCACCACACATGATATCAAAGATATCAGGACACTATTAGAGTGAATTTGCCTCCTAACAGGCCTTAATTTTTCATGCAGGAAAGAGACTGCAGACCATCGTAGAGGTTCTGTACATGGAATACTGTGTTGACAGGCCATTAGTTGTTACATTACAAAAAAAAACATCTGTGCAAGACATGCATTATATATACCATTCTGACTTTGATAAATCACAGCCAGTTTTCAGCTTACAGGCATATATGTTTGGCTACACTCTTGACAACTTGGTAGGAAACCCGAAATTTAATGCCAAGACACGAGATATTTTTTCTTCCCTTAAAAAAACAAAGAAGGGTTGCAGAGTGTAAAAAATTTATAATGGGGATCAATGGCCTGCTAATGTTCTGCTCTCTGCATGGATGTGCCTGTGCCAGGAAGGTCTGTTAGGAACACTGTCCCCTTCTATGAGATGAATGATGCAGTGCCTGTGGCACTACAACGTGCAAAGAAAGCATGCCTCATTTTTGAGAAAGGTTGAACGATTTTTATGACAGCTTTCCCCAGCAACTGTTAACTTCAAAAAAACAAGGAAAAACTTTACCTGAGATGGTAAAACACTGACACAGAAGGTTTTATAAACAGTGGAAGATGATTCAGAAGTGCTTGTGTGACTGCACTTGCAGCACTTTCACTTTGTATGTCCTCCACGTATGTTTTTATAGGCTACACTGGACTGGGGATCTTCCTTTATGCTGAATCTGAAGAGCACTTCACTACTGAAATACTGCTTTGAGGGATTTTACTGTTAAACACTCACCTTGTTGTTCAGGGATTTGTTTTCCATGGTAAACATCTTTCTGAGTGTTCTTTACAACATGAAGTAGCACATTCAAGAAACTACTGGATTCTTCTTAAAACTTGCTGCATCAATAAAATAACCATTAAAAAACCTCTTCTACTTCTCTGGCTCATAAAGTGCTTCCCTGATGCTGTCTGGAAAAATAAAAACTTCATATGGATTCTGGATATGTTTGGCTGAGCTATGAATGACTTGAGCCTTTGGACTCTTTAGTATGCTTTTCTCTGCAGCAAATTTTGAGATTATAACTAACTTGAAATGTCAGTAAATAATTGGGCTGAAAATACGTGGAAATGTTGCTTTTCCAAATTGCAGCTCAGATTTTTCACATGAGCCACAAGTGTGTAATCATGTCTTCTGCAAGAATACTTTTTTCCTTCTTTGCATAACTCTTTTAACCATTGCAGAAGAAATGGACCTTTAAAATTATCTCCAAAGCTAGTATTTAGTCTTCGAAGTGTAGCATCTCATTTTGAATCTTTGTATTTTTATTACAAAAATACACTGCTGGAAGACACAGGCTTTGAATGTGTGTTACTCTACACAGAAACTGAGCTTATATATGGAGTTAAGTGCTCTAAAAGTAAACATAAAGTATACTCAGAACTGCTCTTCATTTGATGGTGGTCCTGTTAAAAAATAAATAGATGAGCAATTAAAGGATGCAGCACAATTAGTAGAATTTACAGAACTCTCTTCAATCTTGCTGCATTAATGTGTCAGTAACTTCAAAGTGTGTAATCCATACTGAAGGGTCCAGGGCATATGTTCAAGCTGTGCTCTGTTTGCTACTTTGAACCATCTCATAATTATTTGTAAAAAGATTATTCTGTCTTTTTCAGAATAAATACACAGTTGTGTCCAGGTGAAGGACTTACGTGCTTTGTTGTCAGTTGCTGCATAGATTTATAAATTTTATACTATTTTCTGCTTATTAATAAGCAAAGAGCTTTGCATTAAGAATACAGTATCTTGCTTTTGGCAGCAGTTTTGTAACCGTGCTTGAGTGGGGTGTTTCCCTCACACTGAATTTTGAAAAATCTGAATGCGAATGTGGAAAAAGGTTGAATTTTTCAAGGAATTCTTGTGTGTGGGGTTTTTCCCTGAAATTAGGTATTGCATTTAAGAAGTAAAACCCATAGTAGTCTCTTTCCCCCCTCCATGTCTACAGTGGCCATTTTGATTTACATACTGACTTAATTCTGAGAAGAGTAAAGTTTAGAAAGTTTGGATCCAATAAAACATACCAGATTTTGATCTCTGAATTCACTGGTTATTCGTGATTTGTGATTATTTGTGATTTGAAGAGCAGTGGCCACCTTGGAGGGAGAACCTGGTGTCTCTCAGTCGCAGCATCTGTCAGACTAGGAAAACCGCAACCAGACTCCGTGCAGCAATCCATGCTCCTTTCTGCTGCTGTGTAGCTCATGTTGTGAAAGAGCATGGTGAAATATTCCTCCCTAGCCAAGCTGGTTGGTTTGATAGCTATTCATCATGGCTGCTTGTGGTGGTGGTGGTGGAGGTTCGCATGTTCAAACTGCAGTAGGGCAGTCTCCCAAGGTGATGCATTTCAGAAGAAGTGATGTTATTCCTCAGCCTGTTCCCCACAGCACAGATATGCAAGATGGGAGGCCCACAGTAACCTGGATTAAAAAATACCATCCTCCTAAGGCTGAATTCCGTAGAAGATATACCAGGACTGTGTTTTACTGCTAATGCTTGTTCACGGGCTTTGCTGCTGCCATCACTGGTAGCGCTCTATGGGACAGTAATTTGAAAGAAGGAGAAATTACAAAGTCATCAAGCTTTCTATCCTGTATAAATACAGGAGGGAAAAGCCATTCCTCATAAGCTCCTCCTAGGACCACAGCTCAGCGTTACAAAACTTTGTAACACAGCTTTTGTCTTCATTACTTGAATGAGGAGAATCGCTTGCATGCATGCGTTTTACGTTTCTTGGATTTGATGAAAAAATTTGAGGACTAACAATATGTTTTCAGGCTTAACATTCTGTCACACACAGTTTAGATGCCAAGAAATACTCTTTGATTAGCAAATAGTACATACCAAATGAATTACATTCCCTCTGCTTATTGAATTAATTTCACAGTGAGGCAGCTGCCTTTAGTACATCTGAAGGGCGGTTGTGAAACAACCTTTTGATGAGTGTAGAGCTGTTCTTAATAATCTAGTTTGTTTTCTGGTTTTCAGAGAAATTACTAATATTATCTCTGACACTAGAGACAAGCATGATATTGTTTTTGTTCTTTCTGAGGCTGAATAATATAGAAGAAGAGTAGATGTCCTTCACAGGTTGCAAAAATCCTGTGATACTTTTAAAGCTTTCAAGAAATAGAAAATAAGCACATACCCAGCCGATTGTCACTTGATTTCCAAATTAGTCTCTAAGGATAATGTTCTCTGTAGCTCGCATGTGACTAAGTCCTTGCCCACCATGCTAAAACTTCCCCCTTAGCAACCAAAGCAAAAAAAAAAAAAAAGAAAAGAAAAAATAATCCTGCACTTGAGAATGAACCTTTGAAGTGGAGGCAAAGTGCCACACTATTAGCAAAGGGCATGGTAAGTAGGCCACAGAAGCTGTCTGGAGAAAGGCCATCTCTGGGTGCAGTCATAAACTAAGCAGGGTCAGATTTAGCTAGAGAATAGGTGAGTTATTATGTGAAAAATAATCCCCGAAGTTGCCAGAAGTGGGATTTCTGAGTCAATTACTGAGGTTGCACTCCTCCAAGCTGTATCTAAGCCAGCTGAATTTCTGAGAGTTTCTGTGTTGCTGGATGAGTGGGATTTGATGATAGTTTGATCCACACTTGGTACTGACTGATGCCATTCTTAAACTGTTCTATGTGATAAAGAAAAACAAGAGCAGAAATGGCAACTGTGGCAACTGTATTTTGCTAATTGTCTGGGCATTCTTCCTGCTTGTAACCTTGATGTCTGTCTCCATAATGGGCTGCAGGAGAGCCGCAGGCTCCGATGAGCTGATTTGGGGTTGGGACTCAGCGACCCCCTAGCAGCACTGCAGGCACTGTGTGAGCTGTTCAACTGCCGAGAGGCAAGTGTAGACTTGGTCCCTCAATAACATGCATGGTACAAGCACACTTGTCCTTCACTGCATTTAACTTTGGAGGTGGCTGTCTTTTTTTTTTTCTCCGCCCTTTTTTTTGTTGTTGTTGTTTTGGCCCCGGAAGGCACGAATCATTGTTCTGGTATATTAGTAGGTATTTCGAAAGTACTCTTGGCAATCCCGCTAAATCCTGAGTATTTCTGTTCCTCCTCAGGCTATCCGTAATTACTTTTCTAGTCTCTGCACAAGAGGTGATCTCTGTGTTTGCACACAGAGCAGCACAGGGAGACCTTGGTTTCATCTGAAGCATCTATCTGCCACGTCAACAGGCCTGCGCAGCAAAATCCCGAATGGGCTGTGTATGTTCAGGCTGATTTTGCTGGCAGGTGTTTTAGTGGCATTTCAGCATCGGAGAATCTCTGTGCACAAGGATTTTAGTATAGCATTCCTATGGAAGTGCTGGGTGGTTGTATCTGATGGCTTTGGTCATGAACCTGTAATAGTACTAAAATGCCACAAAATACAAGAGCACAGCATTTTTAATAACTTTGTTAGGGATAGGTATCTGTCTACATACCTATTAGTAGCCTGTGAGATTTAGTCCAGCAAGGAAGTCAGCATGTTGATCACCAGCTCTGTGACCACCAGCATTGTCGGTGGCTGAGGTTTGAGGGGTTTGTTGAGGGCAGGTGGCTTGGTGTTTTCTTTTGGGCGTGGGAGTGCCTCACAGTATCTTCCTCTGTTTGGCCTTCTTGTAACTTTCATCATGTTATGCATCAGAACACCTGCTTGCAGTTACAGTATATGCTGTGTGACTACTTACAAAGGTATTTTATGGGTTCCCATCATCTCACTCTGAGCACAGTCTGACCCCGCGCATATGGAAAGCAGCGTTTCTCATCACAAAAAGGAAATGTTCGTTCCCTCAGCCCCGCTGCTGTAAGCTGTCACTAACGTCTACTTGTCTCAGAGATTTCATGGTTCAGTCTGCATGGCTGCTGTGGTCAAATTGCAAGTGACTCATTAAGCCAGTTGGGTTTTCTTTGATCTTTCTGACATTACTAACATCATTAAGGAAACTCTACAGCTAATGGATGCTAACAAGTACTGATCCTGGAGGAAATGCATTTGTTGATGCTGGGCCTGGGTCTGCCTAGCTGCTTATATCTCATTGTGAAGGGAACAGTTCCTTGATGGGTTGGTCCTTCTCCTCTTCGTTTATAAGGTATGAAATGAGCACAGAGATTTACACAAACAAGTCTTGCCAGATTTATTCACAAGGTGGCTTGCAAGGTGATAATGACTGTAATACAAAGACATTTAATACAAACTCAAGCAAATACAAACTCAGCAGGTATGACAACATCCATGTTGCTGTATTGTATCAGCACTTACATGCTACAAACCATTGCCTTCAGGACTATATCAATAAGTACATCTATAGGCACATCCTTGTCAATTTTTAAGCAGCAATCTGAGCAGTTCTGGACTAACTAACATGCAGTCACTATACATTTGGATGTTTTATTTCTTAATACCCTGTATCTGCTCTGTGGTCCTGTGTGGTAGGAGGTGGATAGAAATTGTCAAAAAAATCCTGTAAGCTCTTAAAACCATGTTGCATATGCTATATCATTCCAGATGCATTTGGGCAATTCTCAGCATCCTCCAAGAAGTTAGAGGGATTTCAGTTGTAATCTAGAGTGAATGCCTCCACGCTGTCCCTAAGTCACCTGCATATCCCCAACTTCTGCAGTGGCTATCTCCTCTTGGATGGTAGGCTAAGGAGGCCTTAGCTGCAGAAAGCCCCTGGGATCCGTTGTCAGAAGGTACACCAAGCGTGCAATGAATTTTATTAAATGCTTCCCTGTGTGTACAAACAAGTAGCCTTTGTGGACTGAATGAGCAGTTAGGCATGCAGGCTATAGCCAGAGCTGTTTTGGGGAAAAGCTTGCTGAGGAAGCAGTAAGGGATCCTGTCACCCTGGTGCCACATTTGTACAAAAGAAATGGCTGGAACAGGGGAGTGGAAAAGGCAGCCAGGCCAAAGGTCTTGCTGATGTACCGCCTTCTGTACGATGCAGAACTTGCACAGGCTATGAAAATGCCCATGGTTTTCTTCTGTTAAAACAGAGATGATGAAGTTTGTTCACTAGGAATTCGGTAATGTCTGTGGGGTGCAATGCAATTCTTTCTCCGGGAGCCACTGTCATTGTGAAAGATCCTGGTTTGATACAAGACAAAGTTTATTTTAATTTATTTTGTTCTTAAAGCCTGGAAATGTTTAACCTCATTTTATTGATTTTTTTTTTTCTCTACAACTTTACTCATCGGCAAAGGTTTCATAATTCCATTTTCTTCCTATATTGATTTTTTTGGGGGGTGGATAAAATATAAACTTCATGTAGTCAGGGATTATAAAAAGAGTTTGTCTGTAATTATAGCGATAGCATTGCATGTACTGTCCCAGGCTGTACAATTGTTTCAACAAAGCACAGCCTATTACAGTAAAATGTCTTTCAGTATTTATCTCAGACACTAAGAAAAATAATAGAAGACTTGTCTTCAAGGCACTGAATGATCATACAGTGGGATTTGACCTTTGGCAAGATTTTAATATTGTAACTGTTGATCTGAGAATTTTTGTAACTAAGCGACTGTCATCCAGAATGTATTATATCATAAAATACTATTAAGATATGAAGGAGACTGAGCGGTTAGAGTGGAGTAGGAGCCATGGTGAGATGCAGGCACTTTCCCACTGAAAATTTTTGTTTTCTGAGCTATAGCACAAAGGACAAACCTTACCATCATTTGCTTCATAGTGGGGTATCAAAACATAGTTAATTTTACCTTTCAAACAGCGTTGCAGCGCTCTCAGTTTTGCCAGCAAATGCTGTTGTGTAGTAAATCAAGAATGAAATCACATCTTGGGTGATGGGCTCCTTAATTTTGCTGCTGGACGGCAAAGGGGGACAGCCGTGGACCTTTATTGCCATTCTACTTGGATATACATGCCCTGAAGTCTGAAACTGGCTGTGCCTTTTCCAGTGAGACCTGTTCAAATTACAGCTCTGAGGCAATGCCGTAATCCAGATAATTCCTACAGGTATAGTAGTGTGCTGTGTTGTTTGAGTAACTGGGAAGGGATCATTTTTGCCGGTGCGTTTGCTGCTGTGTTTTCCAAGGTTTGAGTGGATGTTGCAAAGACGCTTGCCTCCTTGTAAGCAGGCTTCTCCTCAGAGCTACGTTCATTATGGTTTGCCTTGGCTGAGCCACTGGCTGTACAGGGCTCGTGACTACTGTCTCTGAGTCAGGAGGAGGATCTGTCTGTGCTTAGGACCCCTGTTGTTGCATGCTTTCCTTAGCTTACCTAGAATTTGGACAATTAAGATGAAAGAATTCAATCTGAAACCAGATTGTTACCATCAGCCTTTAAAGTTGCCCTGGGGAGGAGTTAGGGAAGGGGTATTTCACAGCCAGAGAGGCTCTTTCAGGCTGTCATCGGGTGCTACAGAGTCAGTCCTGAAGCTTATTGCTGGAAGGTCGTCAAGGTACACCAGTGTGGTCTACAGCTGGTGCTGTTTCTCTGAAGAGCATGAGCGCATGGCATGGCGGCCGTCTGTGCCTGGTTTGGTCCATCTGTTAAGCACTCTTCTGCAGAAAGTGAAGGGCAGGGCTCAGCCAAGAGCAGCAAGGTCACTGCTGTGCCACTGGAAATGAGCGCTGCGCTCTCACTGTGCTCTCACACCAGGCAGAGTAAGTTCTTCTGAACCTGTTTCTGATCTCAGCTCAGGGCACGTTTGGCTGATAATGATCTGTCTCACCTAGTGGCATGTGCTGCTGTCTCCCTGTCCATCTGACAACGTTTCAGTGCTGTTACTGTCTGGCTGTGCCAGAGCAGAAGAGACGTAAATCCAACTGGATGCTTTTCTCTTGGTGGAAAGCTCCCTCCTCTGAGCTCTGCAGTCTGAGGAACAGTTGTGGAAGCAGTAATCTATACAATGAGTATCTGGGAATTTTTCTTCTAAGGTATTTCTCATGACAGTTTTAGGTGGGCTGTTGCTTGGAAAAATATTTTCGAGCTCAGGCAGGACATTTCCAGCATCAACCGTACCAGCTGTGCAGCTCTTCTCAGGGTACATCTCTTCTGAGATGCAGACTCACATCTGCTTTTTTTTTTCTTTTTTCAAGTGGTGTGTATTTTTTCGCCAGGCCCATGCTTGTGAAGCCTTGTCATCTTTTAAATAAAGTGTCCACCAATGCATCATATACCAGCGCATTGGGTCACACTGACAGACACTGTGCTGTCTAGCATATCTATGCCCAAGTCAGTACTGGATGGAGGGGTGCAGTGTCTCTCTGGCTGGTCTTTGATGCTTCATGCTTGATGCTTTGTCCTGGCTTCACCAAGGGCAAGTCCTGCCTGACCAACCCAGTGGCCTTCTTTGATGGAGGACTGCATCAGTAGACAAGGGAAGAGCTACAGATCTTATCTATCTGGACTTCTATAAGGCCTTTGATGCAGTCCCCCACAACATCCTTCTCTCTAAATTGCAGAGCGATGGATTTCATGGGTGAATGATTTGATAGACAAGGAATTGGCTGGACAGTCGCATCCAGAGTGTAGCGGTCAACAGCTGTCTGGGTGGAGATCAGTGACAAGTGGTGTCCCTCAGAGGTCCATACTGGGACCAGTGCTGTTTAATATCTTCATCAGTGATGTAGAGAGAGGGATGAAGTGCGCCATCAGCAAATTTGCAGTTGTCACCAAGCTGAGTAGTGAGGTTAACACGCCTGAGGAATGGGATATCATCCCAAGGGACCTGGACAAGTTCAAGAAGTGGGCCAGTGTGAACCTCACAAAGTTCAACAAGGCTAAGTGCAGGGTACTGCACATGGGTCAGGACAACCCCTGACACATGCTAGGAGATGAAGGGATTGAGAGCAGCCCTGCCGAGAAGGACTTGGGGGTGCTGGTGGACAAAAAGCTGGACATGAGCTGACAATGTGTGCTCGCAGCCCAGAAGGCCAACCGTATGCTGGGCTAGCTTGGCCAGCAGGTCAAGGGGTGATTCTGCCCCTCTGCTCCACTCTGGTGAGAGCCCACCTGGAGTCCTGCGTCCAGCTCTGGAACCCTCAGCACAGGACAGAGCTGGACCTGTTGGAGCGGGGCCAGAGGAGGCCACAAAAGTAATCTAAGGGCTGTAGCACCTCTGCTGTGAGGAGTGGCTGAGGGAGTTGGGGCTGTTCAGCCTGGAGAAGAGAAGGCTCCAGGGAGACCTGATTGTTGCCTTTCAATACTTAAAGGGGGCTTATAAGAAGGCGAGGACAGACATTTAGTAGGGTGTGTTGCACTAGCACAAGGGGCAATGGTTTTAAACTAAAAGAGGATAGATTTAGATTTAGACTGGATATCAGGAAGAAATTTTTTACAACGAGGGTCGTGAAACACTGGAGCAAATTGCCCGGAGAGGTGGCAGATGCCCTCTCCCTGGAAACATTCAAGGTCACGTTGGATGGTGCTCTGAGCAACCTGATCTAGTTGAAGCTGTCCCTGCTTATTGCAGAGGTGTTGGACTAGGTGACCTTTAAAGGTGTCTTCCAACCCAAACTATTCTATGGTTCTGTGACGTTTTTGTTGTGGTGTGTCTCAACAAAATATCCATCCTGGCTTCACTCCAGGAGGATTTTATTTTATTGTTGATGCATCCTCTGCAATCACTTGCTATATTTTTACAAGCTATATAATGTATTTTTTAGTCTAGCTTTTCCCTGATGTCTGTGATGTTTGTTTCATTTGTGGTATATAGCAATGCTATTTCATAAGTGTGGAGTTCTCATTAAATAAAATATGAGATCAATTCAGAAGTTACCAGTATTACTGGAAACAGGAGACTTCTCACAATGTTTGCCTATTTTTAGTGCTGATCAGAACTATCAAGAGCTCACCAAATCATCGAAACATTTTTGTTTTTAAAGCTAATTTGAGATCACATCAGTGCTATATTGGTTAATATTTTATTTCCTTTTTTGAGTTTGGTCTACAGTTGTTAGTTTTGCTAGATGTGGCAGCAAGTGCACTTTTGTGTAAATTGTTTCAACCCAGAGATTACAAAACCATTTGTTCTTTTTCCCACTGGTGCAGCTTTTTATTGAAAACTGCAGATATCTTAAAGTCTACTCATCTTTTCAGCAGTGCATCTTTCAGTGGTTTTCTCCAGGGAGGTCTATTTTAGCAGAATAGTTTATGTCACAACATTTCAACTTTGTACTTCTATTCATTCTGTCTTGTCTTCTGATTTATGTTACACTGTTAATTGCAATATTTAATGCTGTTTCTATATTCACAGCTTTTAATTTTTGTATGCAGAAATAGGTCTTGAACTTTATTTGATGGGAAAGGCCAACATTTTTATTTGCTTTCTCATTTGAAACAAAATGACATTTTGAAATGCTGGAGTTTCTCACAGAACAGCTGTTCTTGGTTTCAGGCCGGATCTATTTAATACCACATGGGGTGTCTAGCACTGAAGTACCCAGCCTTTACTTGCCCCTCGATATCACTGTTGATCAAGTGGCAGTCTGCAGAAAGTACCATACTTTTTCTCTCGTTCCTAATGTCCATTTTAATTTTGCTTATGACTATTGGAAATTACAGTTTTATCCATTAGCTATAGGATGAATACCACTGGCCAAGCAAAGTAGCAGTATTATTAGCAATAGTAATTCACTTGTACATGGTGATAAACACTGTAGAAGGACAGAGTTCTTCAGGGAGACACTATTGTCTAAGTAATACAGTGGTGTATCTCCAGGACCTATACTTTTTTGCAGGAAAAATAAGTCCGAACCTGTTTTTAATTTCTCTCTGAGAAAGGTCATCTTCATTATTTTGGTCAAAAGTGAAATGGCCCGACTGTAATCTTTCAAATTTAAAATGATCTGAAGTCAAGGTGGACAGCATGATGGTAGATGGTAGAATTAGTGATGTGGGATGATGCAATGTGGAAGAGTCTGACTCAGCTTTATGACTGGTCTAAAGTTCGCTGTCAGTCATGTTGCCATTGATTGCATCATCTAGACATTTCAAGGCTGTTGGCTATGAGGTTGAGTTAAAAGAAGACTATTGGCATTAGATTACAAAATCTGCCAGTAATGAATATTAAAAAGGATGGCTTAAAGATCAGCAGAAATATCTACCACAGTTAAACAAGCAGATTTTATTCCTTCCTGTGCATTTTTTTGAACAGCACAGGAATTAAACTGTACTACTGCTACCTTAATGATAGGCCCTTGTGAGATGGTTAAAATAACTGTATTAATCCTGTTTATCTTCATGTTAAGTTCTGCTATATTCGGTGTGGAGCTTGGAAGTTAGTTTTTCATCCAGTGTTTGAATTGTCAGGATTCCTCTTGGAGCCTGCTTTGCGACTCTTGATACCACTGGGGAAGATGTTTTATAAAAGCTGTAAGAAGTGAATACATTCAAGCAGAGAGGGGAGTGATCTGTATAATATCCATAGCAGAATTGCTGAAGGACTAGACTCTGAGCATTTTACACATTAAAGCAGACCTATGAAAACAGTGGCTTAGAGTGGAGAGCAGCAAACATAATGCCCTTATCTGAAAATGGCAGGAGAGTGATCTGAGTCCCTCCAAGCTCTAAGGAGAAGGCAAGACTGAAGAGCTTAGCTGGAAAGAAGTGATAAAGATACAGAGGTTAATGGAAAGTAGCGTAAATGTTGATGAGGTTTTGCCAAAGGTGGGTGGTGTCAAACGATCTTGATTTGTTTTGTAACTAATTCTATGGAAACTTTACAGGAAAATTTTGGGGATTTCAGTAGTGTAACTGGTAAAGCGTTAAGTAGGATATTATCAACCAAAATGGAATTTGGGAATCAGAAATGGAATTGAGACTGTTTGGAAGCACCAGACTGAAGAGAAGGTAATGGTAGCATTCCTCATAAAGCCTGGTTGTCTTTACTATTTCCATGAAACACCTTGGATTCAGCTGTAGGAGACTGCTAATGGAGTTTGCTGATGACAGAAACAGGCTATCATTATAACAGAGGAAAGCTGAGGGGTAGCATACAGCAAGAACTGGATGCCTGCAATATTTAGAAAAGAGCTGGAATTCAGTGGTATGAAATGCAAGGTCATAATGGTGGGAGCGTGCTGTGTTAGGGTGGGATCTCATCAGCTGGGGAAGCTGGGCAGGGCAGATGCCCATGGCTGGCAAATCTGATGTATCACCCATGGCTGGCAAATCTGAGCCCTCAGTGGATATCATCTACGAAAAAGAGCAGTGTCCTATTGATATGCACCGAGGCATTTCCAGCATGTGCAGAAAGGTGGTGATATTGCTGCCCAAGGTGAGGGCAGCATACCTTTTTGGAGATCCTGTGGAATTCTGATCATTCATGTTCTGGGGAGTAGATTACAATTGGAACGGATGCAGAGAGGTACTACTAAGTAGGATAGTCAAGGAGTGAATTGCTGAAGACATCTAGAGAGCTTGTCTTGTTTATCCTAGCACAGTGAAGCCTGAGAGGCTGTGTGGTTACTGTCTATAAATATCATAGGGGAATAAATATGAAGGAGGTAAAAGAACAGTTTAGGCTAAAGGCCAGCGTTCTCACAAGAGCAACAGTTTTACACTGAGTAAATAAATCTAGACTAGAAGGTGAGAGGAGGGCTCCTTGCCGTCAGGGCAGTGAAATTTTCCAACAGTCTTAAAGCTGGAAAAGTGTGAGTGAGAAAGCTGACTGCTTTTAAGATGAGCTTTGTCAGCTTTTGAAAGAGGAACAGAGGTCATTAGCAGGTTCCTCCCAGGCCCCCTTCTACAGGAGGACAGCACGACTGCTAACTCAGCTTTTCAAAGACAGCTGTGGATGGTCTTGTCTGTGCCGCTTGCTTTGTCACTGGATATGGGAGGACAGGACCGCATGGCGCAGCGTTCCTCTCCCTGCTCGGCTGCTTGCAGGAGCCCCAGGAGCACTCTGGTCTGAAGGCATGGGAGAAGCCAGTGCCCGGGGATGGGGAAGCAGGCAGTCTTGCAGTATTTGTTCATAGCCCCATTTGTTGTGAGAGGGGTCAGAGAAGTCGGTGTTAAGGGGACAAATTCAGGAATGGCAGGAAGATAGCCCAGTGAGCATGTCTTCCCCAGCCGTAGCCAGAACAAACGCTTCTGTGAACAAACACTGTGAAAGAGCCGTGGCTAGTCTATAATATCTCCTGGGTACTGTATTTGGCATAACTACAATTGGTATAGTACAGGGTTTATTATGTAAATGCTTTGGGCTTGTTAATACTGGGTTGTGAGGAAAGCAAGTGGAAGGAATGAGGAGCAGCTCAGGGAAGGTTGCTCCTGGTAAATGATTCACAGCAATGCCCAGGATGCTGTTTAGGAGGATGTTGCCTCTGGGATCCAGCTGATTAACAAAGCTGGTTTAGCTGTGTGAGGCCAGAGCTAGAAGCCAGAAAATGTGTGAAGGATAATAAGCAGCTTACTGTCCCGCTCCGGTGAGATGGAGCAGTCATTGTGGAGGAGCTAGTGGGTGTGTGATGCAGCCTGCGGCCTGGGTGCTGGGCTGGGGTGCTGGGTGGCAATGGCAGCAGTGTGATGAGGATCCTCGGTGCTGTGCATCTATTGATACAGACCTTGCAAGGGAAATGATAAACCTAGCTCGCCACATAAGGGCTTGTGAAGAAGGAGGTGGAGGAGGTTCAGTCCACGCAAAAACGCAGTTCCTAATATGGTCACAGGAAACAACAGCAGGAAGCAGAAGAGGTGATGCCTCAGATGGAGAGAGGTACAGCAGGGAGGTGTTTTGGTGCTAAACAAAAATATGCTGGAAAAACAGATTTGTAAGCACACTTGATACTATTTGTGAAATTGGGTCAAACGTGATGACTAATTGTATTTGAGGAAAATACGTAGGAAAACATTTCAGCTTTATGTTTTCTAACTTATTGGTTTAGAAATATTGAAGTGTTTTGGCAGTTTCAAAATAACTTTGTTTTAAAATGGCACATAATTTTAAATTATTTATATTTTAAAAGTCCAAAAAGTAAGAAAAGAGTGTTTAATTGGCTACGTTGAAAATTAACAAGACATTTAATTTTTTTAATTAACTGAAAAACTGTATATTCCTATATAATTTTGTCCCCCACCATCTCATTTCCTGACTTGTTTTAATCATATCATTCAAATCAGAGCTGTAATTACACTCAATTTCCACTACTTGGATGTGTAGCCTGAAGCTGATTCCTCTTGCTGTCCAGATAGCAGCAGTGATGAAAAATTACTATTTCCCTGTACCTTTTTTCAAAGGCAATTATTTTTGTCATAATTTTCCATTTAAATTTCATTGGGCAGTTTGCTTCATTGTAATCTACTGGCTGATGTTTTGCAAATGAAGCAGATTTCCACCTTCTCTGAAGAATCAGAAAGTGTTAAATTCCTGGGAATGCTGCAAGACCCATCTCGTTACTGAACTTCCTCTGATTTGAGTATGGTTATTTTCCATGCATTTTTCAACGTTACATTCAGTATGAATTATTCTACCATATGTCTGTCTGAATAATGTATTGTGGAATAATACTGAGCAAGGCACTATGGCAAACACGTGCGTGCAGTTTTATGCACTTTGGTTGTCTGTTCTCTGCCACGGCATACTCTGATTTTATATCTCTGCTTGGTGGAACAAAAAAATTAGAACCACTTAGAGCTATTTATCTGAAAGAAAATGGAAATTGCTTTGCTCTGTGTTCAATAGTAAAGGATTCAAATACAGGAGAGATTTAGTTTAATTTTGAAGCATCTGTGGGAAGAAAACATTACTTTTGCAGGCTACAGTATTAGACTAAAAAATTTCTGTATTTTACCTAAGTAATTGAGATTTATTGTACTATCTATTTCAACGGAAACTGTGCAATGATGTGTGAAATTCTGTTACAGGCTATACAGCAGAGTGATAGTGCTGGCAGCCAGAAGTTTCTTTAATAAACTCTGCCTTCCACCTAGCTGCTCTGCTTTCCCTGATAGAGATATGTACCTTTTTAATAACTTTTCCAGTTACTCAAAACTGGACTTTTTTCAGAATCACTGTGCTCATTAATTTGTGTTCCAAGGATCTGGGCAAGGCTAAACACTGGTAAAAATTATCTCTTCTTGTTAACTCTATTTCATTGTTCTCCACATTATATTTCAGAGTATTTCCTCCATGCAAAGCCTTTTTTTTTTTTTTTTAATTCATTGCCTTCTAATCTCTCACTTCTTTCATACATCATTCAAATTTTACATGCTCAAAAATGTGAGTTTTTGTAACAAAGGTGGGAGCCATTGGCAACAAATGAAACTGTGAACTGGGGAGTAGCTGGGTAGTTCAGTACTTGGAGTCCCCTAGCAAGTTCCTCAGCAGGAGATCTCTTTGAAAGGTCCCAGGCGATACGTGGTGGCAACCCTTGGAGAAAATGAAGCCGTTGGCCAAGTTTGGTGGAGGAAACCTGGGTCATGAATGGTCTGGTAGTGACTACAACGTACACTGGTGACCAAACAGTTCCTGCTCTGCAGTCAACTCTTAACACCTGTTTTGAATGGTTTTAATGCAGTGATTAAAGTATGATGAGTCTATGAATAAATCATAAATATTTTTTAAAGAACTAGAAGATAAAAGGGGAAAAAAGCCCCAAACCTGTAGCTATTCCCTTGGCTGGTGACAGATGTTTTCTCATGTAAAGCAAAGGTTTTCTCTGTTTCACCAGCAGTGGAATAAGTTCCAGTTCTTATTTCTGTAGTCCACTCTTACTGTAATTTCTGTGGATTTCTTGGCGTTTCTGGAACAGTCAGATTTGTGTCTGGAGCTGGGACCAGGAGCGACTGTCTTAAGCAGGTAAACCATGCCACGTGCAGGTATCTGTGTAAATGGGTGTTCAGGCTTATCTCTGCTGGGGCCACAAAAGCTTGAAAAGAATGACATCTGAACAGAACTCGCATCTCTCTTCCTCTTCTGTTTTCATAGCTTAAGACTTGCACCACTCTTAAGAAAATGGGAGATGTTTCTCTTCCATATGATCTCCAAAGAGATAACTGATTACAAGAGCAGTTGATGAACTGGTCTAACTTTATCTGCTGGAATACTGAAAAAATCCGGGCTTTGAACACAGGCATCCTCATGGCAGGCAGTAGTTTTCCTATTAATCCATGGACTACCATGTATTTGTCCATGTTATCCTAACTATGGTGTGTTACGAGACCTTGCTCAGTCATGATGTAAAACCTAAGTGCCTCACTTTGTGCGGTAGCCGGTCAAGATTTTAGCTCTGGCATTTCCCACTTCAGCTCCCCACTATGTTGACAAGGAGAATAGCCAAAATACTAGAGTTGCCTCATTAATGAGATATTTTATAACACAGGGTCCACGGACTGCTTTCCTGTCTTCATTCATCATGCTGTTAGTTAATGCTCTAGGTGCAATGGCTAAAAACACAGAATCAGGAAAAAAACCAGGATGTTGAACATTAATTGCCTCTAGAACCATCATTTGCTGCTATTAAATATCCCATTGCAATTTTTTTGTACAATCATAGAGGTGTAAGTTCAATAAATTCAGATGAAGTGTTCTTTGAAGGGAGGGTAGGAAAGGCCCTTTTGAGATCATTTCTGCTTCTCCTTAAAAATGAAACCCAGAAAGCCAACAGCAGCTGAATAGGAGAGTGAACACTTCTGGCCCCTGGCGACTCTGCAGAGTACAGTGCTATGATCAATTACCTTAAAATAGTAATCTGACCCCAGCACGGTATTCTGTGTTATCTGATTAGATGCATTTCCAAACTGCATAAAGCAATTGGAGATGACTGAATTATAGATAAGCATTTCAGAAGAACAAATTCAGGGATGTTGGAAGTTAATGTAGGTAGTTCTTGCAACGTGACAGCTCATGGGCAGTGTAATGTCCATTCAGGATCTGGGGAAAGGAATTCCCACCTGTGTGCCTTTGAGACTATTAATAATAAAATTTCACCCAGCATTGCCCATATTTTCTGGTTCTAGTCAGTCTGGCCTTGGTACTGCCAATTTTATGACCACATTACTGCTGCCTAGAGAGGATCTGAGGGGTAAGGAAGTACATCTAAGGAGTTCCTTCCCAGCCCATTCCCGCTGAGCTCATGTAAATCTCTGTGCTTCACTTCATTGGTTCCTTGGTTGTGCCAATTCAACAATTTTTGAGGTCCTGGTGTAAATCAAATATCTTCAATGAACTGGGGTCTTTTGGAATAGAGGGAGAGCAAAGATGGCTGATTTGTTTCTGTTAATTCAGACCATTTCCATGTGCTGCTTTTTGTTTTGTCCTTACAGGTCTATTAGTGCGACTGAGAAAATGGTAAATTTTCATCAGGGGACAGAAACAAATGGCTGGCTTCTAAAAGAAGAGGACCTTTTAAACTAGTTTGGGGACAGAAGAGAATTATGGTAGAATGGTGTATTGTGGAATGGGACCTAAGGTTCATGTTCTTCAGGGAAGCTTATTTACTGATGAACAGTAAATCTTTAGCAGGAACAGGGTGAGGACCTGGTGAATGCTCTTGAGTAGAGCACCTTAGTACCATTATTTCTGGTGGCTCCAGTTGAAGCTAATGATGATGTATAGGGATATTTTACATAAGGATGCTCTGAATACAGAGGAAGGTTGTGACATGTCCATCACTGGAGGCTTGTAAGAACTGATTAAACCAAACATTTGCCAGGAGTGGTTTGTATAGCTGATCTTTGTGTAGTTGATCCTGCCCAGGCTGAGCTGGATGAACTTAAATGACTTTCCAAGGTTCTTCCCTGTAGTGATTTTTATGATTCAGTGACACGGGAGACATCCACGGCTCCCACTGGAGCGATGAATTGTCAACATCCTTGAAAAGCCAAAGTCAGTGTGTGGTGAGTTATGGCTCCAGAATTAATCAGTGTTCTTGCAAACGTGGGTAAAATTGGATGGAGGGGGTGAAATGTTAAAAGAGTGTAGGGATTCAGGCTCGTAGGAGTACGTTATCCTGCAGAGGAGTGTTGTTTTTCTTGAAGAGTAATGCCTATTTGCGAAAGGCTGCAGGGAAGCAAGGTGTGTACCTCACTGGAGAGGGAAGAAATGCTGTGTGTCATTTCTGCCCTGAGAAACTGGACCCGCTTCAGTTCGCAATGGCGTTACTGGTAATGGGTGCTTAATGCTAGGCAGCATCACACTCTGTAAATGAGACCAGTTTCTCACTCTGGGTTAGGTTGTACTGGCTCCCTGCACTCCAGAAGAAAACTTATTTTCTGCCTTTAGTGATCAAACTCTCATTAAACAGTGAACAGCCCTTTTGTTTTGTGTTTACAAAGTTGCTTTTACTCCTCCTCTCCCTTGAAAGCTCTGCGGAGAGGAACGGCTGTTTCACCACAGGAGGTCCTGTCTTAGAGCACTGCTGTCGTTAGTCTTCTGTCACGTTGTCAGGCTTTGATGACTCAGGCAATAAAAAAAACCACTCCTCTTTCTGAACTAAAATAGCCTAAGAGCAAATTTTCTAAAGCAAATTTTAATGCAATTAGTTAGGTCATATATTTTTTCTGAAAACTCATAATAGGACTCGCTGTTTTGCTACTTGAACTGAAGCTACTTGAATGTTTAATTATTATTTTTTAAACAAAATTCAGTACCGTTGGAGTCCACGTGAGATCTTTGATAGACTAAAAAAAAAAAGAGGTCTTGAATATTCAATAGCTTCGAAAAGGGCTGTGCATATTTTATAGTTTAGGGCAGTGTTTCTCAGCTGAGTTCTCTAATGCATCAGAAAATGGTTCCTCAAAGAAGTGGAAAACTTAAAAAGAAATCTGCACACATTTCTGTTTATATGAGCAAGCAAACAGAACAGGGAAAATAGAGGTAGTAAAATAACTGTGAAAGCTAAGCCTGGATTTTACTGGTTTGTAAATGAAAATCACTGTAGCAATGCTATGTGAGAAAGTATATGGTTTCTCAACAAAAAAAGGCTGGAAACGGTGATGTAAGGCATGTTTGCGTCATGATGTAAGCCGTCCTGATACCCACGCCATGCCCAAATGAAAATACCTCTGACCTAGTGAGGCACCGCCCAGAGATAAAAGCTTTGGTCTCAGAAGAAATATAGCCATGTCAAACATCTCTGCGTGACACTGCCGTTGTCCAGTGTAGTTAGGTCCCTACTGCCCCAATCTCCTCTGCTCTCCCCTTCTCCCACAGACATTTTGGTGGGTCCCAGAGCTGCTGCAGGAGGCTGCTTGACAGCGTGGGTGGCAGCGTGGACCTGGCCACTGGTGCTGAGGTGCAGTGGTGATGGGCTGGGGCTGGACCACAGCCCTGCCCATGAGGTCCTTCCACACCGCATCCAGTCACATCGTTTTCACCCCCCTGCTTTCTCGCCCTCCTGGGAGTGCAGGGCAGCAGTCTGGTACCACCTAGTTCCCAGTCAGTCCGAGTAAATGATGTATTCTGTACATTCCTTCAGCACAGAAAATTTTTTGCCAAGATGACTGGTCTCAATCCATAGTCAAACCAGGTAACGTGTTGTTCCCTTGCTTCCCCATCACTGCTGAAGGTCCCCAGTCCTGTGGCTTTCCCTTCCCTCCCTTGCCAGTGCTGCTAGCCCTCCCTTCTGCAAGGGGAGTGGAAAAAGGAGCCAACTTCAGATGCTGGTTTGCGGGGCAGTGCTGCACTGGCCTAGCAGGGTCAGACCTGGCCAGCCCCAACCCAGGCTGGTGGAGCTGCAGCAGGGTCAAAACCGTGTCCTGGGTAGTGGGTTGAGAGGAGGAGACACCTCTCTTTCTGCCCATGCAGGTTTTGCTGGTGGGCACACCTTCTCTCTTCCCTGGCTCTAGGCTAAGGCAGTTAGCACCCTTCTGTGTATATGGCTCAGCGTTACACAGTGGCTTTTGCAGCCCGTAGGGGTTAGAAGCAATTCCTTCCAGGAACTGGGATTGTGGCAGCAAGGGCTGGGCTGCTCGGTGGTGTGACACAGCCGACTGCACGAAGTTTGAGGGCTGATGGTGTTCTGTGTCTGTCAGCTTTTCCAGCTGCCTGGCTCTTCATTTGTGCCATGTTAACACAGGACTTTTCATCTTGTATGCCCTTCAGAACTTTTACTCATGGTGCTGAAACCTCACAACACATCTCTTGAGACCAGTAGGACTCTTGAGCAACTCATCCAGCTTTTACTACATCATTTACAGTGGGGGCACCTGAGGCACAGGAGGGCTGGAAGACTTGAGGTTGCCCTCAGGAGAGCTAGAGCCTGTCCTGCATGCAGTTTCAATAGTGGCATTGCTACTGTTATGACACTGTTACATATACGCTAGCGCAATGGAGCTGTGGATGTAGTTACAGTATGACTACACCACTGTAGTTACTGGCATAATGGCAGAGTTCACTAACCCTGAGTATCTACGAGTGTGGCCTGTATGCACACAGCTGGGCTGTCCTCAGCCCTTGCAGGGCTGGGATCTGAACCACTGGTGCCAGAGCTCCCGTGAGACCCTTAAGCATGGACCTGAACAGCCTCCGCAGGAGAACCAGGACTTGCCTAACACAGAGGTAGCGCTGCTTTCAGGGTTTGCCAGCTGAGAGGCTTGCGTATGCTCATGTGCAAAGTCATTTCTTGTCAACATTGCGAGAATATCTACTAAGACCATGATACGTTCTGGGTTTCTGTGAGCACAGTGATGTAGGTGGCTGCTACACAGCATGGTTTGTGTTCCTCTGACTAAAACCCTTAATGAGAACAATTACTAGTTTGAGGCATGCAGAGGCTGGAAATTACAAGGAAGGGTGAACAAGGTTTGTGCTGCTATCACAAAGGCACCCTGAGGAATGTTAAAGCAGGCTTGTTCTAATAATTATTGTGAGCATGTGAGATATTTGTACTGAAACTGAGCAACGTGTGGTTTCTTATTGATATGATCTGCTTTCAAGATGGTACTATGGGAGGAACATGATGTGTATGTGTATTTTCTATGAATTTCTATTGTAGGCAGAGTTGCATAACTTAGATGAAATCTTTGAGGTCAGTGGAATCTTTTGCTCAGTTTTTTTTTTTTTTTTGCAAGATTGTGTTCTTTGGCTTTGCTATGCAAATAAGCTTTTTGTTGGATAATCTCATTCACTTTTTGACTTACCTTTGAATGCTCTCTAGTCTCGTGAACCAAAGATTTCCATGACTTCATCTAAGAATTTGCGTATGAACAAAGGGTCACGCAGCTCTGTTTTGTGTGAAATATCAGTAAAGTGTAAATAATCCATTTAACCACCAAGCCTAACTGGAGGTGAAATGGCAGGGCAAACTGAGTTTAAGATAGAGCACTAATCAAAAGGAGGCATGACTATCTGTTAAAGGCTGTCTTAAAAAGAATGGAGTAGGAAAAAGAAAATAGTATTTTAGTCTATATGGCTAAGTATATAGACAGCAAACTCTGTAGTCTGAAGACAGAATTACATCAGAAACAGCTTCAGAACAAATAAAGGACACCAAAAGAAGTTTAATTATGCCTTAGGGGGGAATAAAATATCAAGGGTATCAACTTATGCAGAAGGAAGGATGAAAAAATCAGTGCCTGCCTACAATCAATCAGTTCACCATTAAACCTGAAACTCTTTGACCTTAAAGAGGATGATATTAAAGTCAAAGGCAATTTACTGCCATCTTAGTTCAGCCCTGTGTCTTTGTCCAGTGTTCAGCAGTGTCTCTTGCACGTGAAGATGCAGTGGAGTTTTCAACTGCTCTGAGCTGCCTTTTATCATCTTGGTGGTCCATGCTGTTCTGCTGAGATCTGTCCTGGTTCTGGTTGCTCGTGGATATTTTCAAACAGTCCAGGCGTTGCCAGATATTTAACACCTGACCTGTGCCTGTTACAGTTCCACGGAGTGAAGCTTTTCGGGATTATATAAACTTAAATCTAAAGATGTTGTGCATACATGCATGTGCTTCAGGCAGATCAAAATGATGAGTAAAAGATGATGTGTTGCTGGGCTTAAGTGTGGATCTCACAGTGGATTTAAGCACATTTTTCTGAAGCAGAACCTTAGTGTTGTGCATTTACTTGTAAAATCATGGAAGGGGTTAATTAGAACTGCTTGGATTTTTCCTGTACTAAATTGTTTTAAAAAATGACTGATTCTCCTGGCCACCACCAAGTACAATCTGTGTCTGCTAATAGTTCTGTTTTCTTTAGATCTATTTTCCTAAAGCTTTTGGGAGCAGATTTATGTTCAGCATGTTCAACTTGATTTACATTACTGTCAGACCAACGTTTTACATTTACCTTGCCTCTGTGAAAAAGGCTGTACAACGTGCTGACTGAGGGGAAATCACAGATTTATAGATTTTAGAGCAAAGGGAGAATGCGATGTTCATTGAAACTGACTGCTGCCCTGCCCAGTCTGTAGGTTCTTTTATTTGACTGAGCAGCTTGAGGTTGACTGAGAGTGTATTTTTGGAATGGCATCCAGGCTTGATTTAGACTCCAGGTGTTGCAGAGTTTGTCACAGTTGTTGGGAGTTTGTTCCAGTGGTCAAATACCCTTGCTCTGAAAAATCTGTACCTTATGTTTTCTGTTAAATTCTGTCTTCTAAAAGCTGGATCTTGCTGCTTGACTTCCTCAGCAGGATGGGGGACCCCATTGTTTTTCCATAGATACTTCTTGTGATCATTAGTTTATATTTTTGTGGTGTTGAAAAATTCTTTTATACTCACAAACCCAGTTAGGCAGACAGCTTTTACACCCCAGTATTCTCCTGCTAAGGGTCTGACATAATAAAAATACGCCATCCTAGAAAAGAGTGGGGATGACTGTGATGCTTTTTACTTCAATTACTACCTGTGGGTTTATGATTAAATATAATTCACGGCTGGGATATTAATAGTGGGAAAGAAAGGGTATTTGGTATATGCTGTATTTATACTATAGAAATCATGGTTGCTCCATCGTCCCCAAAAATACTATTTTCAGTGGTTCCTTGAATGTGTCAGACATGCTTTGCAAATGGCTTGAGTTCTCTGTTACTTCTTTTTCCATAAACAATTCCTGTGGAGTCATATGGCCGGATGATATTGAAAAGGTATCTGGTCTATGCCCCTGCCCCTAGGCAAGATCAATAATTACTGTGAGCCTGTGTGATCTTCCTTTTGTTATTTTCTACTAAGAAGTTGAAATGCAATCAAAAAATTATTTCCAGGGAGAATGAAAATTATGAAAAGAAGGGTTTTCAGAAAGCCTAAGTGGCAACCTGTGTCCTTTCTCACATGGTTCCCTTAGAAACCAAGTAAGATCAATGGGAGTCACTGTTGGTAAATCCTACCTCGATGCATTTATCTCGCTGCTTTATGAGTAATTATTGTTCCTGTTTTCTCCATAGGGCTCTTCCTGCAATGATGCAGTGGGTCCGAACTCAGACACCAGGAGAAAGTGGTGTGAATATTATCACTGCAGATTTTGTAGAACTTGGTGACTTTATCAGCACAGTCATAAAGCTCAACTATGCCCTGGATGAAGGTGAAGATGACACTACTTGATAGTACTACAATATGTGTGTTGTTGCGTTACTTAGAATTTAAAAAAAAAAAAAAAGATTGCATTTTAAAAGAATTATCTTGATCTTCCTATAACACACTGAGGTGTTTAGGGCTTTAGTGGGTGGGCGTAGGGGAAATGTTTTAATCAGTTATGATCATTTTTTACATTTGTGTTTCATGTGAAGAGCAAAACTAAACATGTTTACAGTGTTTGATAAAAGAAGGCCATTTACATGTTTTCCATGACGTACCAAATGTGATTTGTTTGTCTTCTATGGTTATGAACAGTGCCAAGAAATTTGCTGCTTTTGGAGCAATGGGATGTGTGGGCCCTCTGCCTGCCCACAGCAGGATTCCTGACGGTGTGAGCTTTACACCGGGACACGAAGGACAGTATATCTGGCCTGAGAATTTTAAACTGCTGCACTTCATCTGTTAGGTGGTTTAACTGATTGTGTTTATCAGTGAGCTACAGGTTTAAATGCCTTTGTGAAGTAAATCCAAAGTCATGCCTCCAACACACGCATAATCAGTAGACAGTAAACGTGTATTATGTAGCTTGCACAGAGCGCAGACTAAATCCTGCTTGCTTTTCATTTTCAAAATGGTGTTTACCGATGTCTCTGCCCCAGATCAAGCCAGCAGATAGGTGGTGCTGGCCTAACTCTGTACTAGGAGCTGCCAGTGCGTATTTTCCCTGGATTTAGCAGGAACGAAGTTAGGCCAGCTTTGAGCACCACTTCCTCCCAGGATTCATCTTATTTAAGAGCCTGATCCAACGTCCACTGAATTTACTAAGAAAATTTTGTGTGTCTAGCATGGATTAGGCATGGGATAAGTAAATTGTGTGTATTGTAAGGTGGGCAGGATTTTGTCCCATAGCAGAAACCTGCTTTCTGCAGGACTAAAACTGCACTTAAAAAAATAGGTGCAGTCTAAGCTTCTCTTTAAGGCAGCTAGAAACACAACACTTGTCTGCTGATTACAAAAAAAATCAGTGCCAGTTTCATCAGTGAAAAACTGCTGTACTAAAAAGCGTACTAGTTCAATTTCTGGCTAATAACAATACTCTGTAGTCCTTAAATTGTTTGTGGGATACAATACTGCCTAACACAAAGCTGGAAGTCTACTGAATGGCACTGTTCTAGCAGCAGAATAATCTATTATCCTACTTCTAATAAAACATATATAAAGCTCAAGTATATGGAAAATCTACTGATTTATAAAATGAGAGCCTTGCAGCTGTATGGCACCTACCTGGATACAATGCAATCAGTCACATCTCCTGGACACATCAATGCACAGGCACGCAACTTTGGAAAGCAAAACATTTCATTTGTGCAAAACAATAGATGCTATAATGTCTTGCTAGGAAAACGCTCTTTGAAACATTGCAGGGCTTTATGGGATAAGGCTAAGGTCAAGGTTCCATTGGTACTACTAGAACTTTCGTTTCAGTTAGAAAGAGAATGGCATCATATGTTTGCTGTTTTCTGACAAATGAGAAGGACTAAGTTTAAGGAAACAAAAATGGTCTGATCTAATAGGTGGGTTGCTGGGGGAGTTACAGGGTTTTTGTTGTTGTTTTTAGCTTGGAAGAAGCGGAATAAAATGAACACTTGCTGCTGTTTTGTACTGAGAGGGTGCCTTGGAAAAGGTGTGTATGTGTGTGTGTACTGTGAAGACACAAGTGTATGTGTAGTATAATGACACATTTAAATGTAGGTATGTGACACAAAGACATCCATGTACACTTGCTTAATGATATTTGGGTTTCTGGGAAGGAGTATTGTAGATTTGGTTGAAAAAACTGTGCAGGTGTTACGAAGTTACGATGCCTCCTTCAGTAGCTGTTTTTATTGTATAGTGTAGGACTGTAAGATTCATCCCCAGTGAAATCCGTGATCTAAGCCAGTTAGGTTTTTTACAGCGTTAAAACTTTTCCTGAACTGCCCCAAAAATTTTCAAAAAGCCACGACCCATCTCTGCATTGAGCAAAGGGTAGGACTGTAGTGCTTTCACCCACACCTGAGCAAGATACGGGGTGGGTGATGCACTTCGTTTCCAGTTTCCACAGGCTCTTCAAGCAAAATTCATGTAACAGACATGTAAAATGAAACACGAGCATATGTTTTTTTTTCAACCCACCCTAGGTGGGTGTCCCACATGGAAAAATGAAAATGTTTCCTTATGCATTGGTGATGTGGTGTGAAATGTTATTTTCCTTTTTTCATTTAGCTGGATTTGTTTGGTTCCAGATTCTACCTGTCATCCGTCAGCTACTTAAGTATAGTCAAAAGAGTTAACCTATCTTTTTAATATAGTAATCTGAATCCTTGGGTGGAGCAAAAAATAGGTTTCTTTTTCTGGGTTCTGACTGAAATTATGTTGACTCTGAGAGCGTCAACAACACTGAGTTCCTTCTGGGACCCCCGGCTCAAACACACACCAGACACACCGAGCTTTTTGCTTACACAGAGGTGTACTCAAAGCAAATGTTCTGCTGTATTTAAGAAAAGTGTGTGTGCGTGCCTGTATATATGAATAGATATAGAACTGTCTTGAGCTTGTTAGCATTGTTATGAAATGTTCGCTTAGCGTCAGTTTTATTCTAATTATCATTTGGGTGCTGGAAAATAAAAGCAAAGAAAAAAAAATCCTCTGAGAAGGATAATAGACAAATCATATAGTTTCTCTATTAATGGGGAAAAAAATCTTAGCAAAATGTTAGATTTTGGGGAGGAAAATTGTGTTTTCATTTTGCTGTCTATCTTCTTTCTGTTGGAAAAGCACGGCACTTTATGTTAGGGACACGTAAACAAACTTGCCTTAATTACTAAAACAGAAAAGTGTGTGGGGAGGCATACTAGCCATGCTTTTTCTGGCAGTTTCATCTGCGAGACCCCAAAATTGTAAGTCCTGATAGGGATGCACTCCTTGTTGATACAGTTTGGGAGTTCTCGCCAGAAAAGAACAAGCCAGAAGGGACTATGCAGCACAACTGGAGCATTCGAGAGCCCAGTTTCACCACCCATGTGCAGCTGAAACTCTTTAATTTCAATTAGAAATGTACTTATGGGGCTGGGTCAGATGAGCTGTTCTGACCTGACTCATTTGGGTGGTTTCTACACATGCATTATGAGGAATCTTGCATGGGAAATTAGATGACTGTAATCGGCCCATCAGAGGAAAAATACCTGTCTACACTGTTGATCTTCATAAGCATCAGTTTACTCAAACTGTCGTTCTGCCCCAAAATGTTTTTTTTTTTACTTCCTGTGCTTATTTTCCCTCTCACTATGTTCATTGCATGCACATCAGGTAGTAGTGTTTTCTGTTGTTTTCACATGATTACTTGCTCCTTTCTTTTCAGTCATACTTGAAAAATTGCAACTGCACTGCACGACACATGTTGTGCCTCAGCTGGTGTAAACCTACCTGGGTCCATTTTTCAGTTTACACAGGCTGAGATGTCTTTCTTTGGTACTGATCCAACCTGCAGTGATTTGGACCAAATAGCAGCTGGTCCCGGGGTCTGATTCCTGCCTTGTGTGGAGAGGGGCAAGATCAGAACCGGACCACAGGAGCCTAGTTTTAAAATCAGTGGGTTGTTTGCATCCACTTTCTGTTGTTTGCATTACTGGTTTTGTAGGTCCTGCCATTTCAAGCCATATTTTAAACATCTGCATGTGTGTATATATATGCATACATGCGTGAAAGGGAATGTATGATCCTGTATGCTGGGCTAAGTCTTTGTGTCATACTGGTATAAATCTAGACTGTATCTGCTGACTTCAAAACAGTTGATGAAGTTTTACTCTGGGATGAAAGGGAGCAGATAGTCAGTGTATAGTAAGTATATGCTGTGTTGCAAAGGAAATTTGAAATTGCAAAGGTTAACTCTACAATATCAAAAAACTGGAGTGCACAGTGCTCCAGTGCTGTTTATCCTGAACTTAGTATGTGAAGCACTAGGTATTAGCAATGGAGTACACTATTTGGGGATCTTAATCATTCAGTTAACACGATTTTAAACTTCTAAACTCATTTTTAGTGAAGTAAAAGCTATTAGCGTATATGATGTATTTGCCATATCTCAGTGGTAGCTTCTGTGTTATACAGTCAATGTTGTTCTGAATTGTGTATGTTTACCCAGTGATGAGGCTGAAATATGCTGTATAGTCTGTGCAATGTATTGATTACAAGTATGTTGGTGTTCAGTGATCTATTTAGTTTTTACTGTGCTGCTGTTTTGTAGGGGTGTGTGTGTGTTTGGGAGTATGGATTGTCTACAGTGTATGAAGAAATAATAATCCTAAAGGAAAAGGGCAGTTATGTAACCTGCCTTAATTCATTTGCATAATCTTGTTTAAACCCCATGATTATCAGTTCTGATTTCAGACGTTACTGGGGATTGTCCATAAGGCTGACTCCCTGGCTTTATGGCATTAAAGTGTTAAACTTGAAGTTATTTGGAGCTCCCTTAAGTATTGGTAAATAAAGAATAGGGTGTTTTTATGATTGACTACCTTGATGGTACAAGGTGGCAGAGAGGTGGTTTCCAGTGTGGTACAGATAAAATCAGTTCTGTGCGCACACAGCTCCCACCGATGCCAGCAGGAATTGTGAGCATGTAGTTGAATGGCCTGAAATTAACCTTCTGGGATACAATCATGACAGGAGGGTGGTGATACCCTGGATTTGGGGAACTGCCTGAATGCTATGTAATGATGCTCATGTCCTGTGCTGGAACATAGCCGTAAATTCGCAGGAAGAGCTTTGAACTCTGCTCCAATCTAGCTTGGCCTGTAAAAATCCTTAGGTAAAGATGATAAATGTCCGGGGCTGAGAGCAGCCTGGCCTGGCCTGCCCACGTACAGCATTCTGCTTTCAGGAGCCGTGGCAGCTTTGATTAAAAAAGCTACAATAGTTGCCCAGTGGCTCGCAGGACATAGTGCTCTGCCCACAGGTATGACCTCTCTACCATTCCCACAGCCAGGTCTAGCTCTCCGTGCGTGGTTTCTGACTGAGATGCCTCTGCCTGATGCCAAGGGCAATTCTGAAAGATGTACTGAACACAGAGAGGGTCCACCTCGTGCCTGGCTGGTTGGACAGGAGTAGGCAGAGGGTGCCTGCCCCACGGTATGTTTGGTGTAAGGTCAGCTTCAGTCAGAGCCACCTGAACAGTGACTGAGGGAAGGCAGGAGTCTGATTTCAGACCCTCTTCTATTATCTTTGTCTAGTCAAAATGCAGCATCTTCCCACTCTTCTCCTTTGCCTCTGCTCAGTGCTCCTTATCACAACTGCTGCATACACATCCCTGTAACTGCCAGCTGTGAGCAACACTGCTCAGAGTGAGTATTATAGGTTTGTTGTCCTCAGTACACCATAGCAATCCACAAGTTCTTGTAAGATGTTAAGGATAGGGGTCTAAAAGATGGCAGCATCCCACATCTGATGTCCTGGGATGGTTTATCTTCACACTCCAAGTTATGCACACATGTCCTCTTAGATGGGCCTCACCTTGACTGATGAGAATTCAGTTATAAACTTTCTCCCTCCAAATTAAAAATGGCTTGGATGATATGCCAATGAGTATCTCCTAGGAGGGAGACACAGTTAGGCTCTTTCTTCTGCATTGAGATGACACATACTACTCTTTTCCCTCAGCTCTGGGTCCTACAAAAGTCAGTTTGATTGGGAGAGATTCCTCGAGTAGCTGAAATCAGTTTTGCTGTGAAGGTGGAATCCTTAAAGCAGAATCCTGCACTTATGTGGAATTATTATTATTGAAAATAAAAATATGTAGTTTAAAAATATAATTTTAAAAAGAAAAAGGAGAAATATGTGGGCTTGCCAGGACAGTCATTAAGTTTTTGACTGCCTCAATCATCAGTAGCTTTTTGATCCTGTAGGTGATGGTTAGGATGTTACTGCCACACTGCCTCCTGACACTGTTCAGGGTCTCTGTACAGAAGCCTTATTATTCCCACTGAGCATAAATGCATTTGAATAACTTCTCTGTTTCGGTGGGAAGGAGAGTTGTTCAACATCGAGGACATGGAGCTCCCTGTTTGTTGTGCCCACAGAGGTTCACAGAGCTGCACCTTCTCTTTTTAGGATCTATTCAATCGTACTTTAATAAGTGTTGTGTAAAAAATGCCTACAGTTCTGTATAGCAAATGTGAATTTTTATGACAAGAATGTGTATTTAATGTAAAAAAAAAAAAAGAGTAATATTAAACGCAGTTTCTTTGTATCCAGTGAAACATCTAATAAAGCTCTAGTACCTGCATTCTTGGTTTATGGCTTCATTGCTGCATTCAAGACTTTACACGTAGGAGGCTTCTTAAACGCAGGTTTGCGATGTGGGATGGAGTTGGATGTTAGTCCCAGGCTGTGCTGTTATGTTAAGGGCGTGTGTGGACAGCCCCGTGAGGGCATGGCAGTGGGAGCACCATTTCCACGTTGTTGGTGCGGGACTCCTGAGTATCACAGGATGCTGCGATGTGTTTGTGCTGCCAGGGATGCAGCAGGTTCTCAGGTGCCTCTTTCCACGGCAGAGCTCTCCAGCCCCAGTTTGCCTCAAGTTCCAACGTGTAGGGCCCAGCTCAGTAGCCTGCATGAGCCCACGCTGCTATCCTTGCCATAGGTGGTACCTTCTGAGGAGGAGGGAGATGGAAGGCAGGGACCAGCCCTCTGAGGTGTCAGTCTGTCCCACTGCTCCCCAGGGCCTATCCTTTGGGCATTGCTGCCCACGGCTCACACAGGCACAGTGAGGAGCACCCACCACTGGTGCAAACCCAGCTTCCCTGAAGGTGCTGGTGGAGCAGATTGGCTGCTGCTCAAGCTTGGCTCCAGGATGTCTCAGCCAGCCCTGACCCCTGTGGGACTCAGTGACCTGCTGCTCTGAGGGACATGTGGGCAAGCCCCCACCAAGAGCGCTCTGCACCCAGGAGCATGGCCAGCAAGGCTGGCTCTGCAGCATCCTGCGATGGTCAGGTGTGGCATGTTAGAAGATAAAGCCTTTCTGCATGGCAACAACAGCTTGGAGATTAACACTCATATAACTTTTTGTTCCTGGCAAGGCCAGAAGTGTTGTTTTCCAGGACAAATCTCTTCTGCTCACCTCTCCTACCAAGTCGCAGGCAAACCCAGCCCAAGTGCTCTGCTCCCGCATTCTTCACGCTCTCTCTCTTGGCCCAGTTTGAAGTCAAGTGGCCAGGTGCAGGCTGTCAGGGTTGCAGAAGAAGATGCGGTGAAAGATGAGCAATGCCAAGGAGGCCTCCCTGTCAGTGCCTCCCTGCAGAAGCCTATTAATTAGATTTGCCTGCTGCTTAAAATGTCTCCCCTCCTTTTCCTACCCCACAGGTACTGTCTTACTGGCGGGAGAGTATGGATTGCTCAGTACACAGAATGAAGTTTCCTCCTTGCAAAAGTGGTTGTCTTCTCTCTCCTTTTATTTCCTAAACTACTCCATAAAAGAATCATCAGGCCAACTTTATCATGTTCTTGGAACAGCTACTTTATTCCAAATATGGGTTCCCTCTGTCGTAGCTTAATATAGTGGTCTGATGATACGTGAGAACATGGCCAGCTGAGATGCTGGTGCCTTTAAGAAAACATAGGTAACACTAGGTGAGACAGGTATTTAGAAAATGGTTCTGATGGATTGCAGAAAGTAGTTGAGTATTAAATCACTGGATTTGAGAGGAGGGTGGAAAAAAAAAAGTTTTATATGTTTTTAACTTGGTAAGAGACTTCAATTAAAATGCGACTGTTCTCTCTGAAGGTCAATTTTAAATAGATTTTATGGAAATAAGCGGTTTCTGGGCATAGGCATGGTGTAAACAATAAACAGGACTTTCATGTTTTTGGCCCAGTTTCTTGCTCCTTAGTGCCCCAGCTGCAGTTTCTGGCATTATTCGTTTATTTCTGTTTTTCTCTGAGCAACTGTGAAAGTTCTCACAAAAAAGTAATTGCATTGTGAAAGTATTGATTGAAATCAAAGTTACTTGAATAACTGGTCTTAATCAGGTTTAAATCTTCAAGTACAAAACAGCGATTTAGATAATGAATTTTAGTCTTGGTTTCCCTTTTTTTCATCATAGTGTTTTGTTGTCTAAAGACAGTGATTTAATCCTTACAGATACCCAGTAAGACCTGGTTTAACAACTAAATGGAATAGCACATTAGACTTCGTATGTCTTTGTCAAACAGGAGGGTAAGCTATACACATGGGTAAACAAATACCTGTTTTACATACATTAATGCAGATTGTTATTTTATCTTTTGTTTTGTGAGGAGGCAGCGAAAGGCATTTCTTACTTATGAAGTTAGTTTTTTGATTTTTTTCATGCTGTCTCCTGAAGATGATTTGACCAAATGAATACATACAAAATGAGCGCTATGGCTAATAAAAGAATTGTTGTAAATAAAATGGAGCTAAATATGCTGGATCCTAAAGAAAATCTGTATCATCAACACTGAAATCTATGGAAAGTCGTTTACTAACTGAAAGAAGTTTTATCTAGAGTTAGAGAAATGACTAGGAATTTTTTTTTTTAAGTTATTATCAAGTTCTCTTTTTTTTTTTTTTTTAGGAGCAAAAGGCCCCAAAAACTTATGTGTACTTTTTGTTCGTAGATGAGCAGAAAAGGGAAGTGTTGCTGGCTTTGAAGTAATTTTTTTAAGCTTTGAAAAAGCTGATTATTGAATTAAACTAAAGAGAGAAAAGCTTATTGATTTCTACTGCAGAGATCCCACATGCGAAAAAAATCAGGGCTTCTTCATTTCAGCGTCGGTGCTTAGAGCTGGGGACCTTACACATTTCAGCTTTTTACATTTGTCCATGTTTCAGTATGAACATAGTGAAAATTATTTTACAGTACTAAGTAGTGAATGTAAGCTTTTGTTTGGATCAGTATCAATTAATAAAGCTTCCATCTCTCCTTTAAAATATGGGAGTAATACCCGATTTTCATACAGTCATTAATAGCTAGCAAACCTGCCCAGAAATGAGGGCAGCTGGAATAAAATCTGCAGCTTTTGGGAGAGAGGGAGAATCCTGTGCTGGTGGAGAGGAGCGCAGTGGGGGTGACACAAACTGTGGAAGGAGCTGATCAGCTGGAAGGGACCCGAATGCAAGGATGAATTTCACAGGATAGCTCTGAACAGGATGTCCTGGGGGGCTGTGATATAGAAAAATAAATGTATTTTGGCAACAGTCAGTGAGAAAGTGGGAAAACCAAAGAACAGCAAGGCTTTGTTCACCTTTGTGAGAAAGGAATTACTGTCTCAGGAGGCATCAGATGGTAAGGGAAGGAGTTTGCTTCTTGATGAAATGCAACAGTAAATGCTCCAGATGTTTTGTTTCGCTGGGAGATACAGTTGTACATACACTGCCAGGCTGATTACACAGATTCAGCCCAGCCAATGTGGCCTCAAAGACACATCCCAGCACCTTCACCTTCACATAAGCATATTCAAGCCAGACTGAGCCATGGAAACAGAAAAACGTAAAGACTGAACAATGGGCTGCAGGCAGATGGAAGCTCGCAGGGCTTCCAAGAGCCATTGCTCCCTCACAGCATTCACATTAGAAGGAAGAAAGCTTTAAAAAACTCCTGTGCTTGAGTTACGCGTTGCACATGGTCCTTGCTCATCAATGCCACGCGATCTATGCAGATAGTTTTCTTGTTCCTGTACAGTTTGGACAGGTGAGGAAGCCTCATCCTCATTAGCAAAGCTATTGTCTGACCAAACCAATTCCATTCCCCAAGTAGTCGTCACATTTCTGAAACTTGTAAACATCTTAAAATAAAGCTTGTACAATTTTCAAGGGTGAATTGGAGAGCATGAGCTTGGGTGTATTTTACATATGTTGGGTACCAGGTGGATGAAACAGCCAGAATAGACCTTACCTTGGAGTACAAAAGCCTGTTATTAGCCATTTATCTAATTCCTCTGGCTTTGCTCTTCTAGTAACCCAAAAACCATGAAACCCATCTCTCAGCTTGCATTCAAATCCAGGAGGATGGTGCGTTGTGTTACTGGGTGATACCTGAACTAATTGGTTATTCCCAGGCTTCCAAGCCCTGCCTGCCCTGATGCAGATCTGTCCTGGAGATGAGGCGCTGTGGGCGACAGCACTGATGCCAGTCATGGTTTAGGCCTTCCATCGTTCTCTAGTGCTGTACTCATCAACCTGGCTGTTGTATGACCAGAGTCATCAAAGATCTTGCAGAAGGCTTTTGAGGGTTGTTTCTTGATAGCGAATCACCATTTATTTCCCTGCAGCAATGGGAAGATTTGCCCATGTTCATTAAAACACTTGATCCAAAATCTGAGCGAACTCCTTTTCTACTGTGTCATGGATCTGCTACCCCATAAAACTCACCTCTGTTCTTCCTCTAATTACAGAATTAAAAAAAAAAAGAAGCATGAGAAGTTGTCAGAAATAAAGCATACTGGATGTATTTCTACATACTTGAGCCTTGTAGCTCACACGGAATCACTGCAATCTCCCAAAGTGGCCAATATATTTTAAAAATCCCATTCGCATTGGATTGTTTCAAGAAGAAGTGTCTGGTGTTATATTTTAACTGAAATTAAATATACAGTTAGCTGTGAATACAGACAGTGAATGGCTGTAGCCTATTGTCTGGGCTATTGAGAAACATGTGTTTGTCATCTGTCTACCCTTCTATCCCCTAATGACTGTTAGCATCAGCATTGAAACAAACTGTAAATAATGGAGCAATAAAACTCATTTGCTGTGGCGGTCAAAAAGGCAAATCACAGTAGGGATCGTGAAGAAAGAAACAGGAACAAGCCAGAGCAGATCATGACGCACTATGTTCGTCTAAGCAGCGTCTGCATCTCGAGTACAGAGTGCAGTCTGGCTAGCCGGTCTTAAGGAGGGTGTGACAGATCTGAAAAAGACTCAGAGAAGGTCAAGAAGGATGAATAATGTTGCGGCTAACTTGCATCTCAGGGAAGACTTGGTCAGGACTCTTCAGTCTGATATGAGGAGGTGTGGTTGATGGCTGTGAAACCGTGAGTTGGTGTGGAAAGGGTTGACTGCAACTGGTGGCCCACAAGCAGGAGAAGGCGTCAGCTGAACCTTGCTGGAGGCATGTTCAGAGCAAACAAAAGGAGGGGGTTTCACCTGCTGTGTAGTTATGCTGAGGAGCTCCTTGCCGTGGAGTGCTGGAGTGGGCATTGAATATTTTCATCAGCCCAAAGGGAGATAAGTCAAGTTCATGAGAAATAAATTTATTGAAGGTTACTAAATACACAGACAGTGGATTCATCTCAGGGTTTTCCTAAGCTGCAAATAGTTGGGGGCTGGGAGGATGCTTAGGAGCTGTTGTTCATAACAGAAAGAAAAGTTATTACTTGTGGTGGTAAATAAAGCGTAGTCTTTCACACAAATCAAAATCCGATAGCACTTATCTAGTGACAAATAGGAAAAAAGTTAATTCATGTTATATGGATGGGAAGGTAAACTCTGCTTGGATAGCTCACCCTTGAGCACCCCACTGATTTATTAGCACAGCATGACAGAATAATTCAGGTTCATCTATTTCCATATTTAATCCTTCCTAATGCCCTTGGCTAGACAGGATTATCAGATGCTAAAAGCATTATCTTGGAGGAAAGGATCCTGCTACGCTGCTATGCCTTCATTCATCTATTTGATGTACATATTTTCATAAGAGTGCCTGGCTATTCACCCAAACCACACTTGTGTAAAAGTATTTTTGTGGGCTAAAGATTTGCACTTACAATTTACAGCAGAGTGGAGAGCCAGGAGTACTTTATTAGCGGTAGTCACAGCTTGTCACAGGGCCTCATATCAAACCGACCTGCACACCTTGTCTCCATAGTCCAATCTAACAAGCTGTTGTGTCTTCATGCTCCAGGTTCAATGAAATAAAGACCGCAATAGACTTTTCCAGATGAAAAGCAAGCTTCCACGTTGAATGCCTTGGGATGATTAACTATGTAGTTATACAAATAGGTAATCACACGCATGATTCATGGACTTGCACAAAATAGCAGTGCTCCAATTAATCAAACCTTTTAGAGACGAGTTTGTCGTCTGCTTGAATTACTGCATTACTAAAGCTCTAATATGGTCAGATCAGGTGCATTCTTGTAATATGAGGATTATTACTCTGCACATCTGCTTGTGCAGACAATGTACTCTGCAAGAAAATCAGGTAATCTGTATTCTCCTTGCTAGAACAGTTCAATGTGCAAGCTAAACTTGGCTGAACCTTTTTGTATGTGTGCATAATCGTTCTGGATGTAAGGGCGAAGGGAGGGGGAACTTCTTTCGAAAAGCTGCTTGCAAAATGTGGCAGCACCACCATAAGCACCGACTACATAGTCTGAACACTGGGATTTTAGCTTGCGTATAGCAAAATCAAAATTGAAAGCAAGGGAATGGTTGGGGCAATTAGCTGCCTCCTCTTTGAAACGCAGCAAGGCAAAGCCGGTGTATTTCAAGGCTAGTGAAAATTAGTGGTGGCTGTTATGTCACACATCACCAGCTAGTGCTGAAGTACACTTGTTTTTTTAGTGAGGACTAGGGCTCCTTGTGTTTACTGCGTAAGAGGAACATTTACCTGGACAAGCTGGAGAGGTGGGCCTGTGTGAACCTCATGAGGTTCAACACGGCCAAGTGCAAGGTCCTACACCTGGGTCGGGGTAATCCCTGCTATCAGTACAGGCTGGGGGATGAAAGGATCGAGAGCAGCTCTGCTGAGAGGGACTTGGGGGTACTGATAGACGAAAGGCTGGACATGAGCCGGCAATGTGCGCTGGCAGCCCAGAGGGCCAACCGTGTC
>Ga0065711_1026780_pt1 | contig 59979 bp, 47 predicted proteins | sample Hoacrofraction12_FD_59098 | JGI IMG/M metagenome (GOLD analysis project Ga0065711, IMG submission 59098) | Hoatzin crop microbial communities from Cojedes, Venezuela - Epithelial fraction 12 v2 (version 2) | ecosystem: Host-associated > Birds > Digestive system > Esophagus > Crop | place... | reverse complement strand
CCGGTGTCTGCAGGTAAGCGGGGGGGGGGTCCCGCCGTGCTGAGGGGGCGCGAGGCCGCGGGGGGGTCTTGGGGCGGCTGAGGGCGGCAGCTCGTTCCCTCGGCCATGGCCGAGCGAGGTCTGTTCGGTCACGTCGGTCATTTGTCGTCAGGCTGGGCAGTGAGGGCGGCTGGGGCTGGGCAGCGCAGGTGGAGGCTGCCTGCCCCAAGGGTTTAACCCTTCAGAGGCCGGGCTCGCAGGCAGGCGGTTCTGGGGCCTGTGAAGGACACCCCAAACTCGGCGCTTTGGCCGTTTTGTGTCGGTTTGAGGGAGGCTGCAGGGCGAGATTTCTTCACTAGGAGATGGAGAAGGTACTAAGTTGGCAAGTTTTTGGTGCTGTGCTGGTTATTTGCGCAGAAAAAGCCTATAAATAGAAGTCAACAGGCAAAGGAGAGCAACGTGACGATGTGGACATTTCATAAATGCCTTAAACGTAAGAAATACAGGTGGTAAATACGCGGTAATGCTCTGGAGAGGTTTGCAGGAGGCTTGGAAAGAAATGTTTGGGGGATACTATGTGAACTGGAATGCTTTCATTTTATTTAAGCAGTTTTTCACGAGGGGTTGAAAGCGGGATGAGGCTGCGTGCAGCCGCAGGGACGGTCCCGCTCTGCCTCGCCGCCTGGTTGGCATCGCCCTGCTGCTGACATTCGCCTCCTTATCTGGCTGGAAGGGAAAAGAGCAGGCAGCTGGCAGCTGGTGCCAGCACGGGAGGTGGCAGGGAGAACCCCTTTCGGTGGCACTGCAGGCTTGGTTTGCTTTGAGCCATGCTTGAAGTGGCACTTTTCAATTCCATGAGCCGTTTTTTTTGGCCCACTTTACCTTGGTAAAGTAAGGAATGCAAAATGAGCATTTCCCTATTGCTTGCCAGACCAAAAAGAGTTGTATTTTCACCTTCTGCTCCAGTTTTTTAGCCGATGCCCAAGGACCATAACTGTATGAAGTCTCCCTAGGAAACATTAATCCAGCCCAAGTGCAGATAGCGAGTGTTAGGGGAGGTCTCTACTGTGCAAAGGGTATGTTGGGGCAGGGTCACAGCATGCAAGCCTATGGAGATAACAGGCAGCCCAGGGAAGTTTCTGTCACTGTCACGCGGCCCTAGAGTTGTCCAGCTTAATCCTCTTGCCTCTGGAGAGTCCAGAGCAGCCCAAGATTTGGGTGGCGCGGTGTAGTTTAAAGAACTGTAGTTACCCTCCCGCAGCAATGCCAATTGTGTGTTGTGCCTTTGAGGGACGGTGCTGACGTTTCTCCTTGATGCTTGAAGGCCAGAGCTCATTTGGCAGTTCTCCAGCAAAGAGAAAGCAGATTGCGCACATGCCTCCTTCGAAACAGAACTTCTTTCTCTGAAGTTATACGCTCAAACTCTTCTTTTACAAGGCAGCTAAGCAGATGTAGTGTGTTTGCTGCTCAAAGGGACTAAGGCACTGGTAATATTTATTCCCTGCCCCAAAGAGATTTGCTCCCTGAACTGGCTCAGGAAGTCAGAACAGCACCAGTGCTTGTGCAGGGAAAAACAGGGGTCATATGGCTGAGGATGGAGCAGAGAAATGATAAACAGGAGCCCGACCTTTTATGGGGTTTGCTAGCTGTTAGAAAAAACTCAGCTGTGCTGTAAATCCACATCTTCGTGCACTTTATTTGTGTGTTTGCTCTAGTATGCAAGCTTGATGCATATGTAACTTATTTACATAACGGAGATGCGCTAGCATAAAACCCCAGTGAAATGAAATGGAGAGAGGGACCTGTACTGTTCAGCAAAGAACCTTGTCTGTTAAAAGACAAGTCGCTTTTAACGTTTCTAACCAAATGAATAGTGAGGGAAGTGAGGAAGAGCTAAGGAACAAACCCAGCCATATAGTCTGGGGAATGAGAGCTGTGAAAGGTGGAAGAAACAGCTCCAGAAGGGACCTGGCAGCTAAATGACCTCCAAAAAACCCCATGAGGTTCAAAGACACCTGATGAAACAGGTTGAGGATTATTCTGGATAACATTAGTGCTACCTGAATGGTGATTCCAATAACTTCAATTAGAAATTGTAATTAATGGTTTTGTAAACACTAGTAGTACTGTACTTCCCTAAGTATGGTTAATAGATTAATTTACATGTTTATGAGATTGTACAGTCTTAGACTTAGTAGTATAATAAGAATAAACTTAAAAGAATAAATATAACTGCAGAATAACAGATCTGTAGTTTATGAAGCACCCCTGCTCTATTTTGCAACTCTTCCTTGTGCATTGCCATATATTTCTTGTTTTCTGCATTAAAAAAAAAAAAATCCTGCTGCAACTGCTATATTGATTTCACTTTGAAAGTTAAGCTGCATCATTTCATTCTGATTGTGTATATCTTGCCAGAGTAGTTGCAGCTGTTGTCTTACTCACAGGCCTGAGTATGTTTTGCTGGTTTAATACAAAACCCTCTTGTTTGGCTTTTCCTTCTCAGCTTACTTTAGTGGTGCTGCTCATACAGTTGTTAGGAATTGTATTTGACAGTCCCTCGTCAGTTTATGTTCCCTGATTTATAGCACATAAAATGTTGCTCTTGGCTTTGAAATTTCATGACATGAATTGAGTTTGAAAATATGAAAATATTTGGCAATTTTTTTGATACTTTGGATAAGAAATTGCCCATGAGTCAGTATCTCACAAACCATCTAACGTGTTAGAGGAGATTTAGATGAACACAAGTAGTAGGAATTACTATGCTGGTCCAGGAAAAACCACTCAAGACTGCAAGGAGGGAAATGGAATAAAGCTGGAGGAATTTGGAGAGCCAATCAGCAGCTTACAGGCGAAGGCTGGTTTTGTGTATATATGGTGGTCCCCTGAGTTTAGAGGGTCTCTGCACATTTTGTTTGAAGGCTGTAGTGTTCCTTATTTGGAATATTTTGGAAGGGAAGTCCTGGAAGGGACTGTGTATTTAAAAAAAAGTGTTGTCTAGCTTTGTCTATTCTTTGCCTGGGCTTTAACTCATGCAAGTGTTGCAAACCGTTGCAGGACACTCTCTCTTTAAAAGCTGATTTTCTGACCGTTAAAAGGGGGTTGAGATAAAACTTGACTTGCTCCTCTGAGAGTTTAAGGGGCTCACCTGTGACATCAGCTGTGTTGCAGTTGTTGAAAGTCCAGTATATCATCATGAGCCCTATCTGTAATGTTCTCAGACTTGTTAATGTCCCACCCCTAGACTAATACATTACAGATGAATTCTTCTCACCTAGTAAGTGCTATTGCAGGTCTTTAAATAGCAGATAAATAAAGCAAGCAGTCCCCACCCTGGGAACCTTAGATCTGAGGATATCCTCTTTTACATGATCTCAACTGGTAGTGAACAAAAATTGCTGTATGATTATTTCAAGTAGGATACATAAAAATAAACATAATGGGTCTTCTGGGCCTTTTTGTACTTATGACTAAAAAAGAGAGTTCCTGTGAGGTTAACACCTGGAGCTACTTTGCTCATAATCTCAATAGGCTGAAAACTGAGCCGAGAAGGGAGATTGCCTCTCTGTTCCTGCCTATACCCGGACTTGAGGCTGTTCACAGGTGGCTAAGAAAGAATGTGTTTGCTGCATTGATTTGTGGATAGCGGACGGACTTTGGTCTGTTGTTCCAGCTCTTTTAACTGGTGAGACAGCCATGCCCATTTTAAAATTATTTTTAGAACAAGGGAAAATATAACATAATTATCAATTTACGTATACTGTAAATATGTGCCCAATGAAGTAAGATAGCAATGGTTCTTAAAGACCTGTTTCTGATACCAGCTTGGTCATGGCTTTAAACCAAGATAAGATCTAAAAAGAAACCAAATCAAAAATGCCACTTGCAGTTTTGTTTCCCCCTGCCTGTGACAGCTGTAGGTTTTAAGTCAAAAGTCAACAAGATACACCAGGAGAAACTGTATGATTAAAAGGGGTCTTAAATTACATGTGCAACTGTATCTAAGCTCATGAACCTGTAATACAGATGTCCTAAGCAGCAGGGTGTGTCTCAAGCCTTTTAAAAATGAGCCATAATACTGTTCTGTAAATCTCTAGGGGAATATAATTCTTAATCCAGAGATTTTTTTTTTTTTTAACTTTTACTGTCGTGCTTATTTACTTACGGGCTGCCATCTGTGGTGAAGGGCATTTCAGCTACTGGTTGCAGCAGCAGCTCTGCCTGCCCACAGGCACTGGCGGGAGTTTAAGCTAACTTCAAACTTAGCTGCACGCCACCCTGAGGAGCCGCGGTTTGAGAAGACATGATCTAGGGAATAAGGTGGTTTTTTTCTTTAGATGAAGATAACTTGTTTTTTGTTTGTTTTTTTTCCTTTCCCCTTTACCATGATGTGATAGTAAGATGGGATGTAAAGGGGAATTACAGACTTAATTATCTTTTAATTCACTTTTTGAGTTAGTGGGAACAGGCTTGGGCTAGAAAGTTCTTTGCACTGGTTTTGATTAAATACCCTCTTGGCCCGTGAAAGGAAGTCTGGGATATTGTATACTGAGTGGTGTGATCCATCAGCACAGGCTGGGGCAGTCCGGAGCTGTTGAGAAAGTAGAGCCAGGACTAGAAGAAATTTGATGGTCCCTCTAGACTAGCGCTCTCAGCCATGCTGCATGTTTGTTGCTGATCATGGCTTTTTTGCAGAGTTTAGATTCCAAGTGCCTCTTGCTGTAAAGGGATGCTGTCGTAGATTGTGCCAAACTCTTCAATTTAAAACACAGCACCATAAAAAAAAAAAAAGTAGTGCTAGTGTAACTGAGACCAAAATTTGACTTGGTGTGGGTAACGAAAAGTTCTGTGCTACTTTATCCTGCAGTAAAGCCCTGATATGATGTGTCTGATGTTAACAACTGTAACTATCTGTCTGTTGATAGGAAATATTTCATCACCAGATGTGATGTTCATGCTGCTGGATTGCTTATGGTAAAGTTATGTAGAAAACAATGTTCACAAAAGTGTTGTTTGTTTGGTTTTGTTTGTTGTTTTTTTTTAAACTCACCTAGAAAATTAATTATTTCATGGTTAAGGTTGAGAATAGCTGAGATTAGTTGCTTTAAACTGAACTTAATTTTATTTATTTTGAAGTAACACTAGATAGAGATTAAAGCTTCATAGGACTTTTTCACAAGACAGGCAGGGCTTGGAGCTACAGAAATACCATATGCCTACCAAAAGCAACAGTCTCTCTCTTTTGCCCTCCCCACTTCTCACATTACTTTTAAACAGATGTGATGATGACTGCCTTGGTAAGGATATTCAAACAGTGACTTGTGAAAACACAGAGCTATATAATGCACAGTCTACTGCTTTGCTTGTATGCTTTAGAAATTCTGTGGTAAGAACAACACCCGGATCACAAATGCACAATGATACATAGGTTTTCTTTCGTCAGGCTGCTGCAAAAGCGGTAGATATCAGGGCTGGCTAGTTATGAAGGCTTATACCCAAGACAAGCCTCTGCACATTACGTGCTTATTTCAGATTGTGTACACCATGGTGCTATTTTCTTTGTATAGACAGGGAATTTACAGGTAGACACACAGACGATGATGTGGTAAGAGCATGTGGTGTTCATATATAGCCAATAGATGTGATCTTTACCTCCTGTCCTCAAAAGCAAATCCAAGTCTTTGGAAAGTAAGTGTGTTACCAGATACTTAGATGAACCTAAAACTTAATGTCAAAACTCCTAATCCCTCTTTGTTTTGGTTTTAGACTTTTGGCTTTAATTGCAAGAGAAGCTTTGGTTATTAATTACAGATTGGGTCCTGTATCCTTAAATTACAGGATTGGATTCCTTCTTTCTTTGTCTATAGAAAACCTCTCCCAAAACATCAAGCTGATTTTTAGGGATGGAATTGCAGATAGTTGCCAGGTTAAAAATGTAGGTGAGGTGAGGGTGGAGGCAGGGGTATTTGATTTCCTAGAGAGAGATGAGTAGACACAATAGAAAGAAATAAAGAACATGAAAAGAAAACTCACATGTGCTGCCAGTGGTGAAACTTCCATAGGAGTCTTTGGGTCAAAATCTGCAAAGAAGCAAATAAGGTGAGTAGAAAAACAGAATTTCTGTGAGCATAAAATGAGCAACTTGCACGTTTGTGTGGAAGGCAGGGTGTAGAAAAGATGGTGGATATAGCAGAAGCATCTAGCAAAGGTGAGAAAGCCGCTTCAGTTCTGTTTGATGGCATTTAATTAACCTGTTTTTCAGAGCAGTAGGTTAAAATAGTCACTGTTTAATCCCCTTGGAAGAAAAGCGTAGGTGGAAGACATTTTATACACCGCTACCTAATTCCTTAAGAAGAAGGGAGGAGAGGGTAAATTTATTGGTTCTTGTTACCCAGATAATATTAATTGAATAATAACATCAGAATCTCCTGCTCTGTAGAAAGAATTGGGATGAATTGTTGAAGTTGTATTTGTGTAGTCCCGCTACTTTAGCATGCTGGGTCCCTGGTGAGACAGCTACTGTTCTGTGGTATCATTAACTGAGCTGAGAAGCAAATGTTAAGAGCATATGGTAGTGAGAGAAATTAATTAGAAGTGCCAGCTTAGTTTTTCATGTCAGCTCCTAAAATTAGGTGTCTGATTGCATTTTAAGCTATTGGTTGCTAGTAAGATTTTTAGAATAATACAGAGCGAAGACATCTTTTCTTGTGTTGAACTTTCAAATATGGTAACAAAACAGTTTAAAGAAAATATCTTATCTTTAAGTGCATTATGTTAAAAATGGAAATCCCCGTACCATGCTGGAGAGCTGATGTTGCAAAAGGTCCTCAGGAGAAAACTCCATGGGGTAGTGTTGCTCCAGTCAGCCAAGCCTTTTCGCACATCTCTCAGAAAAGGTTTTCTGGAATAATAAGTCTTTTCTAGTCTAACAGGATGATGATTCAATTAATGAAAATACAATCATTTTTCTGTTTTCTGGTTGAGAAAGCAGATACTTGCCCAGAAGATCAAGCAGATTAAGTACAGAATTGTCCAACAAGCACGGAAACACCAGGGAGTTAGAATACAACTTATATTCAAATTTATGGTTAAAGAATAGGCATAAATGATGGGGACAATGAAAACTTTTTAAATTGTCAATTGTCCTTTATGTTGAGTACAGTAAAGTAGCTTTGATTTAGAGTTTCTCAATCAAAATGTTCGTATATGTGCTGAGCGGTTACTCTTGGAGGTGGCTTATTAGAAACCCTTTGGCTTGAAGGCAAGGTTCGTTAGTGAAAGGGTTACTTCTTATTTAGCTGTATAAATTTACCATTTACAGAAGTTTTGACTTCCTGCTTTCACGTTCAGTGGCCTGATTTTCAGCAATATCAGAAAATAGTAAAGATAACAGAACGTTGTGTCACCACCTGAAACTATTCTTGGGTTCGGTATTGTGCTTTTTGTAAAAGGTGACCTACTTTAAGTGTTGCTCATAAAAATCCTCTGATATTTCAACGCTATTTTCTGTACCACTACTGTAAACTAAAGACAGTTTACTCATGGTTGAGAAACACTGCAGGAGCACACTGGAAGTGTTCAGTCAGGACAGTAGTGTGTTTCATATAAAAACTGTCCCATTTCACGTACGTGAAATCCTCGTTCAGAGAAATTTGGCAAAACCCCCCTGTTTCAGAACACTTTTGCTATGTACTTCTCTCTGTCCCTAGAATGAAAAAGAATTGCCATTCTGTGAAGCCCCAAACTTCTTAACTGAGTGAAAACTGTTTGAAGAAAGTTTAGCAAAGTTCTACCACTTTTTCTTATGGTTTATTGCTGGAGCACTGGGTTTGCTACATTGGAATCCATCTTGAATTTGCTTTTAGATAAGCAGATGGTTTTTGGGTTAGTGCCCTGCTGGTATGTGCCCTCAGACAGCTTAATCCAGAATGTGCTGGCTTTGTTTTGTCCACTCCAAAAAAATTAATTAATTGTTTAGCCTTTAGTTGGAATGTTGCGTTTCCAGTCTCCCAGGGAAATGTAGTTATAAATGTAATAAGCAGCATAATTATTGCAGTGAACTATTACATAGCAGTATATGTGGGGCACGCGCCCTGCAATCTCAAGGCCAATTTTTACATCGGGGTTTTCAATAACACAGTCTATATCAACATAGAAGTGCTAACCTACAGGTACATGAAAATAGAAACCAATTGTATTTCCAAAATATTCTCCATGGTACAAGTAGTTTTTTGCGAACTAGTTATTTGACAGGTGGTTTTTTTTAAAATTATTTTTTAACTGGAGCGGTATGAGACATTGCTCTGTCATCCTAATCTGTCAGGAAAAATTTTACACTTTTGTTTTGTGTCCTTACTGTAGACTGGCTGCATGTTTCTTTATTTGGCAATATAGAATGTGCTCTAGCTCACTTTATAAATCAGTTAGTTAACAGAAACACTCTTGATTTTCTTTTTGGTTTGTTTTATTTGTTGCTTTCTCTTTCCCCAGAAGCTTCCTATGTGATCTTAGGTAGGTCACTTGAGATCATGTTCAGACACTGAAGTGTTAAATTCCCATGAGCTGATGCCTCTGTGGGACTGTATTTTAGCCTCTGGTGATGTCATTTGTCAGTCTTTAAATGGCAATAGCAATAATGGTATACCTCAAAGAGATGTCGTTAAGGTAAATATGTTCATGACTGAAAGGGACTCCTGTCAAGTGCTGGAATTGTATGGGCAGACAGGCCTGGACTGAATTGTGCCACAGTTTGTGCTCCACGCTAACAATGGCAGAGTGAAATGCCTTGAAAACAGGGAGCAAGAGTTGCGTTTTGAAACGCTGAGACTTCAAATGATATGACTGGAAGCAGGGATGTTGCTCTTGGGGTAGCCAGGTACCACAGCCATAGTTCCTTTTCAGTGACTGTAGCGCAAGTGGAGGCACGACGTTGGAAAGATTTCCTAGATAAATATGCTTTTTAAAAAGGATTTTTTTAAAGAGCTGTAGAAGTAATTCATCAGGTCTGTTTACAAGTCTGGGGTGCTTTAGAGGACTGAACAGAGTTTGTCCATCAGGAATGGTGCTGAGTAGTTCGCAGTCGGTGTGTTTCTTGGCATACTCCCTGCTAGAGCTATTAACAGCATTGTAGATGTGCAGAGAGGGTGTATATCTGAGGCTCTGTGCCCTAGCAGAGTTAAAACAAGAATAGGCAATGTGCTAATATTGTCAGGAATAGTCTTGCTTTGGCAGGGAAATAGATTAGACAACCTGATAAGTATTCCTTTAAAAAAAAAAAAGTCTTTTCTTTGAGTCAGTGTTACAGTACAAGCAATCCTACTTTAAAAAAAAAGCCAACAGTGATTTTTTGTTTGTTTGTTTTTTTAAATACAGTAAAGATGAAGGTAATCTCAAAGACATCTTTTCTCTAGCCCACACAGGGTAAGAAATGAGGAAATATAGAGAGATTTCTGCTGGTTTATTTCCTTCAATTCTTTGTCATGTATAGGAATGGGGTGTATTACTTTCTAAATAATTCAGATTCCAGAGGCATTCCTTGTGTTATACTTATAGAACAGCGGAGTCCATTAGAGCAGCAACATACGTATACATCAGGCTGTAACATTTTAATGTAGTCAGTAAGTAGTAACTTGGGACCAAGCTAGATCCTTATTTTATGATTCCTTCATATTATGTGCATTGCGTGTAAGCTAAAAGATATGTGAGGCCTCAGGAGAGGTCCAAGTACAACAGAGAAAGGCAGGAGCAGGGAACATGCCACTCAAGGTGGCCTTGTTGGAAGGAACCTGGAGAGGGGGAATGGTGTAACAAGAGCAGCAATGCAAGAATGAAGTGGGTTGTTGGGGTTGGTCTGACCTTCAGAGGTTAGGACGAGTAACTGAAATTTGATGGAAACTGCAAAAGGTTGAGTATATATCTGACTTCCCCTCCAAAGCTGGAATCCTAGGGACTCTAGACAGACTCTCTTGAAATTGGTCTGTTGAAGCTGAGAGGAGTTGTGCCTGTTGTGTTGAAACAGTGCATTTTCTAGACACTTAAAATCTGTCTTGTGCTGAAGTAGTCATCTTTGCTGGATAAGATGTTAGCAATTTTCCTCTTACAGAACATCTGCTTTCTGACTGAATCACCGAACAAGCGGCAGGCTTGTTTGAGCCTGCTGTCCTCCCTGTGCTGCTCACTAACTCCTGCCTTGCCGAAGGCTGTGGGCTGGGATTCATCACGGACGTGTCAGGCTTGGGTTCCCTGGTGTCTGCAGGAGTGTCCTCCCTATGGAAAGGACAGTGGTGTAAAAGTAAAATTTACTTTGGCACTTTTGAATGAAATCTTCACGCCTTGTTTTCGAGGATCTAGAATTGAGAGAGCAGAATATCTTAGAGCTACAGGGAAGAAAAAAAAAGGCAGCAAGATTGTGGTGATACTTTTATCTTCCAGGGGTTTTAAAATGACTCATAAATGGGATTCATCTTGTGTAACCTTTAAACACAGAGAGCCGGGAGTGAATTTGGTAAATAATCTGAAAAAAACCCATATAAAGGTAGTTTATCAGCAAAATTACCATGGGGTTTGTTTTCACTGAGAAGGTAGATTTGTTTAATTGCCTGCCAAAGTTTTATGCAAATACTGCAACCCGAAGCACAAGTATTTCTTATTGGTAGATGTTTGCCTTGGAAGCTTGGTGTTTTGTTAACTGCTGGTGCTGAGCTGATTGATTAGAATTGGTAGGTGATGTTAAGTGATTGTCTGATGTTGAAATGTTTCCTTTTTGCTTGCAAGGTAATTTAAGATCAAATTTTTATAAGGCAAACAGTAGGGTTGCCTGTTTCAGATGAGGTAAGTCCTAAAGAACAGGGGCATTTCTAAGAGAGGAGGGCATGGATACATCTGCTTTGTTTTGCTTGTATGCTGTCTGTGTATTGTGCTTTCTCTTCTGGGGAGCACTGAGTCAGTCATGTAAGAGTTAAGGAGTAAAGGCAGACAGAAAAGCAAGGTGTACTTCCAGCCTAAGTGCTTTCCTCAAGGTTGAAGATGCTTTCTGGCACTGCAACAGCAGGAGAAGCGAACAACTCGTGCCCTATACCCACCTGGAACCGTGACAGCAGTGTTTTAATCTTCAGAAGTGAATAGGTTTCTATGGCTAGGTAAAAATTCGCCTGTAAAATGGCTTGATTCTGTAGGTGATAACGTTATCCCTTTAATTAAATAACTGACTTATACTTGACAATTAATTGGAGTGATGTATGATTTCTGTTAGAAACCCATGACTAATTTTTTCTTGCCATTCTTGCTATCTTATTGTTCTTGCCTACCCTCCTCCAAAGTTGCTGTTGCGTGCCAGCCGTGTCCTCCAGGCGCTGGTGCAGACCAGTGTTCACTCTTGCTTAGGCTTTTGCTGGTTCCAAATAAAGCAGTGGTTTTCAGATATTTTCCATGTTGCCTTTCAGAAATTTTCCATTTCATCACAGTTCTGCAATTTTTTTTTGTTTTTAAGACTCTGGGATTTTTTACGTAAACTTTAAAAAAAAACACCCAAACCACCCAAAAAAACCTCCCCAAAAAACCTCACCACCACCACCACAACAAAACCCCCCACTGTGTAGCACAGAGTGTTAGCTTCGTCTAGTACCACATTTCCTACTTCATTAAAATAACTGCCAGGTTAAAAAAATCCTTCCTGCAGTAGTCTCTGTGCTTATAGAGTAATCAGCTAGCAAACTCAGGTGAATTTTATATTTAATTAAAATAGGCAAGATTTAAACTGGATGTGACTGGAGATATCTCTATTAAAATCAGTAGAGCGGCAACACAGAGAACTCGGTTTGCCCCTTACTCACCCTAACTGTAAGGAGCTGAAGCTCAAGCCTTTGTGTTGCATTACAGCAAACTGTGGTATGGACAGTTCTTTACATTTTTCCTACTTGGAAAGCTTTAGTCTTTTTATAGGCAGTTTGTTTCCATGGGTGAATTTAGGCATGGATGAGTGAGGAACAATGCATTGTTTCTTAAAGCGAACTTTTTTGAAGGGAGTGGGCTTAAAAGGAAGGAAGTGAGGTTTAGGTTTAAGTTTCTTTTGAAATTTCTTCCTCTTATTTTCCTCATCCCCCCCAAAAACACAAAACAAAAATTGAAACAATTAGAAGTCCCCAAACTGATGTTTCACCATATGTATCTTTAAAATGTTCGGTATGAGCTGGAAAGCCAGAGAGCAAAATTGTCAGTTTAAAAACCATTATCTTGATTATCCTTCCCTTTCCTCGCTGGATTGTTCTTCCTCAAGAACATGCAGCTTTTGTTTCAGCTTTGCTAGTTCATATGTTTGGCAGGGTTTTATCTAGCCTGTGTCCCTGGTGTGTGTGTAAAGTAATGTAAGCTTCAATTTAGCCGTGCGCTCAGACATTTTGCTGAGTCAGGTCCTTACCTTCTTGGATCCCTGGGCTGATCATTCACAGGGTGGCTCTGGAAGGAAGAACCTGAAGGGGGGTGTGTGTGTGTGTGAAGATAGCAGGGGGAACGTAAGGCTGGAATACAATTTAATTTTTAATTGGCTAGATCTATAATGGACAGTTGGCTGGAAATTTCTGTTTCTCTTCCTTTCATTAGAGGTCCTCTGTCAGACAGCTTCTACGTGACAAGTTTCCTTGCTGCTGGGCTGAGAGTGCCTGATGCTGGCTATCATGGCTGATCCCGTAGCAGAAGAACGCGTGTCGCAAGTTAGTGAACTCTGCTGTGAATGTGGTCAGATCCATCTCTTGCTGGACAATCATCTCTACAACTTTCAGGAAGAAGTGGATGATGAACTCATCTGCCACATCTGCCTTCAGCCTCTGCTCCAACCCATGGACACCCCCTGTGGACATACGTACTGTTTCAAGTGCCTTGAAAACTTCATGCAGGAGTATAACTTTTGTCCTATGGATCGGAAAAAGCTCTCTTTCCAGCAGTGCCACAAGTCCAGCCTTCTAGTACGAAACCTGTTGGATAAGCTGATTGTCTTCTGTCCTTTCAAGGCAGAGTGCCAGCAGACAATGCAGCGGTGTGAACTAGAAGCTCATCTGCAGAACAGGTGCATTGCCATTTACATTATATTATTACTCCTTGTGTAATACCATCAGTCTGTTGTGCCTCTGACCAGAAAGATCCGTTCTCAGAACAGTTCTTAAACTGGGGCAAGACAGGACACCAGAGATGACAGAGGGTGAGGCCAGAAAGGTGGGTGGGTGAAGACAGCGTAATTGTGCGTGTGTGTGTTGGGGAGGCCAGCTCACATCTGCTACAGAGGCGAAGGGTGAGGTGCTTGCATGCAAGTTGTCTGCAGATACACAACCTATCAAATGTAGATAAATTTGAGTGTCCTGATCTAGGGCACCTGACTGAAATTATTATAAACATGCTTATTCTTGCTTCACTTGAGCAGAGAAGAAAGGCACAAACTCAACACTCTGGAAGCAAGGGATTGTGCAGTGTTGCCAGTTTAATTGGTCCAATTAAGATGTGCAATACATAAGTCTTTGATCCAAATAATGTAAGTCCCTCCAAGCTGCACATTATGCAGTTGCTGAATCACCTACTTATAATTCCATTATCTTCCCTCATTCTTTTGCCGAGAAAGAGAAGCAAATGAAAAATACTGTATTTTTCTTTTTTCCCCCTTGTGCAGAGGAACAGAGACTTTTATTTTCTTGCGCTTGTTAGCAGAGATGTGTTTTGTTGCTTTCACTGTTGGTTGAGCTGGTGGCAGGCAGAATGTTGTAGCTTTAAAAGAAGTGCAGGTGACAAAGAGCTCTTGCTGTGGTGTTTGGAGAATGCTTCCTACCTAGCTAATGACTTCAGGAAAGGGAGCTAAGTAGATTTCACCTGGGCTGCTGCAGGCGGAAGCAGACCTTCATTGGCATTGTGGAGTCAGTGGGTGATGAGAAATGCAACAGGCTTGTTTGCGTTCAGCGATGTTGTGGCTTTTTGTGGCAACGACATGTTTACAGATAGGTCAACCAGTGTGCAGGGGACAGTTACACTTAGGGTACCTTTGCAGTGTCAGCCAAGGATGTATACTTGCTGTTCTTGCTTGTCTTTGGTACCCATGAGCTCAGAGCTTGTGTTAAACCCAGGGGAAGTGATGGAAGATGCTCGTGTGCTCCTTTCCCTCCATCTGTGAAAGCTTATCACCTCCTTTTTCTTCCACTAACTTTGTACTGCGTTCTTGTTATCAGGCAGGGCTGAATGCTTAGACTGCAGGGACAGGGCTGCCCAGCTGTGCATGTGTTGTGTCGCTGGGGCCGTGGACCGTACCAGGGCTGGGCCTTCCTCTCTGCTCTGTAAATCTACCCTGGTATCAGTAAACTTCTGTCACTTGCTAATCCCTTTGGCACAGGAATTAAATGTGGGAGGGGGAGGCACCCTTAAATGTTTGTACTAGAGACCTGTCTGGAAACTGTATCATTCTCTTATACATTTCATAGTTCTTTGTATCTTCCTTGGGGAGGGTGTGTTCTAAAAATGGAGGCTATTTCACTTGGGCTGTGAGCACAGACTGACAAATAAAAAAAGAAAGAAAAAAAAAGAAAAAAATTACACTGGCATTTGGGTGTTCCTGTTTTTTAGTTTTAAGCGAGATTAACTGATAGCAGGAGACTTAAGGAAAGAAGAAGCATCTAGCAACTTTTTTTCATGAGGGATTTCTCTGCCCTTTGCAAAATGAGTTTGTTTCTCAGCATGTTAAGAGGGACATGTGCGTAAGTGGATCAATCAGCTTCTGTCTTTAAGTTTCAGGGTCATCACACTGCTTGGAGAATAAATAACTAGGAATAAGTCAGAGGAAGTAATACCGGGATGAGACTTGTTTAGCCAGAATGTAAATAGTTGAGTTTAATTTGAAAAGTGACTCTGGTAAACACCCAATGCTACTCATGTCTCTGAAAGTGATGCTTTTGCATTCATCACGCTCCTCACCTGCCACCTTTTTTATAAGTACTCTTGGTAAAAGAGCTTGTTTTTCCTCACTCATTTTTGCTGAGATAGGCTGGCCGTGGTGCGGCTGCATGCAGAGCGCGTTTTGTTGAATGTAGAATTACTTCTTGAACCTCCGTGTGGGGAGCAGTCAGTGGGATTATAAACTCATTTGAATTGCTCCCATTCAAAGAGAGCCATCACCTGGGTGGACTGCAGGTGGAGTCCAGAATAAGTAGGCAAGCCTCACTTGCTGCTCTTGCATCTTACCGGTTTGTTACAAACAAAGCCTAATTCACGGCTGAGCTTGAAACTTGAGCCGCTTCCTTTGCATAAAGATACAGCCCGAAGTCATCTCTAAAAGGTCAGTGCTAAGTATTTGCTTATATTTTAAGAGCTATTGTTTTCTTCATCAAGTGCTTGCCAGGTAAATATTTAGCAAGGGACACTCCCATTTCTATTACAGTCTTCTTTTTAAAATAATGTGCTTAATAATTTTTAAAGTAATAAAAGAACAAGCCTGCTCTTAAGTTGACACTAGTACAAGTAGAAGCTGAAGGTCAAATGAGAATAAATTTTAGAATCTGTGATACATCTGCAGCTGATGAGATCTTGAACGTGCTTCTTTGCATACCTTAGTCAGTCAGAGCTTGCATGTGCTAGGTTAACCACCCAGGCGAAGACTAGCCACTTACAGTCACTGACAATCTCTCCCTAGGTGTCCTGGTTTCAAGAAATACAAATCTGAGCTGCAGCGGAAAAAGAATCCCATTTCTAAAGGGAAGGAAGATCCCCCTACCAAGGTGGAGACAAACACACCTAAGGATCCAGAGGCACCAAGCGGAGGATCATCACTTGTGGCAGAAAGCTCTGCAGCTGCTGTGGTATCGCTAGGGACTGCAGAGCCTGGACTGGTTAATCCAGCTTTTGAGGAGGCTGAAGAAGGTGGGAGTTTGATACAGAAATGTAATTATGTAATTACCTTTTATAATATAAAAATGAGGTAATCATCTAAGACAATTGAATTTTTAAAGCGTTCCCAACATTCTTAGATATCCTCAATGCTGTTCAGCGACTAGTAGCCATTGGAGTAATCTCGTTCCTCAGCTTGTCCTGCAGCAGAAGGGAGATGCATTCATGTGCATCAGGTGTGGCAGGATCTGCTCACAAACACAAAACTGTCTGTGCAAAACTATTCCGAGACTCTCTTAGACTGCAGTGAAGATTTGCAGTATTCTTTGCGGAAACAAAGGTAGTCCCTCTCAAAGTGAACGTGGAGCACTTAAAGCACTTGCAGAAGCCAAATAATTAGTAATTGGGAAATGTTCCACCTTCTTAGTCTTGTTAAGAAAGTTAAATATACAGTCAGTTTACTGGAGTCGTCCGGACTTCCCTAATGGTATGCAGCAAGTGTGTTTTTTATAGCATAACATAAGTTTTGGGATTAATAGTCAGTTATGAAACTCTTGCAGATAAAAGTAACCATCTCCACTTGAGTATAGAACCGCTTGTCTCAACCCCTGTTAGAAGGCAGCAGCGTGGACATCTCTGTGCCTTGTTTCAAAGTTAGTCTCAGTTTCCAAGTGCGCAGGCGCTGGAGCTGGCAACTGCTGTGCCTGTGCCTGAGTTAATACACAGGTCAGTTTACTTCTCTGTTGGCTTCTTCCCCAGTTACACTTGGGGCAGGTTTTACATCTCTTGTGTGACAACTGCAGTTTGCCCTGACGGGCAGTGCGCTTGGCTTCATTAGCGCGTTGGGCCTGCTTAAATGTTGCAGTCCTGGTAGATTTAGTACGACTTGCTAACAACAACTTTCATCTTCAAAGTGTCTGAGAAACATTGCTTAGTCTTCAGTATGCTGCAAATAGGTAAACATTACTCCTCTTTTACAGGGGGGATGGGAAAAGAGGCAGAAAGGAAATGAGAGGTGGGAAGTTGCCATGAGCTGCCTCTGGTAAAGTCATCACAACGGCAGACCAGTAATTAAAGCTCAGTAGTCCCCTTCTCTAATGGGCATCATGGAAATTGGCATTTGTTATGTGTGTGCTTCTAGCAGGCCAGCTGTCACAGTAGAAAAATTAATCTCTAAATGGTAAGTGAAACATACTGAATGCCCTTTAATACAACTCAAGAACTAATAATGAGTTTAAATTTGCCATAAGATGGGAGAAGGTGGGAAACACTCTGGAGAAACTGTAAAGAAACGGGCTTTTTAAGTGTTTAGTCTGACCTGTTATTCCCTCTCCTGACAGCTACTTTCCCACCAGATGCTACTTCGGACACAGCATGCCAGTGTTACGAATCTTGTGGTGCTGTGTGAAGGAATATTCTATTAATGTGTTGTTTTTTCTCTTCAATTTCCACAATCAGACCTTCCTCAGAGATCTAGTCTTGTGGCTGAAACAACCACCATTGAAATTCACCGAGAAGACTCGGAGGAAGAGCTGGGGATGAGGATAGTTGGGGGCAAAGACACCCCACTAGGAAACATTGTTGTCCAGGAAGTCTTGCGGGATTCTGTCATTGCTGCAGATGGAAGAATAGCACCTGGGGACCATATTCTTGAGGTATGTAAAACCCCACTGGTAGTCCCATTGCTTCTCTTGACTTGAGATGAGGGCTGGAGGAGGAGAGTTGCCTAGAAAAACTTGGAAATCTCTACAGCTGTGGGTTTAAAAGCACTGATCTGACTTGTGTGTCCGTAGCATTGTGTATCTGTTGGGGCTGGGAAGTAGACTTCTGAGGTTCCTCCCCATCATACTTATATTTACCTTGTGTATTTGGTAGCTTTTTTGAAATTTAGACCATTTTAGATAAATTAAAAAGATTTCTGTCCGATAAATTTCACCAGGAGCACCATTTCTCTCCAAAGGACTGTGCTCTAGTTAGGAAGTTTTATAATTGCTTGCTCTACCATGTTGCTTAAGCTGCATATTCTCAATGGGCAGGTCCAAAGTTTAAGACCTTATGACTTCAAGTAAGCATCAGATACTTCGAGTGAGTAATAAAGAGCACCAACCTCATACTGTGCTGACCCACGGCCAGATTTAGTTTCCAGACTAATCACGCTGCATGGCAGTGGGCTGGTCAAGGCGACGGAAGCTTGTATGCAGCAGTAAAGCCTACATGCAGCAAGAACTGTTAGCACCTCCTGGCTATGGCTGCCCGGTGATTTGACAAGCTATAAAGACCTAATTATCCTGTTGGACTGTGGACTTGAGTACAGACTGGCAGCCCTGCATGCACAAGTGGCCAATATGATCTCTGAGTTGGTGTCTTAGAGTAACTTCTGTTTTATCCAGCTGAACTGTACATGTCTCAGCCTTGACTAGGTTGTAAACAGGGCAGGTCCCCACACTTAGGAGCCCTATTAACATCCTGAAAGAAGACTGCACAGTCTTATGTGACAACAGACAAAGTGAAAAGTAGCTTCTCAGAGTTACCTTGGTAAAAGCATGGTTAGACTGATGATTCCAGAAGCTTCTAGACTATGGACCACTCCTCAACTTAAAAGTGAGGATGGGTAGTCTTCAATTTGAGTCTTCTCCTCCAAGTGTGTATTGAATGCTGGAAGTTAAGGGAAAGCAGTTCTGCATTGCCGTGGGATGGATGCAATGATTCAATATTTTGCAGTTTCAGATTTGTTAGTTACGTGAGTTGTCCTGTCTTGTCCCTGTCCTCAGCTATTTACCATCAATTATGGTCTAATTTCACCTGCTCTCTGCATTCTTTCTTAGACAACCCTGCTCTCTAATGTGCATCAGAAGCAGCTGCTTCAGTCGCAGCGTTGCACAGGGACTTGTACATCCTGTCTCCAACTTTGTGATGTTCTGCGCTGTGGACAGTGCCTAAATTATGTAGGTTCTGATTAGTGACTCTGGTTTGTTTGTCTTTCTAGGTGAATGGCGTCAACATCAGCAGTGTGACTCACTGTCAAGCCGTCTCCTTCCTGCGCCACCCAGGTCCTGTTCTCCACCTCATGGTCCTGCAGGAGAAGGGCTTTTCCAACAAGACTGCACAGCAGGATTCCACTTCTGCTACAAATCGGGAAGTGATCCACGTTACCTTGATAAAGAGAGACCGATCTGAACCCTTGGGAATCAAACTGATCAGGAAGACCGATGAGGCAGGGATTTTTATTCTAGATCTCTTAGAGGGAGGCTTGGCAGCCAAAAATGGAAAACTGAGTCGGAATGACAGAGTTCTGTCAATAAATGGCCAGGATTTGAGGCAAGGAACACCTGAGGCTGCTGCGCAGATAATTCAGGTAATTTATGACATGGTGAGGTTGTATGGCTAATGATCCGCAGCCGTCTGCGTTGATGGCAGGGCTCCTGTTCTGACCCAGGGGCTAACAGAACACACTAGAGCAAACTGCATTCCCTGAAATAATCTCTTTGGGAAAGTGACCTCCCTGTGGATGTGTGGGAAGCACCGCTTCCAAATGAAGATAAACACGAAGAGTGGGAATCCATTGTGAGTCATCTCTGACGAGTCTGAAGCGAGGCAGTCGCTCATGGCTCGTTAGGTCAGCTAAGGCAATTGGATCTCCTTTGTGGTGTGGTGTTTGAGGCTGTCCTGCAGAGTGAATATTTGTATGCACTGTGTGGATGCATGCAGCAGAGACAGGAAGAGAGCAGGACAGCCTCTTGTGCTTCAGACAGTCAGACCGAAGGGTTTTGCTAGGGGTGTGGTAAGCTGGCAGGATGAAACAGAACCCTTTTGACTGATTTGAAGCCCTATCTCCCCATTTTACCTATATTTGGGAAGGGCCTCTCAACATATGAGGCACCTCAGGCTAAAAACATTCTGAAATACTAAATGGGTAGAAGAGGGGTGGTCTTTCCCTATGCAACAGGAATGCGCTCCTGTTGCAGCATGCCAAATGTTTTGGTGAAAGGAGTGGGCAAGGAATTTTGGTTAAGGATTAAGGATTGCTACGTGTGCAGTAGCTATCACGTAGATCGGTTTAAATTGTTTATCTCCCTAGGCGATGACCTCCAGTTTCTGTTTTTATCTAAAGATCCTGACACAATACATCTCATCACGTACTGTTTATATCCCAGAAAGGATCTGAGGTCAGCCGAGTGAGGGAGAGCCAGTTCTCTTCCTGGTAATCAGCAGAGGAGTGCAGTGACATGGGACGAAAGAAGAGCAGAGTTCCAGTACTGAGATCCTTTTTTATGTTACATATGTGAATCCATTCTGTGGCCCCTTAGAATTTTGTTTCCATCACTCAAGTGCTGCTGTATTTCTGTTGTAATGTGCAAACATAACTCCCACATGAGGAACTCTTTCTTGGTCCCACTGAAATCAGCGACCAAAGTCACAGAACCAGCTTCAGTAGGTTTGGGCATTGAATTCCTTTTGAAGTGATATTTGTGTAAAACTGTGACAGTCTTCCAAACATTAGCTGTTCTTCTGAGGGCTAATTCCAGTTCTTGATTAAATGTCATTTTAATTCTGATTACAAACCATTTGCAGAAAAGAGTCCTTCTACCTGTAAAGTACTTTTTAAAGCTATATATATATATATATATATATATCCACAGCCAGATGTGCTGTACATAGTCTGGTACTCCTGGTTGAAGGGGAGGGCAAATCCCCATCTTAAGACACGATGTTCACAATACGTTTTATGAAGACATGGATGTGTGCCAACTTGTCTGGAAAAAAAATGCTCTATCTGCAGCAGCTTTGGAGGCTTTTAAATTCCGTTTCAGAAAACAGAACTCTCCTGTACTTGTTTAAAAAGAAAAAAAACCAACAAACCAGTTGTTGCAGTCCTTCTGAGGCCAGGGAGTTCACTGCTGCTGGGGTGCTGTGGCACCAGGGGAACAGGGCCCCATGTCAGGAAGCGAGAGTGGCAACCGTACTTCTCTCATCCGTTGCAGCAAGTAAGCACATACACCTTACCCCGATGGAGCCCTTCACAATAAGGTTTTGTCAAATTATCTGAAAGAACAAACCAAATTAGAAGAGCAGTAACAATAGTGAATACTTTCCCTGTAGTTCTGCCAAGGCCAGACACACAGCTGGTTAAGTGTTTAATTGGCAGCAATCTTAGACAAAAGGTCATGTCTTCAGGTACTCTGGGAAAAAAATGGGTGGGAGATGTTGAACAATAGACATGGTACATAAGCTGGGAGGGAAAGAGCTTTAATGAGTTTCTTTACAATAAAAGAAAAAGCATCCAGTACTCATATCACGGTCATCCATCGTGTGGACCAGTCAGTGTTCTAGCTCTGTTCGTTTTGTATCACAACACAATATGCTATTTTGGATATTTGTACTGAAATGGAGGAATTAATCATCCGTTTCCACTTTTCCTTGACGTTTGTGGAGGAGGGAGGCATAAGTGAAACCTGCCTCTGCTCCTGTTCCTTCTGACTAACACTTGCTAATTCCTTTTTTCTTTTCACAAAAAAACACTGCATCACATTGCACAGCCCTGTTTCAGACCCTTTGTAGAAACCAATGCGAACCCTTCCCTCTCCCCAAGAAAATGACAGGGACTGTCCCTCATTTCTAATTTATTTTTCTATTTTATTTACGCTCTTTTTGTTTTTTTCTCCTGGCAGACCACTGAATCAAGAGTGAACTTTGTCGTCCTGAGGCAGCCAGGCGTACAGCTGTCGGACCCAGTAGAAGACAGCAGCACATCAAATAGCAGCAGCAGCAGCAATGGAGGAAGCCCGGTGCACCATCGGAGACGACTAGACCAGAATCACTATAGAAGAAAATCTAACTACCAGAAGGTAAGTGCTTGGGACTTGCTTCTCGACATCCATCAAGCAGAACACCTTCAGGGTATTGCACAACGACCCTAAGTTATGCTTCTGGTTTGGAGCTAGAGGGCTTTCTGGTACAGACGTAGAAACTACACAAATAGCACTGTAGTGCTCCTGTCACTTCAGTGTTGCGTCGGCCATTTGTTTGCATATTATAAGAAACAGTGTGAGCAAGAGGAGAATCACCGGTCTGTTGTACCAAGAGAGCTCTTCTCTATGTTTAGCACTTCTATTGGAGTGAGAAAACTTGCTAAAACTGTTTAGATTTCTGTGTTTAAATGTCTTCGGAGTTTAGAAAGTAGCTGTCATAAATGGCAATGCCTTTGGTTAAATTCTAGAATACTATTTACATATTGTTTCTACAGCATACGCTGTAATGTGTGGTTTCACTGCAACCTAAACATTTGGTAGTAGTCAGAGAGAGGTTGATTGCTTCATATGAATGGCCTTCAAATTAGTTCATAGCGTGTTCCTCACTGCAAAATTGTCCTTCTGAGTGAGCACCTCTCTACAGCAAATGAATGTGGGATGATTAGGAGAGTAGTGCCTCAGTTGTGGTGGTATCACTTTGGAAATACAGGATGGTATTTCTACCCAGAGCAAGTAAGTGAGAAGCTGACTTTGCCATCCAGCAACATTGCTGACAGGTTCTGGATTAAAAATACAAGGCATGTTATTTTCTTCCAGACCTGGGCTTCTCGTGTTAATAACGCTGCATTTTGTACTGTGATTCCTTTGTAGGATTTACCTCAGGGATACGTAAGCCACGAAAAGACAGTTGCAATAAAAAAGGAACCAAAGGAATCTTTAGGAATAACAATTGGAGGTGGAAGGGACAATAAAAACAAGCTGCCTATATATGTAACGAGTGTGCAGCCCATCGGATGCCTCTTCAGGGATGGCAGAATCAAGCGAGGTAAGGAGGCTCTTGGACTCTTTATCCTTTAGGAACTAGTTGGGGTTTTTTTCAGTGAAAATTGCACTTGGACCCTAAAGTGAGGCTGGAAAGGGGGTTCCACCTGAGACCTTGAGGCAGAAAGGGGCTTCATAGAAAAAGGTCTGTAAGAATCCTATCTAATCAACAGGAGATGTGCTTTTGAGTATAAATGGCATTGATCTGACTCATCTGAACTACTATGAAGCTGTCTCAGCACTGAAATCAAATGCAGCTTCCCACTCAGTCGTCCTGAAAGCCTTGGAAATCATTTCACTGAACTCGACAGAGCCATCTCTGGACATCAAGGAGCAAGGCTTCAGCTGGTCTCCCCTCTGGATCACGTGGCTCGGATTGCCTAGGTACGTTTGTTCGGTGGCAGTATAAAGATCTGTTCAATCACAGAGCTGACCTTCGCTCAAACACTAGAAATTAATTGCTTGCTTGGTTGACTTGGAAGCATTACTGGTATTCTCATTTAGCTCTAAGCCGGTGGAAAGCCTTATTTGCCAATGAGATGGCAGTATAATGAATGCTTAAGAAACTTCCGCTGCTTTTTATGGTGTGACCCATCGTTTCCCCACTTCTGCTGGACAGTAACCATATTTCAGAAGTTCCTGAAAACCTTTTTTGTCTAAGAGAACTGACACAGAAAATGAGAAATATAGATTCTGGCATTTAAGGCACTGAGATGACATACAGTCAATGTGGATACAGTCCCTGCTAAAATGTCATTAACTGAAATCACTCTGTGGCTCTTTCTGGATCACATGATGGAAGCCAACAGCTACCTGTGCTATTTGATAGTTTCTAATCTGATCATCTCTGTTAGGGGCAGGCATTTATTCAGTCTTAATTCTTTTTGGCTGTCGTAATTGTGTTGTCTTTAGCATGAAGCAGAAATGATTCTGAATAGTTGAGTTTTCCTGCTGCAAAGCTTTGGACCATAGACTTAGCACAGATTTTAGCAGCAATGTGATACTTTCCAGGTGATGGGGTTGGGCTTTGAAAGTTTGAATTTCTATCTCCTTCCTGGAGAGGTGAACCTCTGGTTTGTTCACTTTTGCACTTTACTCAAAATACATTCAGCTGTGAAAGGCAGAGTCTCTTGTCATTCCGGCTGACTGGAGGAGGATTGTGCAGGAGATGCACTTGGAACAGTAAAGCCAAACCCTTCTGTGGGAAGCTCAGATTCTTTACAGCCTTGTTTCTTGAGGCACCTGAAAGAAGAAATACTAACAAAGCCTCTGTTATGTTACCTTTGTGTTCCTTAGCAGCCTGTAAATGTTAAACAAAACAGCCCAAGGAAGGTAGCTTTTGTGTCTCGAGCGACTGTGACTTGGCTTGCACTCAGCACTGTCCTACCAGTTTCCTCCGCGCTCCCAGGCAATCAGCTTGTCTGTTCTGTGCAGGCTTGGTATGAACTAGCCTGAGCTGCACCTGGATAGCCCAAACCCCAGCGCAGACCCTCAGATGCTGGCTGGTTGCCCATGGGTGCTCCTGCAGTGAATTATGGCAAGGCAAAACCCAGCTGTACTTTCTCCCTTCTTGCTTTTCCAATTTATTGGGATATCTGGTGGCTTGCAGCTTCACCATATAGGGACTGGCGACCACTCCTTACTCATCAGTCACCTGCCTTTATTTCAAGAGTATACTGACATTACCTGTCATTTAATAAATCACTTGAAATTCTTTTTCTGCTGGTATTAATGTTGCCTTTCATTTGACTGTTACTGTACCTTGCTACTGAAGCAAGGAGCATTGATTTCAGATGCCCTTTTTGCTCTTAAGTCTTCCTTTCTTACTCTGACCTGAATTTGGGCATCTGAATTTGCTGTTCTTCTGTGGGTGTGAGAGTGGTTAGGAGGCACCAAAGCAAGGCTATTTCATTTCAGGATCTGACAAAATCTTCCTTCTTGTTTCCAGTAATAAAAATGGCTGTAATTCTTGTGCTTCCTTGCTCATTTTCCCATCTGCTCACAGTAAGACCTGGTAGCAACTAGCTGGTCATCCACAGAATGAATGATTTCCCTAAAGCCACTAAGAATCTGCCTTTCTCAGCTAAGCAAGGTATTTCTGTTTGACACTGTGACTGGCATAGTCGGATTATTTTTAATTATTGCTTGAGAACCTGTGAACTGAAATGGCATCCTTGTTTGTCACCTGGAAATGTTCAGGATGCCTCTATGCTGGCATTTTAGTTTGGCTCAGGAATGTGCAGTTGAAGCGAGGATCCCAGTTATCCTCACTTGCTGTATTTTGGTTCACCCACACAAACTGGCTTCCTTTGGATGGGACTAAACCAGAAGTGCTGCAGAGGAATGCCCACCGCGCTCCGGCACAAGCAGACTCCATGCGTACCACTCTAACACTAGATTACAGAAAATCCCCTGAAGTGTCCCAAAACTAGACCTTGGGTCCTCAGCACCAGTTGTTGCACTCGGATCTGTTCCTTCTGGGCTGCCCTGCTGAAGAGGACATAGCCTCAGTATGCTAAAACATCCTGCAGTACAGCGTGAAAGTTTAAAGCGTATTGCTGATGGCATGTATGATTTTGGTTTTGTTTAGCTTTTTTTTTTCCAGTTACTACTCTGATCCAGCAGAAATATCCTTTCCTCCTTAGAGGAAACCCATGTATTTCTTTCTAGTTTGAAGCCAAACTTTATGCTGAAAGGCTGGAGTTGAAATTAGTGCTGAAGGCTAGGGAAGTGTATTCAGTCGTTACAATGCTTGATCCCATGGTGTTTAACTCTAGCCTTGATTCTTGTATCTGTGGTCTTCTCTTTATGTCAAATACCGTCTGTCATCTCGGCTCACTGAGTGACGCACCGTTTCTGAAACGTGGAGCCCCATCCTGCAGAACTTGGGCTAGGTGCCAGGCTACTGCTGCAGAAGGGTTTTAGGAGAGACAACAGCCCTGGTCCTCTGCCTTTCTTGGGACGCTGGGTAACAGAGGGAATAACATTAGCATCTTGGTCATCACTGTATATTGTCACAGAAGACAGCATAGGAACTTGACTTGATTTCTTCATTGCAGTATGTTAAATCAATACCAGCTACTGGTAGTACAAAATAGCACCTCAAAATGCTGGTTTGAAGGGGGGATTGTGTCCTAATTCATTGCACACTGAATCCTAAAGATACTAGAAATACCAAGTTTACAGATTGACTTCTCCTTTCTCTGTAAAAGCTTTGACTCTTGATAACGCTAACCATGCGCAGTGTGGCTTATGGATAATTCGCAGGGGTGGAAAAGCAGTTTTCCTCCTGCCTTCTTCCTTCAGGTTTATCTGGAGCCAGTCTCCAGGGAGTCTGAGCTCTTTCTGCAGCAACGGTTAGGTGCTCCCTGCCATGGCCCTGCCGGAGTGGCACACTCCACAAACTGGGAAAGGGACGCAGAACTGCCAACTCAGCAGGGTGTTCCTCAGAATAAAACTTGCACCTTTACTTTCTGTGAAGTCTAAAATTCTTTTCCCACAGTCATTTTCCATGAGACTAAATTAATGTTTCTCTTCCTAAAAACACTTTTTCATATGGAAGACTGATTTCTAACAAACAGCCTTTTCCAATTCTTGGAGAATGTGTTGAATGTTTTTATTTATGTTCTGTGCTGATGTAGTGCATATCACTCTTGCTCTCTGGGCTATTTATTTGCACTAGATGTCATACGCATTTCTCATAGCTCTGTTTTCACATTTGTGTGGTACCAGTAGCGGAAAACCATGGAGGCATCAGTAAGCTAGAGCTGGGTCTTCTGTGTGAAGAACTCCTACAACAGTAAATTACAGTTTGAAAGGAGATAATTGGATCTTTCTCCTAGTGAGAAGTTAACTGAGAAGGCTTTTGAAATCTGAAACTCATCTACAAACTGCTCAAGCAAAGCCCTTGAGGCGAAAACGTTTATTAGGAAAAGTTTAGCTGCTGGAATACCTCAGCGGGGCGATCAGCAGCAGTTTCACACGGCGCAGCTCTGGCAGCGCCTCGGTGCCAGAAGGTAACCTGACTACGAGCCAGAGTACACGAGCTGCTTGCCGGCGCTCCTGCCACACCTTTTCAGACACCTCACAAAGGCTTTGCATATCTCTGTGCTACACACTCAAGGAGCAAGTGCTGTTGGCACTTCCATAGCGCATCTCCAAGGCAGCCCTAGCACTGCAGCATACCCCAGGCTTACTGAGAAGATGTACCTCAGCGCCTGGCATTCACACACTGTGCCCTGCGACCTCTCTCCAAGGAGTCCGATACCTTAACTGTACACAGCATGCTCAGTCCTGGGTGTCCGATACCTTAACTGTACACAGCAGTCCTGGGTGTAGGCCCTGCAGGAAAGACCCTTCTGATTTGGTAGGTGGTTAGGCTGCCATACCTCACGTTTGCTTTCCGTCGGTGACACATAGCTGCTGAATGCCTTCATTGTACCAAGTGTGCAGTATACAGATGGAATAAAAAAAGCTCGATTCATATTAATTGCATGGGTGTAACTGCTGTTCATGATTAATTTGGTTTTGTCACTAATAGTGTGCATGTTCATTAGTAGAATTCATGAAGTTATTCACGAATCTTTCAGGTCACATAGGCCCTTAGAGCATGGCAGCTTTCTGTTAACTCTTAAACTAGCACTGACAGCACTGAGAATAAGTTTTCTAAAGGACTGGCATCTTCAGATTTGGGGATTATCCCGGTAACAAGCCCTGCAAAGGGTTGCCTCAAGGCCTTAAAAAAAAGAAAATAAATACGAGGCTGTTACATAGCTGTGCTTTCTGTGAGGGAAAACATAATTTTCTGGTTAGGCAGTTTTCCTTGAACACAGTCATAAGCTTTCTCTGGTTTTGACCATGCCTGTCTTCACAGCTACCTTCACTGCTGTCAAGATATCGTCCTCAGTAAAGGCAACCTGGAAAGCTGGGGCTTCAGCATTGTTGGAGGCTTTGAGGAAAGCAAGGGAAACCAACCGTTCTTCATCAAAACCATAGTGCCTGGGACTCCCGCCTTCCGAGACAGGAAACTGAAGTACGTATGAGCTGCCCTGCGGGTCTCTGGTGTTAGTGCCAGAAACACTATCAGTACTTAAATCAGCGTGTGCTGTTTTACTGAGGGGCTGTCTTTTATCCTTTTAACTACCCGAGCTAAAAGTTAATGACTTCAATTCTTAGACACTCATTTGTGCAGTTAACACTGTTACCAAAGTTGTAACAAACTATATTAATGAGTGTTTTGGTTTCTCTATAAAGGTGCAACTAAAAGGAATTAACAGTTGCATTTTAAAAGGCTGTTAAAGATTTTAATTGAGTAATCAGATAAAAGTAGAATGGGCACGTTGGAGATGAATCTTGGAGGTTCCAGAGTATAAAATCTCCTGGATTAGGAAAAATATCCCAACGGAAGCAAAAAAAGCCCTCCTGTGCAGGAAACTTAAACGAGCTCTGCTGACCTGTTTGTTAGTAATCGCAGCGAGTGGAGGAGTGAATAGTGGAGCTGGAGGACTGCACAGAACTTCCTTGCAGCGTTATCTCAGGGAACCAACAGAGCTGCCTTCTCAGCAAGCAGGCAGCAAGCGCAGGACTGTGGAAAATAAAAGTGAGGCTGCTGTCTTGCAGGGGATGTAGTTTCAGTGTAGGGAGCTGGGCTTTGCTCCCCTAAAGACTGGAAGAAGAGAGGACTGGGGTCAGCTGGGCTCCCATTTGCGTACTAGGACAGCGATGTGCTTTCCCCATCAGACACGAGGAAGGTAGCTGGCTGGCTACAGCCCCTCACCTCATCACAGCTGAACGGTACAACCGCTCCGAAGACAGCTTGGTGTGCCACAGAGGTGAAACCTCTATTGTCCTGAGCTACTACATGACAGCATGCCTCAGCGTTGTAAGCACTTCACCATAGCGACTGCTCGGCAAGTAGCTGTAGGAGCGACCTTGGTAATAAGAGTGTTTATCAGCACAAATTTGTTTTCTCTAACTTCTCCCGCTGCTGACTGGCCTGCTGGTGACCTTCACTGCTGTGGCACTCAAGTACCAGCAGCGTCCTCCTCCTCCCCCCTTGTCCTCTTTGCCTCGGAAGCAAGCCTCTGACTGCAGCCACTCGCTCTGCTTGCATCCATTCCTTGCCCCTAATCTTTCATCTAGTGAAAAAGTTGCTTCAACAAAGAGTTGATGCTCTTGGCTCAGGGTCGGCTAGATGACCGTGGGGGTCCTAGGGTGCGGCATTAACAAAAATAAGTCCTGACAAGCATGTTTCCTGTCTTCTGATTAGGTGTGGAGATGAAATAGTGGCAGTAAATGGCGTGCCAGCGATAGGAATGAGCAACTCGGAACTAATCCCAATGCTGAAGGAACAAAGGAACAAAGTCACGCTTACTGTGGTGTCCTGGCCGGGAAGCCTCGTGTGAAAGCTCCAACAAAGCAGACAGTGGTTGCAGGTATCAGATATCAGTTGGCCATCGCACAAAGCTAAACACGTGACAGAGAAAACCAAGGGAATTCTCAACTCCTGCTACACAGTGTATTGCCATGGAAGGCTTTTGGCTTCCTTTTCACAGAAGATACTTCTTTACTCTGCTGAGGTCCAAACAGTTGTTGGAGCTTCCTGGGCTCGTTAAAGCTCTGTAGAATTGGTGTTGCAGAGAAAGCTCTTTTTCCAGTGTTTCTCTACAAATTGCCTTTGAGGCGCTTTCCTCAATTTTAGAGCTCTGCTTTCTGTTTAGTATTTTGAACAGGTTAAAACAGGCGTGACTGTCTGATTTCCCCTGTGAGTTAATACCGTTCTGCCACTGCTCTGACTGCCATTCTTGGACACTGAGTCATTTATATGTGCCTTTTAAAGCCACTAATAAAACTATAAGGATGTGTACCCAATTAAGCAGTTCCGATAGCCCCCAGTCTTGAAATTTTTAGGTTACTGAAACCTAATGAATGTGTTTATACATTAGAAAACCAATTGTAATGCTCAGCTGACAGCTGAAGAGCTGCTAGGTTAGCGTGGTGGAGCTGCATTGACTTGTGTGAAGGCCCTGTCACCAGGCAGCTGTTGCAAATGCTGATTTAGGATCCTGCCAACTATGCCAATGAATCACGAATGGGCAATTTAGACTGCTTAAAGCACCACTGTCAAAGGTATCAGCAAGAGCGGTTTCACTGAAACATGATGTCGTAAAAGTGCAACTCTTGCAACCTTGTTGGATGGTAAGATTCACTCTTACTTACCGTGCAAGGGATGTAAAAGCAATCCAAAACTATCAAGACACAAATCAGAGCTACCACAATACAAGGTTATGCACAATGTCAGTCGCTTACCAAAGAGCTGCAGTAGGTGAGAGGTCTCTCAGCCTCGAGGAGCAACCTTGAGGGGGTGTCCCAGCTTACTGAGGGATCACCAGCACGCAGGCAGCTGCTCAGGAGGGAGAGCTCAGAGGCGGCTCACTTAGGCTGTGGTATTTATGGGATAAAGCGGTTGGCTTGCAGTCAGACTACATGCAATGGGAAAGGTACGTGTGAGACGCCTTGTACCCACAGCTTTGTTCCTTGATAAATGAGTTGTGGAAAAGCCACCTGCTGTTCACGTGTTAATTGCATGATTGGTGCTCCGAGCTCATACGCATCGATGCCCGCTGTGTCACCGCTCCTTTGGGGGTTTTCAGAGAACAGATTGGAACTAGAGTTCTGGGCCTGGTTATGGCTTGGGCCTTACCAAACTACCACCTGTACCAAACTACCACTAGTTTTGTTAAGGAGTCGAGTGCATCCATCACAGTAGCCAGACATAAGGAATTTGTTTAATTTTCAGCCACTTTCTCAGCTTGGTTTCCCTGGTTTTACGACTTGATAAAATGACCAGCTTTTCCTACAGAAGGTAGATGATTAAACAGGCTTGGTACAAGAAACCTCTGTCCCAGGATGCTTCTTACTTGTACCAGTTTCCCAGTGATCAGATGCAGAGTTAAGGCAGGGGGAGGAGGATGTACCTGACACGGCGCCTGTGCCGTCAGGGAGCGAGAGGAGCTCCTGCAGTTCTGTTCACATCCCTCTTGCAGCTGGGGCAAACTACCTACTCCCTGGCTCAGGGTAGGCCCAGAGGGTCCTTGGCTGCCTCGGCCACCTCATACCAGCTGTAGGAAATAAGCTACCTGCAGAAGGACTGGAGGTCCAGTGTGCCCAGTCTGGCTTCAGTTCAAATCCACCACGTAGTTAAAATTTGTAATAAAAGACTTGAAGCCAAGGCAGGTTGGTTTGACCTCTGACACCTTGCTAAGTTCCTACCTGGAAACTCTGCATAAAGCAGTTCCCTCCCCCTTTAGAAGGTTGTTAATCAGCAGTAGAAGTGACAGATCTCTCAGCACTGAGAGACATCTTGCCCGTACCTTTTACGGGGCCAGCTCAGGTTGTAAGAATCAAAGGAGTTTCTCTCCCCTGTGAAAAATGCTACAAAGAACGAATGTTTAATTCCTTATTGTCGTAAACTGACTGCACTGTATGTAAGTGCCCAGCATTGTCTTAAGCAATGCTTTTCTTAGGGCTGGCTACTTCATAATGAGCTGTTACTGTAGAGTAGAATTTCTCCTTGCTAGATGACTTGGTTGTTTACACAGAGTGACTTCACTTCCTTTGGCTGCTAGCTTAAGGCAGTGCGTAGCAGGGCCTGTTATCAGCGCCTATTACACACCAAGAGCTTAGGATCCACTCCTCACAAAAGCCTCCCTGGCACACGGTGTGGCCTCTTTGTTTGGTTGATAAATACCGCTGTGGACTTTGACAGTGGAAATAGTGTGTGGCTAGCTGGGCTCTGGGGCCTTTTTTTTTTTTCCCTGTTGTTCCTACTGAATGCTGAGAGCAGAATAATTCAGAAGTCAGAAAGGTGCCTGTGGAAACCGGCCACTCGACCTCTGGCTGACGCGAAGGAATAGAAAATCCTGAAGCAATTTTTGTCTCTTTCCAATCAATGTGCAGAATCTGTGCCTGGTATGGAACAGTACATGTTTATGTAGATAGAGAGAGGGCGATTCCTACGGAGTAGCACCAAGTGTCTCTTGTATAAAGTACAGTAGGAAAAAGCCATGCAGCTGGCAGGCAGACAGTTTAAGTGAAGAGGATGCTGCAGAAGGCAGCGTGATTTTACTATTATTCCATCTTGTTTCAAGGTGCCTTCAACTTCACCATAATGTCCTAGTAATTTAATTATTGTTTCCAAGATCAGCGTGTTAATAAATGCCGACTTTGTTTTGATGCCTTTATAAATTATTGTAATATTACTGAAAAACATGTATTATGGGTGGTTTTTTAACCTTTCCTTCCAGTCTTACCAGCTAAAGCCCCCAGAACAGGTCACCTCAACAACAGATGCTTCTCCAAGAGAGTGACCCTGGGAGGCAGAGAATAGTGCAGTTGTCTTCTGCTTCTCCCAGGAAAGGAGCTGGACTGTCCTGAAACACTATGGCTGTGAGAGCAGGGAAAAAAAAACCTGAACCAAAGCGTATCCCCTATACCCTCCCCCTCAGCTGTGCCCCTGCTCCTGGCTGCACCCGCCAGTGCCTGTGGGACTCAGAACTGACTGGACTGAAAAGCTAACCCAGAGAATAAAGCAGGCTTTATTTAACGAGGCTTAATTCCCCGATTCGGTGTGCTGCACAGCTCAGCAACTGCGAGACACCGCTGGGGCTGCCAGAGCATTGTCTGCCCAGGCTGGTGGCTGGGTTAGCTTTTGTTGTCATTTCTACTGCTGCAGTGCAGGCGGCACAAAACATCCCGGGCTGGATGGCAGCGTCTGATGGGCTGGGAGAAAGGCAGCGTTGCCATTAACTACATGCTGCACAACCGCAGTGCCATCAGCCTCTCTCTGCTCCATGCTGGCAGGAGCTGGAGGACGTGCCGGAGGTTCCCCAAGCTGCCCTGCGCCCTGTCTCCAAAGAAGCTGGCTGGCACTTGCGCAGGAAGACTTGTGCAAGTGTTCATCTCCAGCTGCAAAGTTCACCCTCCCAGCGATACTCGGCACCCGGGGCACTCTGTACTGGGTAACGCACAGGTCTATTCCTTGTTTCCAGCTTTGGTCCCATGTGCCAGCAGCCCAAGAACTGGCCTCTTTCCTGAGAATTGTTAGAGTCATCATTCGGTATCCCCAGGGAACGTGATCACGAAACCTGATGCAAGTAAAGAGTATTTCCCAAGCCCCACTTCTCTAACACATCAAAGGCAAACATTTCACCTCTATTTATTTCATTAAAATAAAAACCATCTCAAAAGTATTTCCCTTAAATTCACAGCTGCTTCTGGCAGTGTAAGCCTGCTACCATCAGCGAAGGACTGGAGTCCATCTGTAAAAACATTCAAAGAACACAAGGAGAGGCTGCAGCACTGACTCGTCAGTACAAGATTCTCCGACCCCTCTCCCACACCACCATCAATAAGTCCAGGTGCAGAGGGGTGCAAACTGGATGTGACCACCGTTCATTAGACCTGTTTACAGGTGGAGCAGCTTCTGTCACCTCCACAGAGAACAAGAGACCAGGGGAGTGTTGGCAGAACAGCTCTATCTGCCCGTGGCGAGGCACCAAGCACACCTTGGCATGGAGGAAGCGGTACTGACTGGGGGCCAAACCCTAGACTTACCTTAGTGCAAAACTATTGCCAGCGCTTTCCCCTGATTCAAGACAGGCAAAAACCAGCTCGCACTGGTCTGGGGGCCACTACCTGCCCTTTCCTTTGGTGCTAGCTGCCCTAGCAATTCAGAGTTCATGTTCTGGAGGAAAAAAATACCAGATTGCTTAGAGAATACAGGCTCTTCATGGAGGCACAGGCAAGGATGGCCCTCTGCCCTGCTCTGGTGAGACCCCCCAGGAGTCCTGCGTCCAGCTCTGGAGCCCTCAGCACAGGAGAGACCTGGAGCTGTCGGAGCGGGGCAGAGGAGGCCCCAGCAATGATCCGAGGGCTGGAACCCCTCTGCTGGGAGGAAAGGCTGGGAGAGCTGGGGCTGCTCAGCCTGGGGAAGAGAAGGCTGCGGGGTTACTGCAGCCTGCCAGTGCCTGAAGGGGCCTGCGAGATAGCTGGGGAGGGGCTGTGACAAGGGCATGGAGTGATAGGACAAGGGGTGATGGCTTTACGCTGACAGAGGGGAGGTTTACACTGGATCTAAGGAAGAAATTCTTCCCCATGAGGGTGGTGTGGCCCCTGGCCCAGGATGCCCAGAGAAGCTGTGGCTGCCCCCCTCCCCGGCAGTGCTCAAGGCCAGGCTGGATGGGGCTGGGAGCAATCTGGGCTGGTGGAAGGGGTCCCTGCCCAGGGTGGGGGGCTGAAACCAGATGCTCTGTAAGGTCCCTTCTGACCCAGACGGTTCTGGGATTCTGTGCTCGGCCCCTCTCCCACTTGACACTCCCGGGTTGTGCAAGCGAGCCTGTGCTCAGGAAGCAGAGGGCAGGAGCATTTGTCATTGCACTGCAGACCAGGTGTCTTTCCCCAGGGCACGCACCAAGCACTCCTGAATCCTTCTCACCCACATTGTGGTGATTTCTCCTCTGCCCACGCCACGCCTCAACTGGATGAAAGCAAGTTCATCCCAAGTTCCTGAAAGCTATTGGACAACTGCAGCTGAAACCCACCGCCCTGACCCCAGGAGAAGCGTGCCGGGGGTTTCCCCTCGCTCCACCAGCTCAGTGCCAGGCATGGGGATTCCGGCAGCTCGCCTCTCATCTTGTCTGATGCTCAAAGCAATGAGAGAAGCCGTGGTCCTAAACATTACGTGGCCTCAAGCTGTGTCAGGGGAGGTTCAAATCGGATGTTAGGGAAAATTTCTGTACTGAAAGAGCGGTCAGGCACTGGACCAGGCTGCCCAGGGCAGTGGGGGAGTCCCCATCCCTGGAGGGGTTCAAAAACCATGTAGATGTGGCACTTGGGGACATGGTTTAGCAGCCATGGTGGTGCTGGGGTGACAGTTGGACTTGATGATCTTAGAGGTCCTTTCCAACCTTAGTGATTTTGCGATTCTGTGATAAACCGTGGTGTTGTGCCAGAACTCTGGCACGGCTGCAGAGGGAGGGACACTGTGAAGCCCGATTCCAGGCTCTGCCCTTGAACGCACCTCCCTGCTGCACTCACGTTTCCCACGATCTCAAAGCAGGTTTAAAAAGCTACATTAAAAACAAACAAACAAACAAACAAAAATGCCACTATTTTTTCTTCTCCGCACAGGTTTTGCAGTTAATGACTCCTCCAATGCCCTGTCAGAGCATGTAACTGTTACCACAGTGCTACACGGGCTCACGTCTCTGAGGCTGTAAGCTTCATGTGACACTCAGACTTGCAAGATTACAATACAAAAAAAAAATGTAACAATTTCAGAATCATATTATTTTAGCGCAAAGATTTAAGACAGTTTTAAATAACAAGTCAAAGTAGTGGAAGATGCTTAAAAAAGAGACACTTGTGGACTCACACAAACAGAAGTGCAGTATCCTAAGTACTAGAAATACCAAAAACCCTCAAAATTATTTCCCCCCTTCTTCCCACCCAGAAACATCTCTGTTGCCACTCTCCCCAACCAAAACCAAGTCCAAACCAACCCTGGAATTTGACTGAATTTATGTGGAGGTCTAGGGCGAAGGAATGCGTTGCGCAGGAGTGTTGGTGACAACCGAACAGCAATAAGGGAGCCCCGTGAGGGCAAACTGCTCGATGGGACTTCACGTTCTGTACTGTGCTAGATTATTCAGCTCAACTCTTGGGGGGGGGGCGGAAGTAGTTAAAACTAATTAAAGAGAAACTCGTGCTCTTACTATGGGTCTTCCGTTGCTTTCCCACTTGCAGGTATAATATATGATAGAACTATTTTTGCAATGGATATTAAAAAAAACAAACCCTCTAGGTTTGAAGTCTTTGCCCACCCTGGTTAAACACACACGACAGGTTCTCAAAGCTGTCAGGCCAAAGCAGGATCTTGTGACCCACCTGTAAAAGCAGTTCCTCCTCACATGCTGCCCGGCTGGCCACAGAGAAATCAGAAGATATTTTTGTAGCTACAAAGAAATTTATTTGGGAATGAGACTTTTCACTACTAGACGCCAGACTCTAAGCTGGCTCTCGGGATCTAAATCACACTTTTCTTTGGACAATAAATTTCAAGTCGCACTTACTGTCCTATTTTTCAAAATGGAATGATGATGATGACAAAAAAAAATAAACAAAAACTATTACCTAAATGTGTTAGTTTCAGCTGAAGCCATCTTCCATCAGAAACCATAGGATCTGATACAACGAAGTTCTCCCTAGGGATGTTTATGAGTAGCTCAGTGCTTTGTATACTAGTACTGCCGTATTTCGTCTTGTATCAAAAAAAAAAAAAGAAGTTTAACTGCATGTGCAGCCTCAGCTCCCAAACCACTGCCACATGCTTCACTGCTCACCCAGAGTCAGCCTCTCTTCCCTTGGGAAAAAAAACCCAAAAATAATCAACCCCCCCGAAGCAAAACATCACCAATGCCACGCTGGTTCATGAGGAGCAAGTTCCTCCTGAGGGCTGACGGTGGGCCGGGGTTACTCCTTGGCGTCCTGCTCCTCTCCCTCCTGGGCACCATCCTCACTGGCCTCCTTCTCTTCTTTGCTGCGCTTGTTCTTTTTGTGCTTGTGACGCCGGTGACTCTCCCCCTCCTCGCTCTCGTGCTGCTTGCTGTGGCGGGGAAGAAAGGGGAGAAGAAAGTTACATCAGAGCCTGCATCAGCGCAGGAGAGACCCACACACACCGACTCTACGGCACGCGCGGGGATGGAGCGCTTTGGTCTAGAATAAACAGGAGACCGATGAGAAGCGCTGAGGGCATCACGGTGCCATGGCAAGGCTTCCCCATGTTCGTTCGGGACCATTGGCCATCACATGGGGCTGAACCAAGCGCAGGTTGCAGAAGCCGCTGGAGGTGGCTGCTTTACACCAGCTGCTGCGTCAGCACACGGCCTCGGCACGCAGCACGCTGGATGGACCGCTGTCAGGATGCAACATCTCTCTGTCCTTCCCACTCCTAAGGGAGCTCTGGCACATCTCAAGCTTCAATGTGAAGCACTGAGGCTGCCGAGAGAAGGAAGAGTCCTAAATCAGAGAGGTGCTTGAAACTGCCACTGTTCTGAACATCTTGGGGAAAACCCTGGACTAGGGGCAAGACAGGGATCAGCGTAACTAGAGAACCGTGGGTTTCCTAATGGGAGGCAGAGCCTGCTCCTACCTCTGCTTACACCTAAACGACCTGGCACTTCGCTAGCTTTGTGCTGTACAAGTCCTCTATCTCCTCACCCAGCCTGGTTCCCGGACGCAGGCGGATAGCCGACCGCAGCCGGCTGCTCCGCGTACCCGCAGCGTGCCGGACGCAACCCGCGCACTCTGAGACCACCCTCTGACTCCCGGCAGGGAAGGTGGGAGCTCTGGTTTTGCCCGCTCTGGTTCTTGGCCCCTCCTGGGAGGAGATTTTCTGTAACTGGCTGAACCACTGAAGCCCTGGCTGAAAAGCTCCTGGCTTCAAATAATTTTCTGACTTGTCTAATAGTCATTAAAGGGGGGAAAAAAAGAAGAAAAAGAAAAGGCTGCTGCTTCTCCTCAGCACCCCTTGAGCCACCCTGCAGACAGCAATGTGGCAGTGGTTTGTGCTTGAACAATGTGACTGTCCTTTATACTTAAACCAGCGTCAGTGATTTCCTTCAGACTGGTCAATTTGAAGTAAACTGGAAACTACAGCGAAACCCTTTCATCTTCCTCCAAAGGCCTTCAGCAGGCTCAAACCTCAAAGTGCCTCAAGCAGGGACTCCGATATGCACTCAAGTGGCCTTCGACAAAAAGTCTTCCTCTGTTTGCTTTAGGTAACAAACACTTCCCATCCCACCACTCCGAGCAAGACAGAGCACCGGCGCGTGGTTTAAGGAGCAGAGGAACAGGCGCCTCATGCAGCAGCCCAGCCCTGCAAACGCAGCTCTCGAGCAGATTCTGACACTGCTTTGGTGAATTCCAGCCTGTTCGTGCAGCCAGGTGTCAAACGCTAGATTTCAACTCTGAGTAGAGGAAGCCAAGAAATAACCCTTAAAGCTATCGGCTTGTTAGTCCAGTATCAGCTCAGCTTCCATCTGTTTCGTATTCGATTCTGATTATGGTCCTGGCCTTTCCTCACATCACTTTGTTTCCAACCCTTCAGCAATCAGTCCTTGAAAACTTAACTCACCTCCTTAAGGACAAGAACAGCCTTTCGCCTCCAGTCACTATGTAGGAGATTCTTTGATACTAATTTCAAAGTAAGAGTAATTATCTACAGAGCTGACGTGAATTTCATCTAAAGGAAGGAAGCTGAAGCACCAAAAAGAGAGAGCAAGTCTGCTCACGTCATTGCCAGGATGTAAACTGACACAGCAACGGAGCCTTGCCTCAGACCAGAGACCAGACCTGCTGCTTTGCTAGAAGAATGCTCTCACAGGAAGATATCTGTTGCAAATACATTTTCTCCAGAAAAGCTGGGATTTAAGGACATCCTGCTCTGCTCCAGAAGCGCTTCACCTCTGTCCAGAGCATCATCAGTCTCCCTACCAGAAGCACTGGGCACGGAGCTCTGATCACCCGGTGCTCAACCTCCTGCTCCAAGAGGAAAATTCAGACTACGGGCTGAAGAAAGCTCGCCTCTTCTGTGCAAGAACACCCAATACCAAAACCTGACGCTTCTGTTCCAGTTTTGCATTTTACTTTGTGTGTACTTTCTCAACAGTGGGAGTCAGGCCATGCTGATGTGGTGTTTAGCACAGGTTAACCCCTACTTTGTCAGTGCTGCAGTTCTGTCGGCAGCGATTCGACATCCTGCCAGCTGCCTTCCTGAGAACTTACGAACACCAAGGACTCTGCTCCCTATTACGAATTCCGCCTCCTGCCCAGGTACGTGCCCGAGAGCGCTTCCTCTGCCTGGGCATCATGTCTCAGGACATCAGCAGGTCACAAGAAGCCAGTACAACCCAGGGCGACAGTTCACTGTGAGAGCACCAAGCTTCTTGTCTGCAGCTAAGGTGCATTCCCATCGCCAGCCCAGCTCAGCCCCAGACAGCTCGTACCGTCTCGAAGACTTATGCTTGCTGCTCTCCTCTTTGTCTCGGTGCCTGCGCTCTCGGTGACGATCCTCTCGCTCCCTGCTGCGGTCTCGGCTCCGGCGGTAGTCGCGCTCGAAGTCATAGCTGCGCTCTCGGCTGTAGTAGCGGTATCGTTCATCATCACTGAAGAAGAGAAAGGAGAAGTGAGGCAGAGGAACAGACCACTCATGGACCTGAGAGACAGGAGCCGTGTTTACAGGACTGCAGAGCCCCATTCTCACCAACAAAACCTGCCACCTCTTCCTCTACCAACAGGCTGAGGTATGCGCGATGCTCCTGAAAAAACCCGTAACAATAAGCTGCTGCTGCTTAGGGGACCCAGGGCTGCAACCCACTCCCAGTTTCTAACCACACCGAAATAACTTTCTCTACTTGCCTCTTACACAGCCCATAAGCTCCAACAGTAGGATATCGTGGCTTTCTCCTGGCCGCTCAAGGAAAAGGATTTACAAAATTTATTCTCTGGATTTGCCAAGGGAGTACCTCAGCAGCAGGCATGTGGCCACATCTCAGGGCTTTTGCCCTCACAATCCTTCTGGAATATGTCCACGACACCCAGCTACCTTGTTCAGAAACAACAGAAACACGCTCCTCTTATCACTCTGCCTCCCCTGCTGCTGGATGTTACCTCGCAACACTGTTCTCCCTGGCAACCTGTAATAGTTCTGTGCACATTAGACCAAGTGACTGCTTTCTTCCCCATGAGTTCAAAAGCTCAAACTGTGAATACAGCTGACATGGTGCTTCTGCCTAAACCTAACGCTCTGCTCGAGGCTCCTCATTCAGCCCACATACAGGAGCAGCCATGATGTACCCCAAATTTAGATAAATCCCACGCTCCCCTTCTCTCTACATCTCACAGGCCCTAGTCAACTTCGGAAAACCAAAATCTAAATGTTTAACAAGTCCCACTGTGGGAAACAATACTCAGACTCTGAGAGAAAGGAAGTCTGAAACATCGGTCTAAGACCCATGGAAACAAGGCAGGCAAATAAATGTCCAATATCAACCATCTGCGAGTGCTCTGAAGGACTCCACTGAGCGTGGCTACGTGCCCTGCTTTGGCCAGGGCAATCTCAGAGGTCAGCGTGCTTGAAAGCGCTCAGAAATGCTAACAATGCGCTCAGGAGTGCCGATCACAGGACCTGGCCGCAGCACGAAGCTGCTCAGGACACGTGGGAGTCCGAGCTCTTCAAACTGCAGCAAGTTTGTCTTCTGCTCTGTTCCTCCCCCTTCCACCCACAAGCTTGTAAGGGAAGAAAAAAAGGCGGGGAGAGGAAAAACCCAAAAGGTCAGGAAAACGTTGCCCTGTTTGCTCAGCCTCTGGGCCGGGAAGTTCCCCGGCAGGCAGCACCCCTCTGCCAGGAATGTGCATTCTGATCGTGTTTTGAGTGACTACTGGTATTTCTGAGCCTAAAGCCTACAAAACACTGACGCTGCCTGTGACAGAACAAAAAAAGTGATGGGTTTAGGAAAAGCCTTTGCAGCTTGGCCTTCACTGCAGCTCTCTAGATCAACACTGGGAGGCCGAAAGCCTCCTTTCCCAGTGCTCCCAGCATTGCTGTTCCCCGAGATCACATCTGTTCCCACCAAGGTGGCTGTCTCGCAGGAACGCCCGCTGAAGGGTTTCCACTTCACGGCTGACTCCTGGTGACTCCCTGCCCTGGAAGCCTCTACAGGAGAGCTCAGCAAAGCACGGGTGGTTTTTCCTTTGATCTGACAGTTGCATTCAGAAGACAAGAAGCAGCAGCTTCTATGGCCAATGTTTCACACTGAGCTGTGAAATACCTAGCAAACTGAGGGGCCATTTCCTTTACTGGCCTCAAGGTACAGGTGGGAGAGCAAATGTAACTGGTTCTGCTGGATTTAAACGAAAAAACAGACACAGGGCATCAGCCAGTGACATCGGCTCCTAGCTTGTCCTCTGCTTACTGATCCAAAAGGCCTCTTCCCCAGACACATCAGCAAATTCAAACGGTGTAATCTAGAATCCCATCCCCTGACCAAAGACCTTGCGCTCCAGGGCAATGCCAGAGCTCCCCACGGGGTAGCTGTGAGCAGAAGCTGCCAAAACCAGCACTCGCTTGTGGTATTCACCAGTGTTGGAGTACTCACTTGTTGTATTCACTAGTGGTCGGAGTGCGGTCTCGGTCTCGCTCCCTCTCCCGTTCCCGCTCGCGCTCCCGCTCCCTTTCGCGCCTTGAGCCTGAGTACTCCCAATGGCTGCTGCTGGAACTGCTTGTGCCTTTGTCCACCGTCGTCACCCAGGGCGTGTGGGACGTGGAGATGGGTGGGTAGCTAATGAAACCTGAATCTGCAGCGAGAGAGCAGAATCCTTGTTCATCTGCAGCGTGAGCAGCATCCTCTCTGTCCCTCCCTCTCCAAAGACACCCTCTGGACATGCAGCTGGATCCAAGGAGACGACGACGACGGCCCAGCTCCCTCCTGTCCTCGCTCTCCCTGTTTACTTTCAGCATTTTGCTATAAACACGTGAACACCTTTTCCCCGAGGAAGATGCAAATAAGACCAGAAATTTACAGACATTGCTGAAAAATCTCCCCAGCCCCCTACACGGCACATTTCCACAACGGCTACGCACTCCCCCAGCTCTTGCTCTCTACAGGTCCTGCTATACAGGGCATGCTGTCAGGTCTCCACTCCACCCCTCCCGGACATCCTGGCTTCGGTGGCAGAGGTGCCTGCGATGCCGAGGCTCCTCTCTCCTGCGGCCGAACCAGCTGAGTTTAGCTAACCCTGGGCTCCCGGCCAGCCCTACAAGGTCTCACTTCTCACCAGGTACCTCCTCGCCTACGGCGGCGACTGGGAGGGCCAGGTTAACGAAGGATATCACCTGACGAGCCCAGAGCCACCAGCACTTCCCCCTCCAGACGTTGCCCTGCTGGGGCCTGCTCAGCTGGCCCTGCGAGGTCTCATTGTCCAGCAGTGCCGACTGCTGAAAAGCTGCACACGCGGCAGCTCCCGAGGCTCCTGCTTAGCAGGAAGGCCTCATGTGCCCACTCTTGCAGCCACCTCCCGCAGAGGAGACGGCACGGCGTGCCGCGATCCCGTCTGCTCAGCGCAGCGAGGAGGTGCCGCTCCAAGCGTTGGTCACTAAGGAAATCGGTGAGAACACGGGCACTGCCGCCCCGGCTGCAACAGGGAAGGAAATCTGCTGCAGTTCTGGCACTGCCTCTTCCACGACGGAGCAAAAGGAGACCGATGCCTGCAGCGCCTGTAGACAGGGACGATGATAGTTGGGGCAGAGGGCGTTCAGAAGCTCAGGGAGGAGAAGCGAAGCTGATGGCTGTGCTTGTCCCCCACAGTAGGGCAAAAGGACAAGAGTGTGGGCGAGTGTGCGCAAGCCAGTGTGCAAACAAGCACAAGAATGTACTGCTGAAGCACACGGGAAGCTCCTCTGTTGCTGGGTATCTGCACTGAAATCAGGGATATGAGGCTTAGCGCTCAGCGACAAAGTGTTCGCCACTGCTGCAAGCCATTCAGCTTTCAGGAGGCTCCAGGGCGCACTCAGACTCAGCATGTGCGTCTGGTGATGGGGACGGCCTGGGGCACAAGCAAGACCCCAAAGTTAAAGCAGGCACGATGTCATCAGCTTCAGAAAAGCCTGAGCTACCAGAGGTGTAAGCAGTTCGACTGTTCGTTACCCTCAGTGCTCACCTGCAGAGTTGTAGCCGAACGGAGGAGGCTGCCTGTTATTGTAGCTGGCTGGCTGGCTTTGGAGAGAGAGAAAAGGACCCACGTTACTGGCAGAGCAGCGAGCCCTTGCAGGTATGTCTGCGCCGCACGCTCACCCAACTGTCTCTGAAGCCCTGTGGACCATCCTGACCGGAAACCCAGGGTTTCAGTGAATCTTCTTCGCCGGCTGGGCCACCCCTCCCTGGCAGTGTCCAAGGCCAGGCTGGATGGAGCTCTGAGCAACCTGGGCTGGTGGGAGATGTCCCTGCTCATGGCAGGGGGGCTGGAACCAGACGATCTTTAAGGTCCCTTCCAACCCAAACCATTCTAGGATTCTATAAATGCACATGGTGCAGCTGCTTCGCCACAGCTTCTGAAGCTGCTGCAACTCAACTGCTTGCCCTGCTTTACCCCTCCTTCTGTAAATCGGGCAGGCTTCCTGGGAAGTCACCCGTGCTTACAAAGTACCTGCAGAATCTCTACACAAAACATCTGCAGTACCATAACACGCTATCAACTACTCTGCACTAGACCTAAGCACAGGCCTAGATTTTATTGACTCCCTCCTGTGTCGTGAACACAATAAATCAAGGTAAATGCACAGAGGACTCCCTATGGACTCTGCTCTCGCCCCCCACCCCAACCCACAACCAGACTGAGAGCTGCCAGTGCTGATTTTAGGACTGTCCTCCTCCCTTCCCCACCACGGAGGAGTGGTACCAACGGCTCAGCCCAGCTGTGGTCTTACCCGTCCAAGGTGGGAATGAGGAGCGCTGGTGGTGGTGCCAGAGGCGGCGGGAACAACCCTAGACACAGAAGCGCAAGTCATCACAAAGATCTCACCGCTTGCCATGAGGGAACAACACTTCGTTGCTGTTTGCAGTTAAAAGCAGTTAAAGCATCTTTTTTACTCTAAACAAGGCCCTGTTTGTAATGGAATCATTTTCCTTCAGAGTTCTATCTCCTACCAAAAATTAAAACCCAACAGCTATGTTAGTTCTATAGGGGTATGGAAAGAAAAAGAAAGGAAGAACTACTGTCTGTTTTGGCTTATTCATCTTAAACATAAGATTCATTAAGAAGCAAACATTAACCCTTACAGTCCTGTGGAAGACGGAAAAGCCTGGTTCTTGGGTTGCAGACACGCTGCAACTGCAGCAAAGACATTCTGCAGACACTCGGAGTGAAGCCAGCAGCTCCAGGTTCCTTTGGAAGTCAATGGAGACTGAGTTGGCACAGCCAGTGAAACCGTGGGACAACTCCTCACCTCTTACAGTGAACACCTAAAGCGGGGTGGGAGAACCCTGCCCTAGAAGCATCTCCCTGCAAGAAGAGGTAGCACCTGACGTCTCCAGCTCAGCTAGTGGAGCTCTACGCTGCAAACGTGCTGCGGGACACGTCTCACTCTTCGATGCTTTCCCCCCCCCGCCTCCTTTTTCTAAGACCTTCCAATAAAATGCCATACCTTGAGCATTTCAATCACACTTGCTCACCAAGCGCAAGTCCTCCCAAGTATGACTGTTACAAGCACCTAACGCTAATGGTGGTGGATCATCGTCACCACCATCATTAGCAGACAATCTCCCTCATCTCCCTTTCCAACCCAGTTACCTAAGTTCTTTGCAACAGCCTGGTCATTTTGTCCACCTCGCTCCTCACAAACAACTGAAATCTAAATGCGCTTGCCTAGCAACTGGGCACTGCAGTGTCTACAGTCAAGACCAGTTTGCATTCAGTTTCACTACGATACAGTCGTCCTAAATCCCAGCTTGCTATGAGCAGGTTCCTCCTAGTACAACAATGAAAACCAGCTCTGCAATGTTACTGTACATTGAGAGGAGCATGAAAAGCCGCATTTTACCAAAAGCGGCAATTTTCTCAGTTTGAGGGACAGCCCAGCTGGTGTGGGTTTTCCACATTTCCATGTGGGAAGCCCAGGGCAGAGCCTGAACCCAAAAGCTGCAACTCCAGTCCAACACGTCTGAGACGTAGTGAGGACAAGCACACGAAGTCCAAGGTGCTCTGGGTGCAGGCCTTTCCCAAGTACCCGACTCAAGCACGCAGTACAACGCAGAGGCAGTGGCCCGACTGCACGGCCGCGGTCACCGCCAGCCTTGGATTTTCAGATGTACAGCATCCGCTCAGAACTATCGCTCCAAACACTCTGCGACACAAACAGCTGCATTTGTTTTCCCTGGACTAGGCAAAGATTTCCAGTAGAATAAAAAAAAATTATAAAGCTAGAGGAAGCTCAGTTTTATAGTAGCTCTGAATTAGTGGGGTTCTTCACTTAGGCACAAGATTGGTTGTTACATCTCTATTAGTATTCCCCATCCCTGCCGCACACCAGGCAGCAAAGGCTTCTGATGGCAATGGCATTTGTTCTGCTCAGTCTCACACCCCGAACTCCTACACATAGCACCCATTTGTCACTCAGACTTTTGCTGTGCAAATGCCCTGAGCAGAACTAAACCACTTCAGATTTAACTCAGTGGCTTTTGCCATCTGAAGTTCTCCGTTTCACTTTCCAGATTGCTCGTCAGAGACAAAGAAGACAGAAGCCCTACAGGTTGTTATCTAGGTCCAGAATGTAAGATAAGCAGCTGGAGTTCAGCGCTGCTTTGGAGTTTATGAGCCTTAAATTCACCGTGCTCTAAAACGGGTCTTGGTGTTGTCCTGTCTCGTGTTACTTAATCCCAGTGCTCGGCCAAGGCCATCTGTGCGCTCAGAATCACTGCCGTTACTGAGAGCAGCGAACACCTACCTGGAATAGGACCGGGTGGTGGCAGACCTATGGAAATAAAGAAGCAAAGCAAGTGAGGACAGCAGGGAAAGCATGTCATCTCTGTACCTCAAGCTAAACCTAAAAGCACACTTTTGACTAAATTTCACACAGCTGAGCAAACAGAGCAGCAGAAAAAAAAACCCAAGGCAGTAACTAGCCTACAGACTACATCATTTTCCTAAATGAGCATCTCTTTACCTTTACATTATAATTTTAAATGTTGCTGGAGAACTCCTTTTTCCAGGTGTCAACACACAAACAATTGATTTGGCCTTAGAACAACTGAAGGAGCTGGAGAGGGGAACCTGCTGCAGATGCCAGCGCATCCTTTTGCTTGTTTGTTCTTGGTTGGTTTTTGTTAAACTTTGTTTTAAAAAAGTCAGTCATGACTGCATAGTGAAGTCAGACACCGTGGTCAACAACCAAAACAATGAGTGAACAATTTATCTTGATTTTGCCAATCGTTCTAATGAAAGCCAGTAGGAAAAGCTACCATGGTCCACCAGCCAGTAATAATCCTCCTCAGGTTAAAAGCCTTGACTGTATTTTTTATTCAGTATCTCCTGCATGTGGAGCCAGTGCAAAAATGCAGGAGTTACTGTGTGATGTGCTCCTGGTGACTTCTCAGCAGGACCAGGGAAAACCCGAGCGCGGCCTTCGCTTCCGCCTTGATGCTCTACTGAAGCCACAAGCACCAGGCACAGACCTGACTCAGGCTGGGTCTGGAGACGTGCAGACTCAGCAGGGCGTGAAGGCAGCAGAATGTGTCTTAGGCCACGGCCAGCACGTCTGTAAGCTGGCACTGCAAAGGGTACGCAGAAAACCGACCCCATGGCCCCTGGAAAACGCTGCAGAAGTACGCACATGTGCCCTTTTCAGTTGCAGAGCTCTTTGTTCTCTCCACCAGTATTGCCCTGTTTTGCCTTGTCCCCAGAAAGAGTACTCCTGGCCTCCTTGTTGCAGATGCTTTAAGAAACGTTGTGGAAACTGAGTTATGACGTGCCCAGGAGACAGTCAAACTGTTCCTCAACACGGTGCTCAAGACAACAAAGTAAAAAAAATTGGAAATGCTGCCCCCGCTATCTCAGTCGGTTTCAGGGCTCGGTCTGTAACTGCAGAGGAAAAGGGCACTCCTGCAGATGCAGGACTCATCTCGACAGCATCTTCTTGAGTCGCAGGTGCTCCCAGCACCACACAAACCCAGCTGGTTATCGATAAGAGCACACAAACTTGCCAATGCTGAGGACTGACCCCACCCAACGGGCCAGAAACCCACAGTAAAGGCCTCATTTATATCATTTATATTTTGTCTTTAAAATGAAGCACTGCTCTAATGTCTGCACTGGACGCTAGACTCTTCTAGGAGCAGTAAGAATCATCCTGCACTGGCAGCTGGTACAATGAAACGCGCAGAGAATGACACAAATCTTGGTATTTCAAGGCATAAACCAACCAAGAACTGACCTGGATTGGGAGGAAAACTGTTTGTTAGAGTTGCTGTCGCAGACCTGCCAATTCCAGCATCACCCTCAAAACATTTGGATTCAGAGCCAGACAGGCTCCTGAACTAGACAGCCTGCTGATCTGACACAGGATAGCAACTCTGCGTCCTCTGGTCCACAGATAAAAACAGGAACTCATTTCTTTGGCTCAATAAAGCAAATGGATCGGCAGCACCCAAAGGCTCTCTCATGGAGACAAAGCCTCGAGTTTTCTCCAAGGAACAGCTGCCATTTCTGAAGCATTCGGGCAAACGTCACACAGGCTGATGGAGACACTGAACAAAGACTGGCCAGGTCTCAGGACCTGTTACCTGACTGCTCGACTGTCCCACCGCATTTAACGAGTCAACCTTCTTCCAAGCCTTGGACATCCTAACTCGCAGCCTCGGACTGCCATGTATCACCATGTGACCACCTACCTGGAGGATGCAGGGGAGGTGGAACAGAAGTAACTGGTGGAGGAGGGTGGAGGAAGTGTGGTGGAGGTGGCCCAGCGAGCGGGGGAGGCGGTGGGCCTGCTGGTGGTGCAAACGGCTGTTGCTGAGGTGGCTGTTGGGGCTGTGATGGCTGCTGGGGCTGCTGGGGGGGCTGTGGCTTACTTCCGTGGTCTCCAAGGACCTTAGAAGGCAGAGGAACAAGAAGAGAGCATTTCAATCTCTTTGCTCCTGCGGCTAGGACCTCGCTGTGTCAGCAGAAAGGCAGCGTGTCACCAAAACAGGCAGCGTGGTGGCACCTGGACAGAGCAGGCTATGCTATACCCAGGGGGTAGTCTTTTGGGGAGAACAGGAAGGTTGCTCAAAGCAACCAACAGCTTCTCTTAGGCAGAGCAGCAGCGAGACTAGATCGCAGCTGTACAGACAACTGTGCAAGACAGCTGACATTTCAGTGTTACGAACACATTTTGCTCACGGGAACTACCACCGACGCAGAATTCAGACTCAAAGCTGCCATATTTGGGGGTGACACAGTAGTGCTTCCTCTTTTTTTTTTTAATTTCAAACCCAATTTGTCTTTCCTGAGGGCAGCAGAAGGCCAAATTCTGCTCTAGATTGCACCCACATAGGTCAAAGGAAGTCCAGGCTCACGTCTGCCTGACAAAAGCAGATCACATACCCACTGCTGCTGAAGGAACGCTCGGCATGCGGAGATACCAGAACGACCTGGAAATACAGGTACCCATGCTCGTAAGCGGGCGGAACAGCAGCCATTTCCCAGCAAACTCTTTCTCTCGGACAACTCTTTTTTTGGGCCATTGTTGGCAAAATTTGGAAAACTGACCACTAACAAGAATAAACAGAGCATAAAACCACGTGTGAAAACAAACTCAGGAACTGGTGTCTACACAGGGGAAAGGTTCCACCTTTGGGGTTTTTTGGGTGAGTTCGGAGTGGGTGGTAGGAGGACGGTGGTTAAGAGAAGAGTTTTCAGCACATGGTCCTCAAACCTTACCCATAGCCCCTTCCCACCAGAACATTATGGTCATACGCTGGACACGCAAGATCAGAACCGAGTCCAGTTTTAACCCCCAACTTCTATTTCTTACAAAGGACAAGACCCAGCAACACAGGCCTGCCCGAAGTCTGAAGCGTGGGCTGCATCTAGCGATGCCTAGACTAAATGTTACTTCAAAGCAAAAAGCAACGCAAGCCCCAAGTGAAAGTCCTCCACTGCAGAACTGGAGATTCCAACTCGACCTAAGAGCCTCCCAGCTACGTGCCCCGAGGAATACTTTGGGGGAGCTGATGAGAAAAGGAACTTGGGCCGATCATTCAGATGGGAAGGTTCATCTTTAAGGGACAGTCCCTAGCTCCTAGCAAGGTAAAGCTTTTAACGCAGAAGCGAACTCAACCTGCAGCAGGGAACGACGCACACGCCTTGACAGGGCTGCTCTATTGCCTGCTGCTCTGCAGACAGACACAGTGACACGGGAGGTCAGGAATGCACCGGCATCAGCTCTGCGTTCACCGGAGGTGCAATAAAACCGGCAATTTGTCGAGACGGCGCAAAACATTTACCTGAATTGGGTTTTCCTCAGAGGCATGCTTATCCCGACGTCTTCCTTCGACTCTCCTAATTGTGCCTGCCTGGCCACCGATGACATCAATTGTCCCACCCAGCTTCCTGGTACAAAGCAGACGGATCTCGTTAGGCTCACAGACATGAGGAGCGGTTTTCCCCACCATTAGACAGACTTCCCTCGTACGTTCTTTTCCACCAGGGAAAAGTCTCTAGAGGCAGCATTCAGGTTCAGAGCTGAAATCCTGTACTCACTCTCCACATCCAAATAATCGTTCCCAGATCAGGCTCAGAGAAAGTGGAGAATATTCACCAGAAGAAGCCTTCAATGTTATCAGCCCAGATTTCTCCTACTTTCTGTCCAGTCTTCCAAGTGTTGCCAATATCACTGAAGTTATTCACAAATCAGATTCTCAGACACTTTCTAGCCCACTTCCCTGGCATCTACTCTGTTTCTATGAAAGTTTTTGCCACTGCTTTCAATGAAATCAAGGCCAGATCCTTGAAGGGAAATATATTCAGCTAGCCAAGAAACACTGCTGTCTATGCACCAGTGGAGATCAGTCCCAGAACCTACAATCTTCCATGTTCTTCTGTCTCCATCCCCAGGTCATTCTTAGGGGAAGAACATTTTTATAGGAGCTCGTTGTAAGGTCATCACAAGTCAAGGTTTGTGAGAGAGAGAAGCACCCGCAACTGAAGTTTAAGAATCCCTCACCCTGTATTCATACAACAGTTGATTTATGTAAGTACAGCCTCAGATACGTTTTCCTGCAGTTAGGACGGAAAAACGTCAGCACTTTTCCAAGTTAGACTGCAGAATTTTCTATCTCAGTAGGAAATTTACACAAAGTGGATATAAAAACGCGGGCTAGTTGGCAAGATCAAGTTCCCTCACTGAAATGTGCCCACTTTGTTTAAGAAAAAAATAATTCAAAACAACAAACAACTCGTGGCTAAGCCCATGGTTTTGACGCTGCTGCGGTGTATGAAGATACTCTTTCTGCTGCAGGAATAGAACCTCGAGTGTCAGTCCTTTCAAAACCAGACCGCAAGTTAAAATGGGCAAACCCACTGTATCGTTACCACAGCACCAGCTGATTTTGCAGCGGTGTAAATTTTCAAAACTGTCCCAAGATGCACGTAACAGCTGGAAACAAAGCTGGCTGATCCGATGGCGCCAGGACAGGGCACAGAAACCCCAGCACAGCGCTCAAACGCCAACAGACCAGGGAGAGCTTTAAAGCTTATACCCGAAGCATGGTCAGCTCTCTCCTCAAAGTGGAAAGTTGGAATGCAAGACGGACTTCGGCAGGACAGGCGTGCCAAAGGTGAAACGTGAATAAAGAAACACCCAGATTCCAAAGCTCTGGCTCTTCTGGTTTCACAAAGCTTTGCTTTTCTGAAGCTTTTGATAAAGCAACCATCAATCTCCTAAGGTCAAAGTGGTTTTCCCAGCAGAAGCTGCCAATCAAAACGACTCCTTAATTGTTTTGCTTTGTCCAGCCTTGTGGATCCTCTCTCTCATTGGAGAGAAGAACTAATCAGCAGGCAGCAAGCAGCATCGCATCCTGGTTCAGAAACCAAGAGCTTCTCTTAGCAGCTGCCAAACACGTAATCCACTTCCACTGAAGAAGGCAAAGATTAACATCGTGGGAGTAAGAATAAGCCAAGCAAGCACAAGCAGCCAGCAATGGAAGCCCTCAAAGGTACATGCCTGTTTGTTTCTACTCCCAGAGACGTGTCCCTTCCGCTGGGACGCAGGTTTCCCCCCCTGGGCAGCACTACATGAGGATACCACCAAGGAGAGGCAAACGGGTAGGTCGGGGCTGCACGACCCCCAGGAGAGCACTGCTGAAGGCGACCGTTAGCGAGTGACCACAGCAGCTTCCTGCAGAGTTTAAAAGCTTCTCTGTTTCAAGCTGCAGGAGATTTAGATACAGCCCAGGTGGATCCCAGCCACCCCTGTGAGGGACGCAGTGCCCCCAGGCTTCATGCCGGCATCATCCCTTACCTATTTGGAGGAGGCCCAGCCTTCATGCGTCCTCCCACCAGAGCCAGGAAGTCTGTTTTGAATTCTGTTTTGATGATGTTGTTTTCCACTTCTTTTTCAGCATTTCCTGTTCTTCCTTGCTGAACCTATAGAAGACAACACACAGGTTTAACGCCCTCACTTTCAACTAAACGTAGCAGCAGAGATTAACTAACCCTCAGCAAAGGAAAAGGGCTCCCTGGAGGAACAACCACGGGGCTCTGGCAAACAAGCAACCTGTTCTTCAGTCAAGGCAGCAGACATTTCTGTAAACTAGCTGGCTCTTCCACCCTCAGCCTGCTGTCCACTGTCCCCTGTTGTTAGTCCAAAAGTTTAACAATCTCACATCATTTTTCACGTAGTCCTTAAGCCACAATGGGAAACAGTAACACTTGGGTATTGACTCTTTGGCTGAAGTTCTCATTAACAGCCGCTGGCCACCCGAGGGACTTCTGCAAAGGCTGATGGCCAAAGCAGTCTCCAAACACGAAAGGCAGCCACACAACCGCAACACTCATCAGCAACAAGCGCAACAGCCACGGACGCTCAGCTCCCCTCTCTACCCCCCGCACCCCCACAGGATCTTCCAGCCAAGCCCCCCTCTAGCCAGAGAGCCTCAAAGTCAATGGGAATTCACTCGAGTTTTGCTACTGTAGTGGTTCAAACCTGCCAGGCAGCTGGAACTGTTCGTTCCATAGAGAAAACATTTTTAGCCGAGAGATTTAATCTTTAAAGGTTAAGTTTTTGTGTTTCTCATGACTGAAAGGAACAAAGAACAGTTAGGTGTTAAGGTAACTTCTGTTCTTATACTCTCATCTCTGCAATTACAAAAACAAGTCCCAGTTCTATTGTAGCCCTATGCAGGAGTAACCTCACCTACCGTGATCTTATTTTCAGTGCTGATAGGAGGAGCAGGATCCAGTCCAAGCTGAAGCCGTCGCTGCTTTTCACAATAAGCTTTCCACGTTTCTTCGTTGAATCCGTAATTAAAGTAATCAGAAAGATCAGCACCTGACAAAGGGAGCAGAGGTTAGCACAGGGATTCCTGCAGATTTCTGTTCTCAAATCGTCCTTTAACGGCTTAAATGAAGAGTTAAGAAATATCTAGAGAGCACAGCTTACTCTCTGTTTCGTTCTGCCAGAAAGCTGCTGCGTGCCAGGGCGGAGACGGCTGCATCGCTGGCGGGAGGGGGACGGCAGCCTGACCAGCAGTGGGACCACCTGGCCCACCGAATACGGCACGTCTGCAGGCTGTTAAGAGATGCCTGCAACCACTTACTCACCAACTGGATTTTTTCAGGCTGGTTTCTTGCAATTGTCCAAACGAGCTGAGCGCTGGGGAGAGCACAGGAATGACCGTTCCAGCTACCACCACAAAAACGAGATGGTGCCACAGAACCTTTTTCCTGGCAGAGCTACGCAAACATGTTCCGCTCCTGACCATGACCACCTTTGCTGTTTCGAGAAGAGATCCTGGGACTCGCTCACATCGTGAAACAGGGCTAACGTGGAAGTGTTTTACTGATACATCTCAGACTACACAAGTAATTACAGTTCAGTTGCGATCCTAACTATAGCCTTCCAAGATCGTTATCTTGCTTTGACAGTTTTCTGTGGCATGTGCCAACTTGGCATGAGCACTTCTGAGTAAGAGAGGTGGCCACAAGCTGCTTGCCAAGAAAACGTAGATGCAGAGGCACAAAAGTAGCTGCAATCAACTCCGTAAGGCACACCTCACAGCAGGAAGCGTTACAACGCGTCTCCCGGCTCTGCTGAGGTGTCCCTCAAACATCCCCCTCGCAATGGTGAGACAGGCCAGTTCTAAAACAAGGAGTTGCTAGATGAGGGTGAAAGCAAAACACTCTGGCCATGCTGAGCTTGGATCTTACACAGCGAGGTTGAAGTTTATCTTCTAGGCAGGCTGCTCTTCCTGTTGTTCCACCCAAACATCTCCAACACAGACTCAGCAACATGACACTCACATATCTATTTTATCAGCCTATATTTCAGCCCTGTATCAGTTCCTCCACACCGTATTTCTTCCTCCTCTCCCTCACTTAAAGAGATACCAACTTGCTGAACAATTAACTGCAAAGGATACAAACCCGACAGGCTGTTGAGTAACAAGCTACTTGCGATCTAAAATAAAGTTACAGGCCAGGCCTCTGCAGCCATCTTCCCTCTATTCGTACTGCAACACTGCTTTAAGGCCAGCCGGCTTCATTTTGGTCCAGGGGTGTCAGCATGACCACGATTTCCATGCTCTGCCTCTGCACTTCATTGCTTTCCTTCTAACTTGTTTTCTTCCTAGCCCCCTCTTCCTCGCTTCACCATCGATGGGGAATCCCCTGCTGAAGAACGGCCGTGTTTTGTTCTGTCTGTACTAGCTAGTGTTAATCGTAGAGTGCTTTAGTGCTGGCTTGGTACCACGACACACTGATGCAGTCGTTAGCACTGTCACGTACTCCGATGCCCTTCATCTCAGGGGGGCAAGAGACACCCAAACCACACCACGGACAACCTCACAAAAGCACTACTGACTTAGCACAGCAGTACGTCCGAAAGATAAACAAAGTACAGGGGCTGGGGGGGAGAAGAATTATTTCTGAGCAGAGGCAAGTGGACCTTTTGCTTCCGTTAACATTTCATCACAGCACGTTTTAGGAGAGTAGCACAGCAAAACTGTGGATCTCTTTGGTTCCTTCATTCACTTTTGTATCAAATTCAGATGCAAACTTCAACTTCAGATGAAGTTTATTTGTAGCATCCTACAGCTGTCACGCAAGAGTGGCTTCTGAGTAGAAATCTCCCTAATACTGATCAGGAACACAAGAGAGACCGTATACATGTTAAAACCTGCTGTGCAAAGCACTATTCGTGTGGACATGGTCTAGACAATATTGCCCAGAAGAATTAACTAGGGGCCTGCTCCCTCCCAGTTATGCACCTAGAGGCAGAATCTAGCAAAGAATGAGGCAATGCAGCTTTTCCAAAGGGAAAATCCAAGCTTTCCTTGTCAGAGTAGACAGTGGTTTCTGTCCTTTTATTCAATTGTTTGCAGCAGGAGAATTCAACACAGAAGACGCCTTTGCTATCATGACATGCGCTCATGTGGCAACTCCCACCACCGCTGCCCTCCGCAAGGGGCACCTCCCTGCAGAAGGGTGGACATGACCCAGATGGGCAGGGTGCGTGGGGACGACTCTGCACTTGGCCATGGTGAGACGGAACAAGCCAGCTGCTGCGCACGAAGAGGAGACCACGCATCATCAGCAGCCAAGCCTTCATCCCACTCCACTGACTTCAAGGCCAGCAAACATTATCGTAAGGATCTCAGCGCAATATTGTCTGGAACTAGGGTGTTAATAAAATAGAACACAAAAAAGTTGTTCCCTTTAGGGAAGTTAAATTAATAGGGTAAATACAACCCAATTTTAGGCAGAAGGGTGGCTTTATCAATCAGTAAATGTCACTGATTGCCTAGACAGGCAGCACAGGCTGAGCGTTATGCATTGTTCCGCCTTCCCTGTTTCCTGGCAGCAATAAATGGGCAGAAATCACACGTGAAATTAAAAAGAGACAATTAAAACTGCAGAAAATATTTACCACAAGAAACTGTGAGGCCCCACCTGGTTTCCTCCACGGTTTGTCTTCAAATGAATCTAAATCCACTTCTATAACAGGCAATCCATTTATATTCCCTGCAGCATCTAAGTCAATACCTTTGGGCTGCAGCTTGGCTTTGGAGAGAGAGAAACCGTTACTACTTTTAATGCAATGCCTTTAATCCACTAATTTGCTGAGCAAATTACTCCAGTCAAAAATAAAGCGCTGCTGTGAATTCACTGCTGGCTTTACAGCACGTAGGTAACCACAAGCAACTTTTATTAAAAAATTACTTCATTTGCGCTATGAACAAACAGCCCGGCTATGCAGCGCTTGCAGTTGAACAGTAGAGAAGCAAATTCAACCCAGACAGGTACTACAGACAAACAGAGTAAATTCTTAGAGCATGCATGAAATTTACCCCAAATGAGAAAAAATTCTTTTTCTCCCCAGGCAAAAATACTTGTTTTTCCCTCCCAAGATACACACATTTTCTTGCAACAAGAGACTTTTTCAGAATCAGTCTTAAGCAGACCGTATACTAACTGGAGTCAGCAAAAAATCCGTTGGGTACAGAATCTTCCAGGGGAATTTATTCTGATTTTCTCAATCAGAAGATAAGCCATTTGCATAAAGAAATTAACGGAAGGAAGTATACGAAACCCATGAAAGACAGTCTCACGTATGAGGAAGGACAGAATCCAAGTCCCAATATAAACTCAACTGAACGGTGGGGAGAATTTAACCTGCAGAAACATGCACTCACAGCCAGAGTTTGTTTCTTTGAGTATCTTACACTGCAAGTAGCTCAGTACACTCACCACAGAGTTCAAGTTCTCCTCCAGGCAATTTAGAATGTTTGGCCCCAGTGCAACAACATAGTTTAGATATATTCTGGGTTTCTTACTACAAAAGTAACCATAAATGTATTTTTTTTTCCTAGTTTAAAGAGAATTATGATCGGTTTGCTCAGCGATGGGTAATTAAATCATTCCATCGCACCCTGGACCCTCAGACTGTCCTAGCGGCGCTTATCTTTAGGAACTGCACTTGCTACTCCTAGTTTAAATAAGATGCACTAATTTTATATCCTTCCAAACAGAGACCAAGATTTGCAGCTGCTCCAGCTGTCAGTGCCAGATGAGTGAAATATTGCAAAAGGTGAAGGATAAAAAGAACAGCAATACCTGAAGCAGATGCTCCATAGCCTCTACCCGTTTTTAAGTTTAGATTCATAGGAGTTCCCCTATATGGAAGAGAATCGCTACGTTGGTATTTGAACAAATTACTTGGTTGAAGATTTTCATGCAAAATATATTCAAGCCCTGACATCCTTCAGAAGGTGCTTAGCTCACTCGGGGTTATTCATGCCTCTACGATATTTATTATGAGGTCTCAACACCTTAAAAGTGAGATTTGTTTGCCACGGGTTTCTCCAACCCTACAGAAACGCAGCAAACGTACTTACTGACCAACAGCAGAACACGAGAGGACTGGCTTGAACGTGAAGGGCAAGGTCATTTCAAAAGGTGGCAGTTCCCATTCTGCCCAGGAAGGGACCTGGCATTCAAACGGAACTGAACACCACGGAAATCACAGCCGCACCCAGATCACAGAACGAGGAGAGAAAGGCAGAAGCAGCAGGTTTCGAAAAGGATGTCTGCAAAATCCAGTGAGCTGCTAACGGGTGGAGCATTGCTATTCAGAGTAATCCATCAGCCTGAAACCACCTCCACAACGAGAGAAGGAAATCATCCACAGAGCGGAAAAATTGGAATACGCTGCAAAGCACAAGTAAGTCACTTCCTTCAGAGGAAGGCTGCTAGCAGCAAGCAAAAATGCTGTCTTATAATTTTTATTCAATGCAAATTAGGTAGAATTTTAAGTCAGTGACATAATTTCCTGGCTTGCAAATCCAGCCTCACCATTTCTGAATTATGACAAATCAGACAGCTGAAAATTAGTAAACTTGCAGCTTTATGCAAATTCTTATCAACACAAATTTTGGTTCTTGAAGTTTTCACAGATGATGAGTTAAATGTAACTTCCCACCCGAAGCACAGCAATTATTTGGCTAATTCTCCAACAGCAGACCCATGAATTACCATCCCTATTTTACAGATGGATTCTCGAACAAGCAATTGCAGGACAGGGCTGCCCACCAGCTTCTAACCCCATTCCGGCGTTGTAGCCATTACTTCCGCGTCTCCCAGAAGACGGACCAGCTCTCATCCCCACTTTCAATCCCAATCAAAGCGCTAGGGCCACCTCAGATCAGAAACCGACACCGCAATCAGCAATACATACATGTACGACGGCGCTCCCGTTTTTATGTTGCCAATAGTAACTTTCACGTCATCATCATCGCTGTCGCTATCGCTGTCATCTTCATCATCTTCACCACTTGGCAGGGCCTAGCAACAATAAAAGCACACAGGAGATCATTAACACTAATAAACTGCCTGGGACAGTAAAGCCAAACCTTACAAAGCTTGTATGATGAAGGACTATTAGAGACAACGACTCTGACATAAGGACGTCACTTTCTACTGCACTCCACGGCTATAAAAGCTGTCTCTGGAGGCGAAAGCCATGGGAGTAACCAGCTTTCTACGTCAACGGGCAGGTGCCCACATAGAGGCGGGCTGCTGTGGCCTTTGAAGAAGTGACCCTACGTGAGAATCAGGATGAGACATCTGCAGGTAGGGAAGGTTTAGCTCGGTTCTAAGAATTCCATCATGTCTCACAGTTCCTCTCCTTTACTATTTTCAAAGAGCTAGGGCTTTTCTGACACATCCCCTTCACAGGTCCCCGGTGAAAGTATACAATCACAAATAAAAATCACCAAAATATAATCACCAGGCTTCACCTAACAACCTTGGAGCAAATATTCCTACCGCAAAAGCTGCAGTGAGAGAAGCTGCTGAGGAGGTCAGCTTGGCTCATTTAGCCCAATCAGTCCCCAAAAGTCACTTAACTTTACCGCTGCCGATTTGACTCCGGTGCAGCACCACTGCAAAGGAAGCCTTCCAGGCATCCAGCAGTGCAGTTCTGCAAGATGCACGAGCCGAGTTAACAGCTCACCGCTACAAAAGGGTATGAAGGTGGTGTTCCTAACCCTCCCTTCTTTTCCACTGCACACGGGTTTGACAGAACTCTGCGTGAGCCCTCTTGACGTACCACAGTGGCAGAAAATCAATCCGTTGACAAAACTGGAGGGAGAGGGGGTGGAGAAGCAAGCCTCCTCCTGCTCCTTCAGCACCAAGCCACTAGACTGCATTCTACGAGGCCTGAGCCTGAGTCAAAGCTGATTCTAAGCACTTTGGGCTTTCTATCCCAGTGTTTCCCACATTTTAATGACACCTGAGAAGTCACACCAAATACTGAGCTGGAGGTAACAGTACATTTTGCTTTTCCTGTCAGACTGCAGCATCAGAGGCCCTCGACTGCCTCCTTGGTGGGTACAAGACTACGTGGATCGGGGTTCACCACCCACTGCACCAGGCAGGCTGAGGAGAGAAGGAACCTGATCTAGTTAGTGGTGTCCCTGCTCGCTGCGGGGGGGTTGGACTAGATGACCTTAGGGGTCCCTTCCGACCCAAAACTTTCTATGATTCTATGATTCACGAGTACTGAGAAGCACAAAAATAACTGCGTCTACCATTTGCAGTGGAACACGTACATGCTGCGACATCTCTCGGTCTTCGTTGCTGACCGGCCGGTTCTCCTGAGGAGCATCTTGCAAAGGATGAGAGGATTCTGCATGTCTGGTAAAGGTGACAGACAGAAGAAAATGGACAAGCCCAGTCTAGAGGTTCACCCGTAAACATTTCTAAAGCACTCGTCCAGGTGACTTTCATACAATGGCTTTATTCAGGTAGTGTGTTTATTCTGCTGGCAGTTAGCTCAACTATACGACAAAAAATCAATCATCCTTGCTTGGCTTTGCTTTTGTTGGAAAGAATCAGTTTAGCGCTTCCAACGAGCGCCTGCCAGGCAGCACGGCTGCCCAGCCGAGCACCACTCCACAGCTAACACGTGTGGCAGCTGCAACAGCTTTCAGCTTTCGCTCAGCACAATCGCAACTGATAGGAGTAAAATCGTAATGAGCAAAACTTCACCGGGTCCTTCAGGATGCTAATAATTATACATCTGTTTAGTAAGCAGCACGGGCATCTGTCCCGTAGAAATGAAGGAAAATGCGATTTTATTGTTTCTACAAATAGCTTATGTTAATGAGTAGTTAAAATTCAAAGACGACAGGTAATTCTCCACCTAATCTTCTCATTCATCACGAATTAGTCCTAATGCAAGAACAGTCAGGCTCTGATTTACCTCCAGTTGAAGAGTTTATACAAACTTTAACGCTGCTTATTGCACTAGCCAAGCAAGGAAGTCACACTGGTGTACACACGCTAGAAAAGAGTACGCTAAGTGTTACAAAACTCAAATACAAAGAGAGATTGCGTTTCTCTAATGTCATAGGCAAAACCTAGCAGAACTTCAAAATAATTCTGGCTTTTCAAAAGAGAAAATTCAAATAGCCCAGGCCCAGGACACCCCATGCTCCACCAGTGCTTTGTGGAGACGCTGCTATTAATTTAAAACCCCATGTCGAACAATCAACATACACAAGATTATCTTCAAAAAGAAACAAACCTAACACCTAACAGAATCCAAACACTGGTCAGATTAAAGCCATTTCGGAGGGCGGGAAAGGAGACACCAAACAAGTAAGCCAAAAGATCACACTAACACAACTCAGAAAGCAGATATTTGAGCATAAAAAAACCACAAACAAACAAGTTGAGCCTTTGCTGAAGCTCCCACGTTAGAAAAGCCCCATAGACAAAGAAATTCAACAATCAAGCCAAGATCAGAAAGAAGGGATGAAGGTTCAGCAGTTAGCCAAGGAAGCACAGGTCCCATTTTCGCCAAGTTCCTGTGGTGACAGCTGAAGACACTTTAAGTTATAAAAAGTACCCGAAACGTCTCAGGGAAACTCAGCCCCTAGAAGTATTTCAAAGCTGCAGGCACAGGCTAGTCCACAGGGACCACAAGAGGTACCACTGGAGAAAATCTCACAGGTGCCTCCAGAACCTTTCGCCTTTTGTTTGCCAAACCAAGCAGCTCGTAACATTGACCTCAACCCCAGAATGTGCTTAAGAATCCAAGATGACTGAATGCAGGAAGAGTGACAAGTATTACCTTCAGCTTCAAGTCACATGAAGTATCTGTGGGTGTGCATTAAAATTTATGAATCGGGAGTTCAAATAAACATTAGCTAAGCAACAGTCATTCCCTAACCTGTCTGCTTCCCGGGAATGAACCACCTGACAGGTCCACAGCCACCATCGGCACCCAAAAACACAGTGCAGCTCTTCAGCTTCCCCAAAATGCCAACATAACCCTGTGCCTCGCTGGGGTAACGGCACCCTGCTCGGACTGCTGGTATTTAACGCATCCCTTAGGCTACGGAGCGGTAACGGACACTGCATCCCGCACTGCACCGACTGCTGCTTCACGGGTAGAGACAAACACCCAGGACAAGCCAGCCACGTACCCCTGGAGCTGCAGCCATCGACAACACAGCAAACAAAGAGCCATTTTTCTTAAAAC